>Ga0209751_10000966_pt1 | contig 30158 bp, 37 predicted proteins | sample RifCSP13_1_FD_184019 | JGI IMG/M metagenome (GOLD analysis project Ga0209751, IMG submission 184019) | Soil microbial communities from Rifle, Colorado - Rifle CSP2_sed 13_1 (SPAdes) (version 2) | ecosystem: Environmental > Terrestrial > Deep subsurface > Rock core/Sediment | place: Rifle...
TGGCCGCCCGCGTCAAGCCGCTCGATACACCCCTGACACTGGTGGTGGGCGTGCTGGTCCTGGCTGTCCTCACCCAGCTGCTGGGCATCTCCTTACTGACCCGCATCGTCACCGTCATGTTCGTCAGCCTGATGGTGGTGCTGGGGTTGCAGCTCTACATGGGCAATTCCGGCATCCTGAATTTCGCCCACATCGGCTTCATGGGCATCGGGGCGTACACCGCCGTGCTGTTCTCCATGACGTCCGAGGCCAAGGTCCTGACCAACGCCGACTTGTATCCCTTCCTGGTCCAGCTGCACCTGCCCTTCCTGCCCTCCCTGCTGATCGGTGGCTTGGTGGCGGCCCTGTGCGCCGCCGTGATCAGCTACCCGCTCATGCGCCTGTCGGACGCGGCCGCCGTTATCACCACTTTCGCCCTGCTGGTCATCATCCACGTGGTGCTGCTGCACTGGGACCGGGTCACCAATGGCCCGCGTACCCTGTTTGGAGTTGACAATTACACCGGCCTGTGGACCGGCGTGGTCTTTGCGGTGATCACGATCTTCGCGGTTTACCTGTTCAAGGAATCGCGCATCGGGTTGCGCCTGCGCGCCACCCGCGACGATCGTTACGCCGCTGCCTCGATCGGGATCAACATGGCAGTGATGCGGTGGCAGGCTTTCATCGCCAGCGCCTTCATCGCCGGGGTGGGCGGAGGGCTGTGGGCGCACTTCATCACCTCCTTCACCCCCTACTCCTTCTACCTGACGGAGACGTTTGTGGTGTTGGCCATGCTGGTCATCGGCGGGCCGTACAGCGTCTCAGGGGCCTTGGTGGGGACTTTCGTGGTGACCGCCGCTCGCGAGGGCCTGCGCGGTATCGAGAACCAGGTCAACATCCTGCAGCTCTTCCCGGAGGGCTTCTTCGGTTTCACCGAGGTGGTCCTGGCGATCGTGCTGATCCTGATCCTGGTCTACCGGCCGACCGGCATCATGGGCAGCCGCGAACTGCGCTGGCCGCGCCGCCGAGGCCGGGTGGAGCTTGCCCCGCCGGCCGAACCGGAAGCATAGGGCACACCCATGTGCGACACATTCGTCTCCCTGCCGGCCTACACCCAGGGCAAATCGATGCTCTTCGCCAAGAGCGCCGACTGCGAGGTGAACGAAGCCAACGCCACCGTGCGCATCCCGCGCCGCAAACACGTCAGGGGCGAAGCCGTGCGCCTCACCCACCTGGTCATTCCCCAGGCTGAGGAAACCTACGAGCTGCTGCTCACCAAGGCCTTCTGGACCTACGGCTGCGAGGTCGGGGTCAACGAATACGGCCTAGCGATGGGAGAGGAGGCCGTCTTCACTACGGAGATGGCCGAAGAGAAGGACGGCATCATCGGCCCGGACCTGATGCGCATCGGCCTGGAACGGGCCAGGACCTGCCGGGAGGCCATCCAAGTCATGACGGGCCTGCTGGAGCAGTACGGGCAGGGCGGCAGCGCCGAGCTGAAGGGCAACTCGCACTTCGATAGCTCCTACATCATGGCCGACAGGGAAGAAGCCTACGTGCTGGAGACGGCCGGCCGGCGCTGGGCGACCAAGAAAGTGGACAAGGTCGCCTCTATCTCCAACATGCTGGGCATCCACGCCGATTGGGACTCCTGCTCGGATGGGGATGGATCGCCGAAGACCGACTGGGCCGGACGCTACGGCCTGCCCGAAGTTCCGCCCACCCTAGGCTCCCCGGCCCGCCAGGCCATCACTTATGACAGCCTACAGTCCGCGCTGGGGCACATCACGGTTAAGAGCATCTTCCAGACCATGCGCCAGCACAGCCCCGGCTATCACCCGGCCAGCGCCGAGGCGCATCGCAACATCTGCGTGCATGCCGGGCCGCAGGAGAACCGCTGGTGGCAGGCTGACGGTGTCATGGTCACGGATGTGGGCGCGCACGGCGTGATCGCCTGGGTCACAGCCACCTCCGGCACCTGCGTCTCCATCTTCAAGCCGGTCTTCCTGGGCATGGACTTGCCCGACCTGGGTCCCTACCCGAGCGAGACCTTTGACCCGCGCAGCCTGTGGTGGAAGCACGAGCTGCTGCACCGGCGCGCCATGGCCGATTTTGAGGCGCTGGTGCCCGAGATCCGCCGGGAATTCGACCCCCTGGAGGATTCCTTCCTGACCCAGGCCGAGACGGTGAGGCGCGGCACGCCCAGCGAGAAGGCCGAGTTCATGCAGCACTGCTTCCGGGAGGCGCTGGCCGCCACCGAGGCTTGGATCGCCCGCCTACAGAAGCGCCACGACCTGAGCTTCACAAACCCAGCCTACCGGGCCATGTGGGCCAGGCTCAACGCCGAGGCCGGGATGTCCGGCCTGCCGGATGAGAACTGATCCTTTTGGAGGTAGATATGGCTGTGACGATCTCGCGCGACAATGTGTTCTTCGCCTTCAGCCCGCAGCTGAAAGCCATCGCCCGCATCGAGCAGGGCCAGGAAGTGCTGCTGCAGACGCACGACTGCTTCGAGGGGCAGATCCGCGCCCCCAGCGACCTGGTGGATACGCTGGACTGGGCGCACGTCAACCCCGCCACGGGCCCGCTGTACATCTCGGGCGCTCAACCCGGGGACGTGCTGCGCATCGACCTGTTGGAGATCCAGGTCAATGAGCGATCCAGCATGGTGGCCATCCCGGGCGAGGGCGCCCTGGGCGATGTCATCACGCAGATGGAGACCTCGATTCTGAAACTGGAGGGGGGCCAGGTGGTCTTCAAGGATAAGGTGCGCGTGCCCGCGCGCCCGATGATCGGCGTGATCGGTGTGGCGCCGGCGGAGGGCGAAGTGCCCACGGGCACGCCGGGACTGCACGGCGGGAACATGGATTGCAAGCTGATGGCAGCCGGGAACCGGGTGTATTTCACCGTGGGCGTGGAAGGCGCGCTGTTCGGCGCGGGCGACCTGCATGCCGCCATGGGTGATGGGGAGATCGTGGTGTGCGGGGCAGAGACCGCCGGCGCGGTGCGCTTCAAGGCGGACGTGGTGGACCTGCCCGGCCTGCCGACGCCTTTTGTGGAGACGAGGGAGGAGGTGGCGACCATCTTTTCCGCTCCCACCCTGGACGAGTCTGCCAGCGGCGCCATTCACAACATGGCCCAGTTCCTGACAAACTTTGCCGGCATCCCGCTCAACGACGCCGGGATGCTCATGAGCCTGGCTGGCGAGCTCAAGTTCTGCCAGGTTGTCGACCCGCTCAAGACGGTGCGTTTCGAATTCCCTAAGGCAATCCTGGCTGAGTACGATTTCCACATGCCGTAAGTAGGCCGAATTGGAGGGGAGGAGAGCAATGCGCCGCTGATTCCTCGGATTCTACACCGGGGCCCTACCGCCGCCTAACGGCCTCGAGATGAGCCGCCCGGCCAGCCAAGGCTAGTATCGGCGCTAAACGCAACACTTGGCTGGCCGGGATCGGTAGAAGATCCCGCCCTCACCCCTTCGGGCACCCCGTCGGGTGCACCCTGGGTGTGTGCCGCCCTTGGCGCCCTGTAGAGGGCGAAGGGCGCGGCGCCCTGCACCGCTTCGGCGCGCCGAAGGGCGTAGAGGGCGGAGCGAAGCGGAAGGGGCTCTATCGAGTTGTTAGACGGGCATCGGAGGAGACGCCCTCGATTTGGATATCTAAGCCCTCGCAAGAGTGAGCTGGCCGTTCGTGACCTTCAGCGAGTAGGCGGCCCCATTTTGTGTGTCATGAAGGACAACTTCCCTCGGATGCGCTGCTGATCCAACCACGACGTTCCCTTCACCATTTACTGCAAAGTGGCTCGTTCCTGTACTGCCGATGACTTGGAAGACGTCAGAAGTCTGATCTGCGCTGGCCTCGACAATCGACTGGACTTCGTCCAATGTCCCTCTTACGTGAAGTCTTGCTCTGGCGGGGTCGTTTGCCGGAGGGTGGGGGTGCAACCTTCCTAGAAGCAGCTTTCCATCTTCGTCCCAGAGAGCGGCGGTGAATCTCCAGTCTCGCAGGAAGGCAAGGCCCTGGTACCCCTCAATTCCTTCAATGAAGATGCTCCAGGGGCTGTCGATCGTTTCATTCCCAAAGCCAAAATCCTTGTAGAATCTGAATCCGACGTGCCCTTTGGTGGCCACCAGATTGACAAGCACGCCCTCCGGATTGGCAACGGTTAGTTCACGCTTGTTGAAAACGATGCGCTCATTGAATTCACCTTCTAGTTCGCCGAGTCGCTGGGCGGCACCCGAACTTAGGAGCGCTTCTGCGAGTCGAGCGACCTCGCCTTCGAGAGCGGAGACTCGGGAGTCAACCGATGTTGGAGTTCGATGCTCGCCTTGGGGGAGTGCGGTGGCCCTAGAAGGGAAACCGCCTGAAAGCCAACCGGCGAGGGCTGCGACAATGCCGCCGGCTACAGCGTAGAAGAAGTTTCTTCTTCCTTCGGATCTTCCTGGGTCTTGTTGAGGCATCTTGTCGCTCTCGGCCATGACAGGGTCCTCCTTCATGTGCTCTCGGTACATCAGCCAGGGTAAGGCTGGGGCCGATTCGGGCGCAGGGTGGCAACGGCGAGTGGGATGGCTGCCGTGGGAAAGGCGGTGCCGTGCCCGCCTAACGGCCTCGAGATGAGCCGCCCGGCCAGCCAAGGCTAGTATCGAACGAAAACCAACCTCCGGCTGGCCGGGATCGGTCGAAGATCCCGCCCTCACCCCTTCGGGCACCCCTTCGAGTGCACCCTGGGTGTGCGCCGCCCTCACCCCTTCGGGTGCGCCGAAGGGCGTGGCGCCCTGCCCCCTGGGGGCGCCCGAAGGGGCGTAGAGGGCGAAGGGCGTGGCGCCCTGCCCCCTGGGGGCGCCCGAAGGGGCGTAGAGGGCGGAGCGAAGCGGAGGCGGCTCCATCGAGTTGTTGGGCGGAGCCAAGATGCCAACGTGTGATGTCAAGCCTCCAGCATTAGGCGAAGGCCGCGATGAGTGGCGACCTTGTGAGTCGATCTCGCAGCCACTTCTGGCATCGCCTGCTCTAAGTATCGTTCAGTAGTTCGCTGATTGCAGATTCGCCGGATGTAACGGATGCCATTGGCTTTCACGCCTGCGTGCCGTCGCCCAGTACGCGAACCAGTGCAATGCCCAATAGAGCGCAGCAGGTATTATCAAGACTACGAGATCAAGGCTTACCAGGTTTGCGATGGCGATGTACAAGGTGAGGCTGTCCAGAAAGCCTATGAACAAAACTTGCCAGAAGGTATCACGCCAAGGCTCGTAGAAAGGCGGATAGAGGTCGCTGGTCGGGAGAATGAGAAAGTCCGAGATGCCGAAGATCCCACTATCCCCTGTGTCAATCTGAGCGAAGTACCTTCGAATGTCGTTGACAGCACGCTTATAGAGAATCATCTCCATTCGCATGCTTACAATCATCATCGCCACAAACAATCCAAGAAGAGCTACAACCGTAAGCAGGAAAGCCACGATCCCGGGCAAAGCGAACAGATCTAGGCTATCCATCGCATCGCCGATTCCGATGACTGCGGCAAGGACGGTAAATGGAATGCCATAGAGGGCTATGAAGGTTTTGAACCAGTCGTTGATCTTATCCTGAAGATGGAAGAAGCCCAGATTCGTTTGAGTGTACTCTTCAAGCATGAAAGCCGATGGATCTTTGTTCATCATATGGCTCCTGGCATACTCCCTTGCTGTGTCCCGGTCGTCATCCTCCATCAGGAAGAGTCTTTCCAGTGCTCACCTTGGGTGCAACCTGCTGGCTCCGCCTAGCGGCCTCGAGATGAGCCGCCCGGCCAGCCAAGGCTAGGTATCGCGCCGATGCCAAGCTGGCCGGGATCGGTCGAAGATCCCCGCCCTTACCCCTTCGGGCACCCTTCGGGTGCACCCTGGGTGTGCGCCGCCCTTGGCGCCCTGCCCCCTGGGGGCGCCCGAAGGGGCGTAGAGGGCGGAGCGAAGCGGAGTGGGCTCCTTCGAGTTGTTAGGCGTTTGGTCGGTTCCCGAATCGGTCAAATGAGACCACATCGTGAACGGGTCTTCGTGTCGTAGGGCCGTAGCGGCCGAGTGGCCAACCGAGAGGAATGACTGCACACGGTGTGATGTTCCAGGGTAGGCCGAGGAGTCTGCGCATAGCGATAAGGTTCCACAATGGAATCGTCGTCAATGCAGCGCCTAGATTCACGGCGCGTGCAGCCAGGAGGAGGTTCTGGACAGCAGGGAAAATGGACCCAAAGTAGGAGGCTGTAGAGATGTGCAAGAATGGGATGTATATACCCTTCAGACAGGCGACAACAATGACCGGGGCCTCCTCGAAGTGATCCGCCTGCCATTGAACGGCACCCAACATTCTGTGCCTTTTCAGATCGTGTCGTGTAACCCAACGACCGATGCGGGCATAGAGTCGCCAAACTTGCCAGTTGAGCCGGGCGAGTGCTTTCTTGATCTTTGGGTCTCTGACTACGATGAATTCCCAGCCCTGGGCGTTGCTGGCGGTCGGCGCTCTCAATGCTAGGTCTATGAGGCGAAGGACCAACTCATCGCCGACCGGATCCGCCTTCAGACGACGAATCGCCCGTTGCGTGTTCATGGCCTCATCAAGAGGCATTCCGAAGTCCATACGATCTCCCATCCTCCTCGCTCAGCGCTAGGGAGCACCCTTAGATCGCGTGCGGCATTCGCCGTCGCTTGAGAGGCGTATTCAGCCGCCTAACGGCCTCGAGATGAGCCGCCCGGCCGGCCCAAGGCTAGTATCGCGCCGAAGCCAAACACCCGGCTGGCCGGGATCGGTCGAAGATCCCCGCCCTCACCCCTTCGGGCACCCCTTCGGGTGCACCCTGGGTGTGCGCCGCCCTTGGCGCCCTGTAGAGGGCGAAGGGCGTGGCGCCCTGTCCCCTGGGGGCGCCCGAAGGGGCGTAGAGGGCGGAGCCAAGCGGAGGGGACTCCATCGAGTTGTTAGGCGGCCCGGTTTTGGGCTGAGCTGTTTGGGGGCTCGAAGGCGGTTTTGAGACTGTCGCCCTCAAGGATCGGGGCGGCGTCAATCGTCCCAGTGGACGACGATTCGTCCCTTGGTACCGGGAAGGGGGAGGGACGCCGTTTCCGCGTCGACTGCATCGCGCGCCGCGCGCGTGAGCCGGCGCCAGGTGCGAATCGTTACCTCCCCATGGGAACGCCGCCACGTGCCCACGATCTCGCCCTGGACAAGGAGGGCACCCGGCCAGACGCGAGGAGTCCAGAGCGAGTGTCGACGGATGGAGTCGGCAACCAGGAGTTCGCGATCGCGTCCTTGAAGTAGGAAGTAGGCGTCGCCGCTGGGCAGGAGCCGCACAGGAGCCGCTGTGCTGGCGGGGGCGCGGAAGGTCGGCTCATCCCTGGTGAGAATCCACGCGTCCCCGAGTGGTGTTCTCACCGGAGCCAGCGACTTGCGGAGCGCGTGGAAGGCCGCGACGCCTTGTCGCGGGGCGATCCCAGCCCACAGTGCGAAAGCCTCGGGCGTGGCGGGGCCGAAGACGTGCAGGTATCGACGCGCGAGTTCGAGGCGAGCGTGGCGCGCGTCGAGCTCGGGTGGCGGCACAGTCCAGACGGTAGGCGGTCGCGCGCCGTCCCAGTGGATGACGACCATCCCGGTCAGCGCGGCGTACCGAAGCCGGTTGGGGTGTTCGCCGAGCGCCGGCCCGGCTTCGCCGTAGGTCATTCTCCTGCCGTCGAGGAGGGCGTGCAAACGAGCGGCCAAGTCCTCCGCGATCCGCCGGGCGCCGGGATCGTCGGGCAGCCTCCCGAGTGAGAAGACCGCGAGGTCACGTGCAGCGACCACGTACGCGTGGAACCGCGGCCCCCAGAGCTGGAGGAGTGATGGGTTCTCCCAGGTGGATGGTTGGGTCCCCTCGACGCGAGCGTGAATTGAGAGGAGCGCGGACCGGGGCATGCTATCCTGCAGACCGGCCCAGGCCGCACGGCGGAGCGAGGCCCGTCCTGGCGGCAACCGTTCGTCGAGCGCGCCGACGTGCCGTCGGAACGCGAGAATCTGCGACCTGATTAGGCGGAGTCGAGATCCAGTCACCTCAGGTCTCCTCAGTTCTCATGGTGCTTGGCTGTCGAGCTCGCGTTCTGTTTCGGTTCGACGTCGCGGCCCTAAGGGCCGCCTAACGGCCTCGAGATGAGCCGCCCGGCCAGCCAAGGCTAGTATCGCGCCAAACGAAACACCTGGCTGGCCGGGTTGGCTCCATCGAGTTGTTAGGCGGATCGGTGGGGGAAAGAGCCTTCGCTATCCTTCAGCATCCTCGAGTCGGACCCCCTTTCCCGCGGCAAGGCTCTTCCGTGAGGCGGCTACTCGAGCTAAGAAGCGGGGGTCGTGTTCAAGCCGATAGTCGAACCAGTCCTCTTCAGAAGAGAACCCGATCAGGACCCCCGCGGGCTTCCCGTGGCGGGTGATCACGATTTCTTCCTTCTCAGCTAGGCGAAGGTACTTGGAGAGCTCGTCCTTCACCTCATTCAGCGGAACGCGTTTCATCATCTACCTGCCTTTCTGAGCCAGTCTTCGGCACCATCCTTAGACACGATTGCCACGATCCAGACTGTGCCTTCGGCGACGTCGTAGAAGACCCTGACGTCGCCGACCCGGAGCCGATACTCGGGGCTTCCTTCGCCCTGGAGCTGCTTGATGCGGGCTCTTGAGATGGCCGTGGGCTCGTGGCGAAGGTGCCTTTCGATAGCATCGCGGACCTCTGCCCGGAGATTGGCTCTGAGGGCTCGGAGATCGCCCAGAGCCTCCGGGGCAAGGAGGATCTCGTAGCGCATGTGTGGCTAGATTATAGCCACATCATGAGGAGCGCGCAAGGGAGAAAGTGAGCTGATCCGCCTAACGGCCTCGAGATGAGTCGCCCGGCCAGCCAAGGCTAGTATCGCGCCAAACGCGACATCCGGCTGGCCGGGTCGGCTCCATCGAGTTGTTGGGCCCCATCGATGTGAGGGGCATCAGGTGAGGTTGCTCTAGATCTTGGCTATCAGGGGGGGGTGCGTACTGCATCAAGCGGGTTGGTCCACGCCTCGCGGGAAGAGATCGCCCGCGGGGATGAGCAGGCCCACAAGCGAGAGGCCGATGAACACGATCTGGTGGACATGCTCATTGCCGGGAGGCAATCCGCCCAGAAGGTGCGCTATCCAGAAGATGGGATAGTACCAGAGGGTGAACCAAGCCCACCGTTCACGGCGTCTGTACGGGATCGCGGTTATCGCGACACCGAACAAACCCATCCGAATCGAGGCCACGCCGATCGCTCGTAGCGACGATGGGTCACTGGAGCGGGGCCACGCGGTGGCGATCAGTCCGAAGATTAGGATGGCGACCCCGGTGATCGCAAGAGAGACCCATGCAATCCTGAATCGCATGCCTTCTCGCCTAGCCATTGTTGCGTACTGATTGATCGACAAGGATAGCTCGACAGGGTACTGCACTCCGCGGTGGTCCGCTCCAACCTGCGGTGATTGTGCCGCACTATATGGTGATGCGGTTCACAAAGCGCGATGTTGATGATGCGGCCTAACGGCCTCGAGATGAGCCGCCCGGCCTGCCAAGGCCAGTATCGCGCCGAACTCAACCTCCGGCTGGCCGGGTCGGCTCCATCGAGTTGTTAGGCGCCGGAGGGGTACGTTCTCAGGACATAGGTATCACATCTGTATCAGGACGTCGCTGACACTCTTCGGGCCAGGTCGATCTGGCGCCGGCTGACTGGTACCCTCGAGACAATATCCTCGATCCTGTTCTGCGGCAAGAGGTATCGACCGATCTGGTAGAAGCAGAAGTACAGTCGTAGACGCCGTCGTCGATCTCCTCCAGGCCGACGAAGTCATCGTGCGGGGGAGGCGGCGCCTGGAGCGGGCGAGGCCTTCTCGGAGGAGGATCCGGCAGGCGGTGGAGAGCGATGGCAGGTGGCGGGAGGCGTCGCGGTGATGGATCAAGTCGAGCAGTTTGCGGGCGCCCCAGGAAGGGTGGGCCTTGCGCAGGGTGGCCAGCTCCTGAGCGGTGTCGGGGTCGGTCTGGGAGGGGGAGTTGTAGGGGCGGCGGGAGAGCTCGTGGAAACCTGTGTCGCCGAAAAGCCTGTGACGCCGGATCCACTTGTCGGCAGTCTGGCGGGAGACGGAGAAGCGGTCGGCTAGGTCCGAGACGGAGTAATACCCGAGCTTGTACTCCTGAAAGAACCTCTGGCGTTCTTCGTTCACGGTAACACCTCTCCAGGGCATGGTCGGCACCTCCTCTTAAGGAAGTGTCAACCATGTCCTGCTACAAAGTGTCACCGATGTCTTGCTACAAACCTGTCAACGATGTCCCGGGCTCGTACATCTTCAGTTCTCATGAGACGTTCGTTCATAAGGAGGTAGGTCGCGCGGGCATGTGTGGCCGGCGAAGGACTGTGACCCAGGACGTGGGGCTTGACTCCTCCAGGCATATCGAGTATATTACCAACAAGTTATATAACTAAAGGGTAAAATATACGAAATGACGCCAAGGACCAAGGACACCCTGAGCCTGACTTTCTCCGCACTCGCGGATCCCACACGTCGCCAGATTCTGGCGCGCTTGGCGAATGGCGAACTCACGGTAACGCAGCTGGCGGAGCCCTTCAAGATGACCATGCCTGCGGTCTCTAAGCACCTCAAAGTGCTCGAGCGCGCCGGGTTGATCATGCGCGGGCGTGAGGCGCAGTGGCGTCCGGCCAAATTGCAGGCTGCGCCGCTCAGGGAGGCTGCGGACTGGGTGGAGCAGTATCGCCAGAATTGGGAGGAAAGCTTCGACAGGCTGGATGCCTATCTGAAGACCATTCAGAATGAGGAAGAGGACTCAAATGACTAGCGTCTTTCGCATCGCATGCAATTGAGCCGGATCACTTGACGGCAATTCACCAGCGTATCCTACGTAGAAAGGGAGTGAAATGGACCAGTTAGAAGAAAGACAGATTGAAGTAAGCCGCACATTTGAATCGCCCCTCGAATTGCTGTGGAAAGCGTGGACGGAGCCCGAGCACTTCATGAAATGGTACGGCCCCAAAGGTTTCACGGCGCCCACGTGCGAGATTGACTTGCGCGAAGGCGGCCGCCATCTCTGGAGCATGCTTTCCCCGGACGGCAGGCAGATGTACTACACCGGCAGCTATAAGGAAGTGGTGCTGATGGAACGCTTGGTGTTTAGCGATGGCATGTCGGACGCCGAGGGCAATCTCATAGGCATGGGCGAGGGCATGCCCGAATCTTGGGATGTGACCGTGACCTTTGTGCACGCTGATGGCAAGACCACGGTGACGGTGAGCCATGTGGGCTATGGCGCCAGCGCCGAACATGCCCGAATGGGCTGGGAGCAGGCCATCGATAAGCTCACAGCCGTATTGGCGAAAGTGTAAGATCCATCGCTTGATAAATGGAGCACGAGAGAGAAGCCGCGCATTGCGTGGCTTCTCTTGTTGTTCTTCTTGAATGATCTGCCTTTCAGCCCCGCAACCAAACGCGATTATGGAGGGGGAGAGTGTGTAGCGCGGGGAGTGGCCGTTCCATGCCCATGTGGTTTCAGGCTCGTGCTAGACCTACCCTGTTGGTTGGCCGGGCGATTACCTCGATGGGCTCACGTCCTGACATCTGCCGAACGGCCTCGAGATGAGCCGCCCGGCCAGCCAAGGCCAGTATCGCGCCGAACGTAACCTGCGGCTGGCCGGGTCGGCCACATCGAGTTGTTAGGCGTCCGGAAGGTACAGTTTCAGGACATCGTTTACAGATCTGTGTCAGGACATCGCTGACACTCTTCGGGCCAGGTCGATCTGGCGCCGGCTGACGGGTACCCTCGATACAATATCCTCGATCTTGTTCGACTGCAAGAGGTAACGTCCGATCTGGTAGAAGCAGAAGTACACGTCGAAGACCCCGTCGTCGATCTCCTCCAGGCCGACGAAGTCATCGTGCAGGGTGTTGCTGACGAAGATTTGGTTGCGTAGGACCCGGATCGTGCCATCGCGGCTGACGCGGCGGACGAGGAAGTGAGAGGGGTAGTCGTAGGGTTCGATCCGTCTGGGGAAGGGCCGGGTGGAGAGGCGGTAGAGCTGGGCGGGTCGCGGCATGTCGAGCGACTCGTGAGGGCGAAGCTCGTTGAACTCCTGGCGGAAGGCGTCGAACTTGCGCTGCTGGAGGGTCAGGCTGCTGGCGGGCGGGATCGTGGCCTCCCGCTTGAGGGTGCGATGAATGCGCTCGTGGATGGCGTTCTGCTTAGGCCGGCCGGGCTGGATGAGCTCGGGGTAGATGCCGAGCTTGATGAACCAGACGGAGAGGGCGGAGAGACGAGCCAGGGCGCTGGAGGCGAAGGGGACGCCGTTGTCGGTGCGGATGCGGTTGGGCAGACCGAACTCTTGGAAGAGCCTGGCGAAGTGCATCTGGGAGAGCTCAAGGGAGATGGCCGGGTGGGCGTCGACGCCGAGGAGGAAGCGGGAGGCGAGATCGCTGACGGTGAGGGGGAAGCAGTAGGTGCCGTTTCTGAGGCGGAACTGACCCTTGTAATCGGCGGCCCAGATGTCGTTGGGGCCCTGGGGAGAGGACTTGGGACAGCCTGGGTGAGCGCGACGGAAGCGGCGCCTGGAGCGGGCGAGACCTTCACGGAGGAGGATGCGGCAGGCGGTGGAGGGTGAGGGGAGACGCGGGAGGGGTCGCGGCGGTGCATGAGGTCGAGAAGCTTGCGCGCGCCCCAGGAAGGGTGGGCCTTGCGGAGGGCGGTCAACTCCTGAGTAGTGGCAGCATCGGTCTGGGAAGGGGAGTTGTAGGGGGCGGCGGGAGAGCTCGTGGAAGCCGGTCTGGCCGTAGTGCTCTAGGCGCCGGATCCACTTGTGGGCGGTCTGGCGAGAGATGGAGAAGCAGTCGGCGAGGTCAGAGACCGAGTAGTACCCTAGCCTGTACTCTTGAAGGAACAGCTGCCGTTCTTCGTTCGTGGTGACACCTCTCCAGGGCATGGTCGGCACCTCCTCCCTCAGGAAGTGTCAACGATGTCCTGCTACAAGGTGTGAACGATGTCTTGCTACAAACCCGTCAACTATCTCCCGGAACGGTTCAAGGGAGCGGGTCCGACTTCGGGGTGCGACTTTGAGTAGCGGGAACCGGTACCCATCTTGAGGAGGAAGATCCCGACAGGGATCCCAACAGCTAGGTAGGCGCCGATATAGAGCAGGCCTCCTGGCCTGGCGACAAAATCGAAGAAGGCAATGTTAGCGATCGCGGCCCACGTAATCATGACGATTAGCCCGTAGGATGCGAAGGAGTGGTGAAGCATGGGCGGAAGGCTGCGCTCCGAAAGGAAGGGGATCACAGCCAGCGCTAACGTGAGGTAGAAAGCAGCGAAGCTGCGAAGTGTGAACGCAGACATGGTTTCTGGGAAGATGCCTCCGGTCGTTCCGATTGCCCCAGGCGCAGCAAACATGCCGTAGACGGCTAAGAAGCCGACAAACAGGATGTATGCGAGGACAGCGCCTCGGATTGGCCGGGGAGTGACGGGCCCGATAGGCTCCATCTTGGGGCGGAGTCGTGTCCAGTCAAGAAGACCGACGACCGCAGTGATAACAGAAGCTACGAGCGCCGCGACGTAACCCCATGAGATGGGGCCAACCATTACGAGCTTCTGCCGGAAGGCGACAAGGACCCCGAGCTCGAGAACGCCAAAGAACCACAAATGGAGGGATGACGAGTAGACTAGGCGCCAGTCCCGGCGGCGGGTAGTTATCCCTGCTAACCAGGCATTTCCAAGGCACCATGCGCCGATCGTCATTGCAATGAACGGAGTGACTTTCCATGCGAAGATAGGTGCCATCTGCGACGGGAGCGCGAATAGGGGGACCCCGACGAGGAGAAAGAGAAGTGCCGTCACGCCTGTCAGTATCCGAGATACGGGAGTGAGCATTGTGCCTCCAGGATATGAGTGCCCGCGGGCAGCGCTGCCTAACGGCCTCGAGATGAGCCGCCGGGCCAGCCAAGGCCAGTATCGCGCTGAAACCGACACCCGGCTGGCCGGGTCGGCTCCATCGAGTTGTTAGGCAGCCCTGCGCCCGGATTTCTCGGGCGGGCGATGCAAGCCGAGGGCGGCAGCCCGGGTGTGACGTGGCGAACCCTACCCGATTGGTTGACGGCTCCAAAGCCGGTTCAATGTGGAGAGGGCTTGGCCAGCCCGTTGATTCAGGGGCTAATGGTTATCTCGGCAACCTCGTAAACCTTGTCTTGAAATGCGCAGTACAGCTTGGTGGTCCCTGGCGGCCACTTGACAGGCAGACCAAAGGCAGTCGCGCCCTCTGGGCCGAGTTGCTGGCTTGAGTGCGATGCCAGCGGGTCGGTGGGCGGATCGCCCAGCGTTACGGACAAGACGCCACTGGCTGCCTCCCCGTTGGCGTCCGTGACCAAGAAGGCGCCATCCAGAGTTCCGCCGGCTCTTGCCTGCAGCGGTCCGGCGTAGATGATCGCGTAGCCGCCTTCGGCCGGGATGGCGGGCGGTGCCTCCGGAGGGGCAAAGTGGTCCACAATGACAGTGCAATTCGTGCTCTTATCCCCCAGGGACCCTTCAACTTTGAGTTCGATTTGATACGTGATGCCTATCACCCACCCGGGGAAACCATGCACGGCCCAATCAAGGCTATCCACGAAGATGGTGCCGTCTCCGAAAGGCTGCAGTCCCGTTCCTCGCTCCGGGAATTCGGCGATCTGGACTGCGTTTGGATCCCCTAGCAAACCCTCGGACCCACTGACGGCTACCACCTCCACTGTATCGGGTGGTGGTGCGCTAGCGACCACCAGACGAATGAAATCACCTCCGCCATGATCCATAACGAGGGGATCCGGGTCGCATTCGACACTCCAAACGTCCGGCCCGATGCGGTGGTCTTCGACTTCGCCGCGCTCGAACTGGCCCGTGCCGTCCCAGTCGACGCCATCTACCGGGGAGTCGGTCAACAGGGCGCGGACCCAGACCTCCAGGTTCCCGCCCACAAGGGGAAACTTGGCCTCGATCCTTTCCTTCGCGCCACGACCTAGCTGAAGGGATTGGTTGACCACGATCCATTCCTGCACCGGACCGGCCGGTCCCTGAAAGCTCTGCCACCGGCCGTCTCCATTGGTGTCGGCAAGCAGGTTGAAATACACCACCCCGGCGGGTGCGTCTTCACTCTTGGCCGCCTCGAATGCGACCCGCACTTGATCCGCCACAAGCACTTCAACCAGTCCATCGTCGAATGGATCGAGGTCAACGATTTGTGCGTCCACTTCCGCGTTCACCGCGGTACCGAGCCAGAACTGTGAAGTGTCAAGCGTCCGCGCGCCGTCAGAGGCCAAGAGGGATGGGAACGTGGGGTCAGGCGCGTCGCCGAAGTCGGCCGTGATCGGCGGTGGGGTTGGCCCTTGGAACGGCAAACCACAAAAGGGGGAAAGCAGAAACAGCAATGTCCCGAAGTAGAGTGCCCTTGATCTCACAGGATCCTCCCGTGCATGTCTATGGGACAGCCCTTCGTGGGGCTGCCTAACGGCCTCGAGATGAGCCGCCCGGCCAGGGACCGCTAGTATCGCGCCAAAGGCAAACGCTCGGCTGGCCGGGTCGGCTCCATCGAGTTGTTTGGCGGCTTCGTGGTACGGTGTCAGGACATAGGTGACACTATTGTGTCAGGACATCGGTAACACTCGGCAGGCCAGATCGATCTGGCGGCGGCTGACCGGTACCCTCGAGACAATATCCTCGATCCTGTTCTGCTGCAAGTGATAGCGCCCGATCTGGTAGAAACAGAAGTACAGGTCGTCGACCCGATCGTCGACTTCCTCTAGGCCAACGTAGTCCTGTTGCAAGGTATTGGTGAGGAAGATCTGGTTGCCAAGCACCCGGATGGTGCCGTCGCGGCTGACACGGCGAACGAGGAAGTGGGCCGGGTAATCGTAGGGCTCGATGCGGTTGGGCAGGGGCCGGTGGGAGGGGCGATAGAGCTGTGCTGGGCGTTGCATGGCGAGCGCTTGGTGGGGCCGGAGCTCGTTGAACTCCTGGCGGAAGTGGTCGAACTTGTGCTGTTGGGCTCGCAGGCTGGTAGCGGGAGAGATGGTGGCCTCCTGCTTGAGGGTGCGGTGCATCCTCTCGTGGACAGCGTTCTGCTGGGGCCTACCGGGCTCGATGAGCTCAGGATAGATGCCGAGCCTGATGAACCAGACGGAGAGGAGGAGAGCCGGGCCAGGGCGCTGGAGGCGAAGGGGACGCCGTTGGCGGTGCGGATCCGGTTGGGGAGACCGAACTGCTGAAAGAGGCTGGTGAAGTGCTGCTGGGTCTTCTCAAGGGAGATGGCCGGGTGGGCGTCGACCCCGAGCAGGTAGCGGGAGGCCAGGTCGCTGACGGTGAGAGGGAAACAGTACCGGCCGTTTTTGAGGCGGAACTGTCCCTTGTAGTCGGCGGCCCAGATGTCGTTGGGGCCGTGGGGGACGGTCTTGGGACACCCGGGGTGAGCGCGGCGATAGCGACGTCTAGGCCGAACGAGGCCATGCCTCGCGAGGATGCGGGCGGCGGTGGTGACGCTCGGGAGGTGGGCGCGGGGGTGGCGCTTGCGGAGGAGGTCGAGGAGTATGGCAGGGCCCCAGCGCGGATGAGCCGAGCGGAGCTCGAGGATCTGCTTGACGATGGCGGGGTCGGTTTGCGAAGGGGAACGATGGGGCCTGCGAGAGAGCTCGTGAAAGCCAGTGTGGCCGACGTGCTCGAAGCGGTCGATCCACTTGTGGGCTGTCTTCCTTGAGATGCCAAAGCGGTCGGCCAGGTCGGTAACGGTGTAGTAGTTGAGCCTGTAGTCTTCGAGGAACCTCTGTCGCTCTTCGCTCACGGTAACACCCTTCCAAGGCATAGGCGGCACCTCCTTTTAAGGAAGTGTTACCTATGTCCTGAGAATCTGTGTTACCGATGTCTTGAGAAGATTCTGTTACCTATGTCCCGCTATGGTTCACGATACACTCAGGCAGAAAGAAGAGTTCCGAGCTTCTGGAGAACGTCGAGAGTGCTTTCGGCTGACAGCCTGCAGATGAACTCAGCCTTCCTCGCCTTCCAGTCGAGGCTCTTTGGCTGATCTGAAAGGATGGCGCCCTCGACAGGCAGGCCACCCGGGATGGGCACCTCGAAGGGATAACCCTTCACGCGACTGGTGATGGGGCAGAGTATTGCGAGTCCTACCTTGCCGTTGTAGGCGCCAGGGGAAAGTACCAACGCGGGCCGGCGGCCAGCCTGCTCGTGACCAGCCTGAGGGTTCATCGACAGCCAGACGATGTCCCCCCGCTGCGGGATCTTTGGCATGCTACCAGGCCTCTCGGCCTTGGGCTGGGCCGGTGTCGAACTCGGCGTGGAGATTCGACTTGCGAACCTTGCCGAGGAGCTCTTCGAGGCTGGGAGGTCGAGGAGAGGAAGGCTCTAAGACGAGCGTGCCCTTTGAGAGGCGCAGGTTCACGGGGGAGTCGTCCTTGAGACCGACTTCCTCGGCGAAGGTCTTCGGGATCCTCACAGCAAGGCTGTTGCCCCAACGTTGGACTCGGGTTCGCATATCGCCCTCCAAGTGGTATCTACAATGAGTATACCACAGAATGGGGATGCCGCAAGGGGGACCGTGCGTTTGCCGGGGCCGCCTAACGGCCTCGAGATGAGCCGCCCGGCCAGCCAAAGCAAGTATCGCGCCAAACGCAACACCCGGCTGGCCGGGTCGGCTCCATCGAGTTGTTAGGCTGCACGCATTTTCCTCAACCCGCGGCTCCAATTGCCCGCTTATATCGCTCCGCAGACCCTTGCACAACACGTTTGGCCTCTGCCTCGATCTCCAGATCAAAGAAATGGCCATAAATCCGATCGAATCTCAATGGCATGACGCTCTCAACAATCCGGTCAACAACCTTCGCGTCGAGAGGGATGAAGTTCGGGTAGCTATACATGAATGAGACGTGCTGGCGATCAGGAGCCACATACATGGTATCCCCAGTCAACAGGACCCCTTGGCCATCTGCTCCTTCTGGCCACAGGAGGACCGTTGAGCCTTCGAAATGCCCGCCACACCGGCGTAACGTGAGACCCTCCTTGAGTTCAAGCGTCTCACCCTCCCAGAATTCGATGGAGGGATCGCTTCGCTGGACCCACCGCCTATGGTCCGCATGCAGATAGATCGGTGCATTTCCGAAGGCACGGCTCCACTCGACCATACTTCCAAAGAGGTGGGGATGGGACATTGCCAGACTTGATATTCCGCCAAGGTTCTCCACCGCCTCGATGGTGGCCTCATCTATGAGGCTAATACAATCCCACAAAACGTTGCCAATGGATGCCTGCACAAGCAAAGCGCGTTGGCCGATTGCGAATCTGGGCTCAGTGCCGATGCCGGTTAATCCAGGTTCAAGAGGCCTAAGGATGTTGTGATGCTCTCGAGCTAGTTCATCTAAGGTAGTCCAGGATTGACCGTGGGGGTTTACAAACTGGCGAGCGTCCTCGCAGATCGGACAGCGATCAGGAGGCTTCTCACTCTCTGCGAATTGATGCCCGCAAGTAATGCAGATGTAGTTGTGCATCCTGACAGCCTCCTGTCTTGCGTGCAGCCTAACGGGGTCGAGATGAGCCGCCCGGCCAGCCAAGGCTAGTATCGCGCTGAACTCGACCTCCGGCTGGCCGGGGCGGCTCCATCGAGTTGTTGGGCAGCCCTATGCGGCCTGTAATGGCCAATCGCCCTCTGGACCAAGAAAGCTAAGTACGTGCTCATTGACCAAGCGGGGCTGCTCCATGGGTAAACCATGGCTACTGTTTGGGATGATTTCGACCTTGATGTTGGGTATGAGTCGCCTTGCACGATTGGAAGCGGCCCGTGGATCACAGATCACTTCCTGGGCCCCTAGCAACAATAGCGTTGGGGTTGTGATCTGCCGCAACTCGGCATCGGAAAAGACGCTAGGGAGTGTTCTGATCTGGGACCTGAAGTGTTTCGCCCCTAGAAGGAATTGCTCGACAAATGGCTCTTTGGCGACAAATCCCTCCGCAGTCATCCATCGAATGAAGCTTGTGATGAGAGGGCGAACTGGGAACAAGAGTGTCGGGATACCTCTGACATAGAACTGTGTGGCCAGAGGTACCAGCGCGCCCGCCGGTGCCAGCAGGATCAGGCGCTTCACGCGTTCGGGTGCGCTCAGCGCGTAGTTCAGTGCGATCCACCCGCCATGTGAATGTCCCACCATGTGAGTGCACGCAATTCCCAACTCATCGCACACGTCATCGAGCCAATCGGCAAACTCGGCTCTCTTCTTGAGCGGTCGGCTAGCCACACTCCTGCTGGCGCTGCCAATCGTGTCTACAGCATAGACCCGATAGCGTTGCGCCAGCCCAGCGACATTCGGAAACCACATCGTCGCACTTAGATTCATGCCGTGCAAGAGAAAGAGAGGGGGTGCCCCTGTTGGGCCGCTAACAATGATATGGGTGAGTCCGCAACGCGTGTTCACTTCCTGCGAGTCGAAGGGAACTGGCCAAAGTGCCAAGGTGGCGTTATAGGCGTCGATATATTCGGCTTCGCCTTCGGGCGTCCTAAAACCGGATGGATACCGGTGCATATGCCCATCCCGTCGGTGTCTTGGCAGGGCTGCCCAACGGCCTCGAGATGAGCCGCCCGGCTAGCCAAGCCTAGTATCGCGCCAAACTCAAGACTTGGCTTGTCGGGTCGGCTCCATCGAGTTGTTAGGCGCCCGGACGGTTCTTGGACCCATCGATGTAACGTACGCCCTCGACGTCTTTGAAATCCTTGTCTTGGGTCCACAGGGTCGCGCCAGTGGTCCTGGCCGCCGCAAGCATGATGCTATCTGCCATTGGGAGCTTGGCTTGGATGGATAGGCGAGCGGCACTGAGAGCCAACCCCTCGTCCAGAGCCATGACGGAACCTTGCTGCATGGCTGCGACAGCCCTCAGGGCGTCCGTCTCCTCCTTTTGCTGAAGGATCCGCTTGAAGACCTCATAGATGCTGACTGTGGGAACGAGGAGCTCGGTCGGCTTCTGGATCGCCGGTGCAAAGAAGGTTGCATTGGGCCCATCCGCGAAGAACTCGAGCCAGCCTGACGAGTCGACGACATTCATACTCGATCGGCCTCCCGCTCAACTCGTGTGTCGATGCCCTTGAGGAACCCCCGCGTCTTCTTGATCGGTTCCAAAGGAATGAGCTCGATCCGACCTTCGTAGGGGATGACCTGGACCTTCTGCCCTGGGCGAATTCCGAGGGCCCTCCGAACCCGGAGGGGGATGACTACCTGGAACTTTGTGGAGACTGTACTGGTATCCATACATAACTCCTATCGAACCGCCATCCGTATTACGGCCCATTCTAACAGAAGGCTCCTCCAGGATCAAGAGGAGCTTGGGCGCCTAACGGCCTCGAGATGAGCCGCCCGGCCAGCCAAGGGTAGTATCGCGCAAATCGTAACGCCTGGCTGGCCGGGTCGGCTCCATCGAGTTGTTAGGGGGCAATCCTAGGCAGACTGCACCTTCGCTGCGTGCATGTCTACCGGGCGGCCTCGAAGAGTTCCACGACATTGCCATCTGGGTCCTCGAGCAGGATCTGCTTTCCGCCTGGTCCTTTCACGACCTCGTTGCGGAAGCGAAGGCCAGCGCTCTTCATTTCCTCGACGCGTGTCTCGATGTCCTCGAGCTCAATGACAAAGCGGTTCCAACCGCCCGGCTCGGGATGGCGTCCGTCAGGCATCGGCCGGGCGGCCGAACTCTGCGGCCCAGCGAGCCAAAGGGTGAGGTCGCCCAGGGAGACGCGAGCGAAGGCAGGGGCCATGTTCTGGTCAAGTCTGAAACCGAGGTTCATTGTGTAGAACGCGACAGAGCGCTCAACGTCGCCGACGAGATACCTGATAGTTGCCATGAGTGTCGACCTCCGGTAAGACGGAGAACCCGGGACCGATCCGCATCGAGCGGGTCGGCTCCATCGAGTTGTTAGGCCGCCCGACTGTCCGGGTGGGCCGGTGCCGGACGGAGGGCGTGGATGAATTGTTGAATCTCGGTCATAGCCTGCCGGGCTTCAGGCAGCCAGGGAATGAAGAGATGCCAGAAGTGCCACATCCGCGGCCACACATGGAAGGTCACCCGCACTCCGGCTTGCGCCGCCCGTTCGGCAAATACCTCGGCGCCGCTCCGAAGCAACTCAGACTCCCCTACCTGCACTAGCAGAGGCGGCAAATCGTGCAGATCGGCGTACAGAGGGGAGAGCAGCGGCGTATGCGGATCAGCCCGTCCACGATACGCCTTAAGTTGCCGCATGACAAAATCAGGATGGGCCATCGGGTCGTCTTGGGTGTAGAAGGTGCCCCCGCCTTCGAAATCGAACACTGGGCAGATTGAGACTGCCCCAGCCGGCATTGGGTCGCCTGCATCCCGCAAGGCCAGCATGGTCGTTACGACGAGGTTTCCCCCTGCAGACTCTCCGGTGAACACAACCTGTTCGGGCAGGACACCTTGCTCCGTGATAAGCCAACGGTAAGCCCTGACACAATCCTCCACCGCGGCCGGAAAAGGAAACTCGGGTGCTAGACGGTAATCGACGAGCAGGGCACGTACACCTGCCAGACGGGCTAGATAGGCCGTAGTGAAACGCATGGGGTTGTACAGTGGAAAGACGAATCCACCGCCATGAATATGAAAGAGGACCTGGGATGAAGCAACGTTACGGGGGATCAGCCACTCATAAGTCAGTTCACCTCGAGAGACCTTCTCCCAGCGGACGTCTTTGGGGACTGAATACACGCGCTCAGTCCATCGCGATATGCGGCGGACTGATTCGATCGTGGCCCCGCGCTGCGCGAGCCTTTGGGCTCGGAGAAAGAGGCGGATCAGGGAAGTCGTCAGACTGGTCATGCCACGTGGATTCCTCTCCTCGGAACGGGCGGCCTAACGGCCTCGAGATGAGCCGCCCGGCCAGCCAGGGCTAGTATCGCGCTAAACGTAACCTCCGGCTGGCCGGGTCGGCTCCATCGAGTTGTTAGGCGGCTGGATGGGTCCGGATGTTCCTCAAGGGCTTGTCGGCTGGGGCTTCAGAGCCCAGGATGGGGTCTTGGGCATAAGGATGAAAACGATGTAGTAAAACGGCATTCCCAGGTATGGGAAGAAGAAGATGGCAAGTAGAGTGACGATTCTGACGACATCGGACGCACCCTGATTCTTTATCGCATGGGTGACGTAGAAGGCAGTCAAGGCATACATGGTGAGTGTAAAGAAGCACATGAGGGGAAACGCAAGCGCGAAGACCATTTCGAAGCGCTGGAAAGGGTAGTCGGCAGAGGAGCCGCCCATGAACATCGGGAATACTACGAGTCCCCACAATGCGAAGAGGGCATGTGGGAAGAGGACGACGAGCAGTGTCATCAGGCCGACTAGAGCTTTGATGGGGTTGCTGAGGGTCACTTGTGGCCTCCCTTCGGAAGCGAGGAGTGCTGCAGCCGCCTAACGGCCTCGAGATGAGCCGCCCGGCCAGCCAAAGCTAGTATCGCGCCAAACTCGACACCTGGCTGGCCGGGTCGGCTCCATCGAGTTGTTAGGCAGCCTGGGGATTCACTCGGGAACGACCGCAATCGCGTCCATCTCGATGAGGAAGTCTGGATTGGCAAGGCCTGCCACGAATGCGAACGTAATGGCCGGCGGATTCGGGCGGTTGCCCCAGACCTTCTGGAACACGGCAAGCCCGGCTCTCAGGTCCTGGCCTTGAACGACGAACATGTTCCACTTGATCAGGTGGTGAAGGTCAGCGCCGGCCGCGGCAAGCGCAGCCTGGATGTTCTTGAGCACCTGCGCGCTTTGTGCCTGGAAGTCGCCTTTGCCGACTATGGTCCCCGACTCATCAACGGAGTCTTGTCCGCCTACGTAGATGGTCTTCATAGATCCGCTGACGACAACGAGGTTTGTGAAGGCCGTGTTCTTGTTCAGCGTCTCGGGATTGAGGTACTGCACCTGGGATGCACTAGCCATCGTCTGTTCCTTTCTGCCAACTGTGCGTACACCTCACAGCGGAAACCGATACCAGGCTGCCTAACGGCCTCGAGATGAGCCGCCCGGCCAGCCAAGGTTAGTATCGCGCAGAACTCAACACCCGGCTGGCCGGGTCGGCTCCATCGAGTTGTTAGGCCGCACGATCTCCCAGAATGGGATGCTCATGTACAACGGGCATGCCAAACCTGCCGCCCTTGGGGTGAAGGGCGGCAGGATGGCGACTTGCAGAGAGATTAGCTAAGCTGCGTATTCGGACGCCTGAGAACGACGCCGGTCCAGATATACCAGATGGGGGCAATGATGATCCCACCCAGACCTGCTGCGACGGCAATGAGTACCGGAATACTCAGTACATTTCCGGCGACGACGAGCGCATAGGCAACACCGGCGGCCAGCCCTACATAGGTGAGACCCTTGGGCAGTTGGCCGCCCCGCATTGCCAGCCAATTAACTACCAGGAACCACAGACCGACTGTGCCGAAGCCCATCCAGCCATCCGGGTCTAGACCACGAGTTCCCATTACTGCCAGAGCAGCCTGCGCGGATTCATCTACCTTGACGAAGCCAGCTGCGAGCCGAGGGCTGTCGTTCTGAGCAATCAGGAATCCCACTGCTACGACCGCAAATCCAATATTCGCCAGCGTGCTCGTCCATCGAACCAATCCTTCATTGGCCGAACGCACGAGGTCTGAAACTGCCGTCACTACAGCGATGGCCAGCAAGGCACCCAGTGCAAAGGCCCAGTATTGGACTACTGTCACCGTTGAGCTGGCAGCGAGGGATTTAAGAAACTCTGCTGCGGCACTGCCTGGCTGCTGCTCCGCAGGAAGCATGAAAAACGTGACACCCACCACCAAGTAGAGTATTCCGACGAGGATGGCGCAGGTGCCGCCCAGCTTTGCAATACTGTTGTCCTTCATGATCAATCTCCTCCCTTTACGACCGATCCACGTAATGTTCGAAGAATACGAATCTTAGACACGGGCAGTGGCTGAGGTGGCTTGGCGCATATGGTCTCCTATTGTGCTGTGGGTAGGCTCTCCACCTGGTTAAACCCATATTCTTCACTTAGGTTACGGGGTTGCGACAACAATCACGTGCGGCCTAACGGCCTCGAGATGAGCCGCCCGGCCAGCCAAAGCTAGTATCGCGCCGAACGTAACCTGCGGCTGGCCGGGTCGGCTCCATCGAGTTGTTAGGCGGCGCTGGTGAATGCGTGGCGTGATTGGAAGATGAGTTCGGACCGGCCACAGCTTGGCAAACATTGGGCTCTTGATCTTCCTTGACTTACTTCTTGCGGGGCTTGATGGCCCTTATCTTGGCCAGGTTGTATCTTACGCCAGATCTGATGAGAGCCCTTAGCGCGGTTTCATTCACCTTATCCCCCTCGTAGAAGTCTATTGCCCGAGCCGTGCGGCTATCGAGTCTGGCATTGAAGAGCTTGTACGGATCGGGGAGGCGCGCGCCAGCGAAGAAGGTCAGTCTGACCCTTTCCTTTAGGATGTTTCCGACGCACACAATCCCATTGTGCTCCCAGACAGGCGCGCCCATCGGGTTACTTGGGCGGCGCCATTTCAATTCCTCGGTTACCTCAGGGTCTGAATCGTGGATGATCTTGCGGAGCTTTGGGAGAGTAGCGCCGCGCCAATCGCCGGTCTCTGCTATGTACTTGGTGATCAACTTGGACGCGCCGGAGACGCTACGTGCCGCAGTCTTCTTCATCTGCAGAGTGCCTCCCCTCGTGCGCTACAGTCTTCCCACCAGATGGACGAAGCGGCGCCTAACGGCCTCGAGATGAGCCGCCCGGCCAGCCAAGGCTAGTATCGCGCTAAACCCAAACACTCGGCTGGCCGGGTCGGCTCCATCGAGTTGTTAGGCGGCGTGAAGATTGTCGGTGATCTGTCACGCGGGGGCGCCAGTGGTCTAGAGTGACTTGGATCCCAGGCAGAAGTGCAGCCTCACGGGAGAATTGTTACTTAGAACGTCCGCCAAGTAGAGCGCGAAGAGCTTGGCGAGCAGCGGAACTGTAGGTGGGAGCGCAACTTGATATGTCCAGCAAAGAGGACCTCGCGCCTTGATGGAGCCCAGTGGGGTACCGGCCTGCGTCAGCCGGAAGGATGCTCTAAGGAGGACGTCGGAGATCTCGAGGGTCGAGTAATCCTCGAGGAGATAGTTTTGATCACCGAAGACGACCTCGTACTTGTGGAGCGGCCATTTGCCTGTGGGCTGAGAGGAGGCAACTACGCCGTCTTTCCCTTCGAGGAGGAAAGTGAGGTTGCGGCTGAATGGTAGGGGGCCGTTGCGGTTCCCGCGAGCTTGTGCCTTGTACGTTCCCTCTGGGCAAGAGATAGTGGCCCGATATGCGAAGGTGATGACAGGGTAACGGATTGAGCCCACGGTCTGGCCGTCTTCAGAGATCTGGAATCGACTCGATACTAGGCCGCTGGGCCGAGCCTCGATCATTTTGGACCTCCGCTGTCAGCCGCCTAACGGCTTCGAGATGAGCCGCCCGGCCGGCCAAAGCTAGTTTCGCGCCAAAGCCAACATCCGGCTGGCCGGGTCGGCTCCATCGAGTTGTTAGGCGGCGTGAGGAGCAGACGCGGCGTGGCTCTCGTTGATGGGGCGGGCGAAGATTATGCCGTGGCAGCCCCTAATCGAAGACGACTGTCTCCTGGCCGACCTCAACTTCGCCGTACTTGAGGGCCCCGGCGCGCTCGTAGACGTGCAGGAGGGCACCAGTCGCTGCCATTTGGGTGTCGACGAGACGGAAACTTGCCGGGATCGTACCTTGGCCGAAGAGGCGCTTTCCGGTGCCGATTGTCAGCGGAAACTGCCAGAGGCGCAGGGTGTCGACGAGATCGTGCTTGAGCAAGGTCTGGAGGAGTGTGCCGCTTCCGTGGACCTGGATCTCGCCGCCTTCTTGGGCCTTGAGCTTTGCAACCTCCTCTGCAACTTCTCCCTTGAGCAGGAAGGAATTGTGCCACTCGACGTTGCTGAGCGTTCGAGAAGCCACGAACTTAGGCCGGGTGTTCAGTGCCGTGGCGATCTGGTCGGCCGGGTCGGTGGCTTTCGGCCAGGATCCGGCGAAGATTTCATACGTCTTGCGGCCGAGGAGGAAGGCGCCGGCGCGGATGGTCCACTCGGTCATGATGTTGCCGAACTTCTCGTCGAAGTAGGGGACTAGCCAGCCGCCGTGCTGGAAGCCGCCGTCGCGATCCTCGTTGGGGCCACCGGGTGCCTGCATGACACCGTCAAGACTCAGGAAAGTGCCCACCACCAGTTTGCGCATATCCCTCACCTCTCCTTGTGATCGGACTACCTCAGGCGCCTAACGGCCTCGAGATGAGCCGCCCGGCCAGCCAGAGCTAGTATCGCGCCGAACTCAACATTCGGCTGGCCGGGTCGGCTCCATCGAGTTGTTAGGCGTGCGGGATACTTCCTCCAAATTCTCGCACGACTGCCGCGTCTTCAAGTGGAATGTGTGTTACACTGAATGTGCAGTTGAGGTAACGGATCTCTCGTTGTGCTGATACCGCCGGACCCTCTGTGGGCTGGCGGTAAATCAATTGCCGGCCGTGCCGGAGAGGGCAGTCAGAAATGGACATCAGAATCTATGTAGGCAATCTGGCGAAGTCGACCACCCAGGACGAAATCACCGCCCTGTTCGCGCAGGAAGGTGAAGTCACCTCGGTAGAGCTTGTCAAGGACCGGAACAGTGGTCTGTCCAAAGGCTTTGCCTTTGTCGCTATGACTTCGCAGGAAAGCGCAGACAAGGCTATCAGCAAGTACAACGGCTACTCTCTGGCGGGGAATGAACTCAAAGTCAACATCGCCAAGCCCCGTGTAGAGCGCGCGTAGAAAAACTGGTAACGGAGTACAACAGAACCTCGCCGTAAGGCGAGGTTCTCTTCGTCCTTACTTGATCCTCGACGGGCAAGACCACTCATACCCACTTCGTCTTTCGGGCGGCTGGCGCACGCCTAACGGCCTCGAGATGAGCCGCCCGGCCAGCCGAAGCTAGTATCGCGCCAAACTCAACGCCTGGCTGGCCGGGTCGGCTCCATCGAGTTGTTAGGCGGAGCGGCTGCCCGCGGGGATATCACCGGACGAGCTTGGCGGGAGGTTGGCAGCTATCTTGCCAAGAGCGAGCTGGAGGGCCTTCTTCGCGTCCGGGATCTGCTGTTGAATCCTCCTGACGACCTCAGCCTGCTCGGAGCGGAAGATGGCTTCGCCGACTGCAGCACGGAATCCGCCGAAGGACATGGTGAGATTCAGGTCGAGGAGCCTGCTAATGAAGCGGAGTTCGTATCGGGCCACGTCGAGCATGCCGCAGAGCGAGAGGTCGTCGAGAATCTCGTACTTCAGGGCTGAGGTGGACTCCAGCTGCTCAATGTCGAGGCTCGGATAGATCACGCTTCCGGGCGTTAGCCTGGCCTGGACGTGGTCAAGAAATGTGAGGCAGGTGTTCAACGAGAGCTGCAACATCTTGAGGTATTGGGACGCCTTTTCGCCGCGGTTCTTGAGGGCCTCGGTCTGGCGCGTATCTTCCCCTTGCTTGATCTGGGACCTGTTTATGGCAAGGGCGACGGGGACGCCGATGACGACGCCGAGGAGAGTGGCGCTGAAGTCGGCGATGAAATTGTCTCGGAAGGGGGTAGCTGGGAGAAACTGGAACAGGACCCAAGTGGCGAAGAGAATCGCGAGAGCAAGGGCAATCCAGGGAACTGTACGTTGCATCATGCGCCTTCCTCAATTGCGGGGCGGCAGGCGAATGTGGACGGTTGACCGCTCCGCCTAACGGCCTCGAGATGAGCCGCCCGGCCAGCCAAAGCCAGTATCGCGCAAAACTCAACGGCTGGCTGGCCGGGTCGGCTCCATCGAGTTGTTAGGCAGCCATCAATCCGCTCCGGTGGACCAGAATCTGCTCTCTCGCTCGAGTCCGAGTTCTGCTTGATAACGCAGCACGGTCGGCCTGGGATTGAGCAATCTGGCATACTTGATTCGTTCCTCGTCACTTTCTGATCCCATGACCACGTTCAATACGATGGCATTTCGGCGCTCCTGCTGCCCGAATACTTCCTCGGCGTCTAGCTGCTTGAGCACGTCAACGCACACTCCCACATACTGTTCGACAATAGCATTGAACTCGTCCCAAGAGTTCTGTGGCAGACTGTCAAGGATATCCGGAAGTGGCGCAAGGAGGTCTTGCACCCCCTCAAAATGCCCAGCGCCCTCGAGATGCAAGGGGGAGTCGACCACACTCCATCGAAGTAGGTGCCGAAGCTCGTCTAGACTCAGGCCGCGGCCCTGGCCTCTTTCGGCATACGTGCGTGCGGCTTCGGATAAACCCTCTTCTGTTGCAGCTGTCGGTAGTATGTGGCGCAATTCACTGCTGGTGAAGAGGGCAAATGAATAGATGCGTTCATCCCGGTGTGCGGTCTGAATTTCGACAAATGCTCGGCGCGCAGCGACAGACAGCGCGGCCTTCAGTCTCTCGAAATCGAAGCGAGGCGTGGACGTCATTGGCCTGAGTGGAGTTGCCTGTAACGCGACATGATATGGCTGCCTAACGGCGTCGAGATGAGCCGCCCGGCCAGCCAAGGCTAGTATCGCGCTAAACGTAACCTTCGGCTGGCCGGGTCGGCTCCATCGAGTTGTTAGGCGGCCATCCGAAACCTGGGGGGCTCTATCGGCCTCCTAGCTGCTTCCTGAAACTCTCCACGTTCGTCTCCAGCCATGCTTCCACGAGCCTGCCGTTGTGGATGCGGAAGATATCGATCCAAGTGATGGCGAATCGCCTCCCCGTCGGAGAAAGGCCCATGAAGGTGCCCAGGTGCGTTCCCTCGTCGTGGCCACGGACAACGACCTTGTCATCCTCGGCTATCAGATCATCAATGGATGTGAGCAGGTCGGGGAAGGCCCTGCGCTGCAATTGGGCTGTCCGTTTGATCCCCTCCGGCCCGAGGACCTCCACGTTGAGCTCATTGTGGCTAACGTAGTCCGGGGCGACGAGTTCGTACGCCACGTCGTAGTTCCCCTTGTTGTAGACCTCATCAAGGAATCGTTTCACTAGAGACTTGTTCTGTTCTGTTGACACCATCGACTACTCCAGGGGACAGGATGGACGCCTAACGGCCTCGAGATGAGCCGCCCGGCCAGCCCAAGGCTAGTATCGCGCCGAACTCGACACCTGGCTGGCCGGGTCGGCTCCATCGAGTTGTTCGGCAGCCCACCCACTTGGGCCGCAGCGAATCCTCGGAATGATTGGCATTAGAAAGGTACCCCGCGGGGCCTGCGCCGGAGGGGAATGCGGCTCCGGCCGCGGCGCGGAAGCGGCGAGTCTTGGCTCTAAGGCGCAATGTAGGCAAATGAAAGCGCGGCTTCCGCACAGCGTGATTGACATGGGCTGGGGTAGTGAACTGGACAAGAATGGCTGCCGAACGGCCTCGAGATGAGCCGCCCGGCCAGCTCTCCTATAGTATCTCGAACGCGATTCGCCGCAGCTGGCCGGGTCGGCTCCATCGAGTTGTTAGGCATCATCCGGGGAGAAGGCCATTGTCCTTTCATAGATGAGGCATGATCGGCTACTCGATCGGTCTAGAAATCCTCAATCGGGCGGGTGAACAGGTGCGCACCGTGGCATAGGATCTTCGCCGTATTCCCGAAAAGGTACAACCTCAAGGTGGAGGGGAGATCCGTGCCGTCGGATTGGCGATGATAGTAGCCCGTCTGATTCCCTGCGACGAGGTTGATGATCTCTTGCCGGGTGCCAAAGCGCAGTTCGTCGCCTTTCCAAGCCACAGGACCCACGAAGTACTCAACGCTGACGAATACGACGAAGTGGCTTTCTCCATCAACCGCATCGCCTCGGAGGAATCTCAACAGCAGTCTTGAGAGACTCGGGCTATATCGCCAGATGTGGCAGTCGAATTCGCGCAGTCGGTCGATGGATTCTGGGGTGAAGTCGTCTTGTGGCATCTGGGGCGCCTTGCGAACCTGTAATGGGCTCGAAGCCTGCAGCTGCCTCGTGGAGACGTAGGTTGGTCGAAGTTACGCCGCCCGAGGTTCTTCGGATGATGCCTAACGGCCTCGAGATGAGCCGCCCGGCCAGCCAAGGCTAGTATCGCATGAAATGGCTAACCTGGGCTGGCCGGGTCGGCTCCATCGAGTTGTTAG
>Ga0209751_10000969_pt1 | contig 30107 bp, 26 predicted proteins | sample RifCSP13_1_FD_184019 | JGI IMG/M metagenome (GOLD analysis project Ga0209751, IMG submission 184019) | Soil microbial communities from Rifle, Colorado - Rifle CSP2_sed 13_1 (SPAdes) (version 2) | ecosystem: Environmental > Terrestrial > Deep subsurface > Rock core/Sediment | place: Rifle...
CCCCAATTAGCGCATCTCAACCCACCCGCTACCGCGCGGTGGTACTGACCTGTTCCTTTCAGCAATTAAGAATCATTTGGCATTTGACATTTGTCAGTTCACATTATTCTTGTACTTGCCATTCGCATTTGCGCGTTCCAATGTGAACTGAAAAATGTCAAATGCCAAATGTCAAATGATCCAAGCTTAACCAATAGCAAGCATTCGCTCGACTGATCTCAACGCTCGTTTGCGGATCTCTTCGTCAATCTCGATCACATATTGGTCTTTCTGCAACGCTTCAAGGGTGTCTTCCAACGTGATCTCATTCATGTGCGGACAACGGACGCTGCATAGGCGCAGCATCTCTTTCTCAGGGTTCGCAGCAGAGATATTGTCGCCCATTGAACACTCCGTCAACAGTAGATAGCGCGGAGCTTTTGTACGTTCCACATACTTGATCATCGCGTTGGTGCTTCCGGAATAGTCGGAAGCCTCAACCACTTCCGGACTGCATTCGGGATGGGCGAGAATCACGACATCGGGAAACTGTTTTCTGACATTGTTGATGTCTGCGACCGTAAACTTCTCGTGCACTTCGCACCGGCCCGGCCAGCCGATCATCTGATAATCGAGTTCGGTTTCGAACTTCCTCGTGGGCTCTCGCGTTGGAAAGATGATGTGTCTTCCAGTCTCCCGAGCGACATTCCCGGCGAGATACTCGTCCGGGATGAAAATAACGGTTTCGCTTCCAAGCGATTCAATCACCGCAACTGCGTTCGAAGAAGTGCAGCAGACGTCGGATTCGGCCTTCACGTCGGCGTAGGTGTTGATATAGGTAACAACGGGAACGCCCGGAAATCTCTGTTTTAACTGGCGCACATCGGCGGCGGTAATGCTGGCGGCGAGCGAGCATCCAGCCTTCTGCGAGGGCAGGAGCACCGTCTTATTCGGATTTAAAATCTTGGCGGTCTCAGCCATAAACCTGACGCCGCAAAAGACTATGATGTCTTTATCGGTCTGCGCTGCTTTGCGGCTGAGTTCAAGCGAGTCGCCGGCAAAATCGGGTATCGAGTGAAAAAGGGCCGGCTCCATGTAATTATGGCCCAGAATCACGGCATTCTTCTGTTTCTTCAGGCGGTTGATCTTGGCAGCCAGCTCCGCCTTAAGGCGCAGCTCAAAGTCTGGAATCGTGTCGGCCAAAAGCGCCTTCATTCTCTCGTACATCCCGCTGGTGGTGGTTTCATCAATCATTTCTTATCTGTCCCTGCCGGCTTGTCTATTAGTTGATTTTCTATTAGTTGATATTTCCAGGCTTTTAGTTTTCCACGGGACCCAATCCAGGCTGACATCGAAAACCTTTGGCGAGTGGGTCAGCGCCCCGACCGAAATGAAGTCAACACCCGTTTCCGCAATCTGACGAACATTTTCGAGGGTCACATTTCCTGAAGCCTCGAGTTTAGCCCGGCAGGCATTCATGCCCACCGCTTCACGCATGTCGTCAATAGACATGTTGTCCAGCAGGACCCGGTCAACACCAAGATCAAGCGCCTGCCGTACATCATCAAGCGTGCGCGCCTCAACTTCGATTTCGAGTTTTGTACCGGTCGCGCGCACTCGGCGAACAGCCTCAGACAGCGAACCAGCGAAATCGATATGATTGTCCTTAATCAGAACCATATCATATAAACCTGTGCGATGATTCTGGCCGCCGCCCCGGCGCACAGCCAGTTTGTCGATTGCCCGCAGGCCGGGAGCCGTCTTACGAGTGTCGAGAATGGTAGCGCCGGTGCCCGAAATTGCCACTACAAACCGGTGTGTCAGAGTGGCAATTCCCGACATCCGGCCGAGGAAGTTCAGCGCGGTGCGTTCACCGGTCAACAAGGCACGAGCCGAACCTGACACATGTGCCAGCACTGAGCCTTTTTCTACGCCCGATCCTTCCGGGACAGCAGCACTGAAGTTAATCTCGTCATTGAGTAAAAGTAGCACGCCTTGAGCCAGGTCGAGGCCGGCAACGATGCCCTCTTGCTTGGCGACAATCTGACAGTGAAGCGCAGCGTCTGGCGCTACGATGCTATTAGTAGTCACATCGCCGGCGCCGATGTCTTCATCAAGCGCGCGCTTCAGGCTGGCAAGAATTTCGTCCTGCAAAGTCACTTGTTTGAGTCTTGTGGAATGTGCCACTCGAAATGCGACTCGCGTCTCAGTATGTTGTATCCATAAATCACCTGCCATACAGGCGCGCAACAAGTCGTCAACATCGAAAAACCGGGCAGTTAGACATCAACGACGCACTGGGCCATCCAGTTTCCATTTTGATCTTGAGCAACTCGCAACGCTGTGTACGTTGCGCCCTTAGTCTCGACAGCCGGCTGGTGGCGCACGACGTCTACCTTCTCTCCCCAGGCCTTTCCCTGTAAATGTTGCCCATCAAGGTGAACTTCGAATCGACTGAACAACATGTTTCGTGTCGCCATCTCATAGATTAGCGCGTTCAGCCAATCGACAAATAACAGCTCCTCGTCAGGCGCCTCACAACTGGTGGTAATCATTTCTCGCGGTCGAACGGTTGCGAGATCAGTGATCACAGCAGTCAATCCCAAAGCCGCCTGCTCAAAGGCCTCGTCCCTGGTAGGGCCGAACCCCCGGACCCCCATGTCTGCCTCGTGAGCAAAGTGTTCCCAGTGTTTTTGCACTTCAATTATTTCATCAGCTACACGTTGCGGGGCAAATTGCCAATACGCAACGCATTTAATGTCTTCTCCAGCCAGAGTCGTGCTTCCTCGACTGAGGACGGATCCGTAAACAGTTCGAAGCGGCGCGCTGTTCCCAATAGAACCGTGACCACACTGAAAGGAAGTGGGTTGCGCGCCGAGTCCCATTTGTGACGTTCCTCGAGGGCCGGTGAACAATCTGCCCTTAGCGGAACGAGCGGTACTCTCGCAGCCGCCGCGAGTGCAACCGCACCAACTTTTGCAACATGAGCCGGACCACCACCATCAGTCGTGACGAAGACGTAAGCGCCTGCCGCAAGTTCTTGCGCCAGATCAATCAGTATATTCCAGCCTCCAGTCGGGCCGCCTCCACGTATCACAGTAAAACCCAGCCACCGGCACAGCTGACTAATCGCATCGCCGCGTGCATCACCGGCGACCAGAATTACGGAACGTAAAGCCGGACGTTGGCTGGCAAAGGCTACGAGTAATGACGGAGCGTCTCCGTGCCATAAAGCAATGACGGATGGCGCCGGCAAGTCCGGCCACTGTGGTTTACCTGGGGCAACGACACGAACAGTAAGTGCTAAGAGACGAACATAGACGAAGAGCATAACCGCGGTGAGCGTGGCAAGAAACCAGTGAAGTGGCGGCGTGTACCGACGCACCGCGGCAAACACAGTGTCGACCATGCGCGTCCATAAATTTCGGCCCAGATCTTTGCTTGTCGTAACTGGGTGTGAATCAAGTGGTGCAATCAAGTGACCGATCCGCAACAGGCGCTCTGCAGCTGTCTCGGTCTTTACTTTTACTTCCTCCTCATCGATGTAATAATTGGTTTGCATGCCAAAAGTTATAGACTCACTTCAATCCAAGCGCGTTGGGCTCGCCCTGAGTGGCGGTGCTGTACGCGGACTCGCGCACATTGGCGTAATCAAGGCCCTGCATCAAGCAGGGATCAGGCCCACCGTCATCGCCGGAACCAGCGTTGGTAGCATCATTGGCGCGGCTCTGGCGGCGGGAATGGCCTGGCGAGAGATGGCCGACATGGCTCGATCTGTTTTCTGGCCGCGTTTGCTGCACGGAAGACTCCTCGAGCAATTCTGCTCTGACTATCTGCCGGAAACGTTTGAGCGGCTCCAGTATCCGTTTGCCGCGGTCGCCACAGTCTTGCCGCATAATAGCGCAGTCACCCTCAAGAGTGGCCCCTTGACATCAGCTATTAGCGCCAGTTGCGCGGTGCGTCTGTTGCGTCGCCCTGTCGTGCGCGACGGCATACGACTGAAAGATGGCGGCTTTTCCTGCGTTCTGCCAACTCGCGCCTGCCGGGAGCTAGGGGCAGAATTTGTCATCGCGTCCGATGTATGGGAATGGAGTTCGTTAATGCGGTCATTGGGCTGTTCGCCTTACGAGCAAGGGCGCACAAGTCGAGCATATCCTTCACACTATCGATTCGCGCTGTCGCATACAAACGTTCACATTCATCCGGAAATCCCTGCAAAAGGCTATGTACCGTCTGCCAGAGCAGCAGATCGGATGATCGCCGTTGGCGAGCGGGCGACCCACCAGGCGCTCGAGTCCCTTCGGTAGGGGCGGCACCGAGTCATGCCTCTACAGGCTCGCACGGCGTGCAGTATGCTGCTCGGCTGCTCGGTGAAAGTAATGCTCCCCACACTCCGGCTCGCGGCCGCGAATGATTCGTTTACCTTCGAGTGGGCCATACGCGGACGTAATCACCGTGCCCTGACGCTCGCCATCCCCACCATCGTAGTAAATAATGACCCAGTCAGAGGTTTTTCGCAGTTGGTGCGCACGCGGCGTATTGGAAAACAGGGCGGTGTAATGTCGCTCTCCGCGGATTGTATGTAGTATCGGCAGCCACTGCTCTTGTTTAGGATTGAACCGCCTCGGAGTGATCTTAGGAAGCTCACCGGCAGCAGCTTTAGTGCGGTATTCCTCATCGACACCAAGAATCTCAGATACTGGTGGTTGGCCGGGCAACAACATTGGTCCGCTTGGTCTGATTCGTCCCAAACGCGTTGCCAGGGAATCGCGAATGCCTGCTATTCGCTTCTCTCCCAGGCCGGAGATCCTGGCAAGTCGTCCGTCGTGTGCGGCAATTTCAAGTTCTTCCAATGTCTCGACGCCAAGTTCATCATGAAGGCGTTGGCCCATCACTCTCCCAATTCCGGGAACGGTGCGTAACAGGGCAACGGGGTCACTCTCGCCGCGGAGACGTTCGAGCATAGGCAGCCGCCCGCTAACCACCAGTTGATGAATGAAGCGCGCCAGAGTATCACCAATCCCTGGCAGCTTCTGGATGCCCTCGATACCCTCGCCGCGGAGACGTTCGAGCATAGGCAGCCGCCCGCTAACCACCAGTTGATGAATGAAGCGCGCCAGAGTATCACCAATCCCTGGCAGCTTCTGGATGCCCTCGATACCCTCGATTCGCACGATCTCATCGATCGGCTGCTTAAGACTCCTCAGCATGGTCGCGGCTCGGCGGTAGGCGCCAACGCGAAAGACATTTGCGCCTTGCTCCTCCAGAATGCGCGCGATTTCGTCGAGGCGCGCTGCCACAAAAGAATTCACTCTCTCAGTCACAAGCGAACCAATACATCTATCACGACTGCGTAAACTTACCCACCACTGCGCGAACGTACCCTGCAGCCTGCCTGGATTAGGTTGCTATTGGCGCCCGTTCGTCCTAAAAATGAGCTGACCTCGAAGGTACAAGCGTTGCCATTAATGTACCAAGCAAATCAGAAACCATAAGGGATTTTCCCGCATGAAGGACATAGTCACCAAAGAGCAGTCTTTCTGTCAGCGCGTCGTAGAGGCGGCCAGCATTCGCAACGACAAAGTGGCAATGATGATGATCGAAGCGAAAGGCACAGAGACTATCACTTTCGGCTCCATGCTCTCGCAAATCCGCAGCATTGCCTATCGTCTGGGTCAGGAGAAAATAGCATTTGGTGACCGCGTGGCCATCATTGGTGAAAACCATCCGAACTGGGCCATCGCGTACCTGGGGATCCTTTATCGGGGAGCAGTAGTCACTCCCTTAGACCCGGCAGCAACAACGAGAGCGCTCGCGACCTTTCTGCACGATTCGGAAGCGAAGCTCGCATTTGTTTCTCCCTCCTCGCTGGAGAAATTTCGCGCCGCTTGCGAAGAACAGGGCCGGCAGATTCCGGCGGTTGCCTTACGACCGCTGCAACAACCAGATGGCGTGGCTAGTTTTGAAGATTGGGCCATCACGCCAACACCACGTGAATTCAATGCAGCTTCGCCTCCGGCCAGGGGAGATGATTTGGCGCTGCTCATGTACACGTCAGGCACAACTGGTGTGCCCAAGGCTGTATCACTAACTCACGGAAACATCTATGCCGAGAGCGACAAGGTTCAAGAAGTAATGCATATCAGCGACCGGGAGGTAGTACTGAGTCTGCTGCCGTTGTTTCATTCTTACTCGCAAATCGTCAATCTCTGGCTGTCCACGATAATAGGCGCGCGTGTGGTTTATCTCAGAGAGTTGAGCAGTACTGAGATCGAGCGCGGTTTGAAAGAGGGTGGCGCAACTGCACTCGTTGGTGTGCCGCGTTTATGGTATCTCTTTCATAAGAAGATATTCGACGCAGTACACAAACAGCCTTTTCCGGTCAGGGCATTGTTCAAGACCATGCTCGTTGCCAACGGCTGGTTGCGCAACCTGCTCGGGATAAATGCCGGCCGTCTATTCTTCAAACGTATCCATGAGTCATTTGGCGGCAAACTGCGACTGGCGGTCTCAGGTGGGGCGAGCTTCGATCACGAGGTGGCGGGAGACTTTCATCGCCTCGGCTTTACGATCTTGCAGGGCTATGGTCTGACAGAGACCTCGGGAGCGGCAACAGTGACTCGTTTCGACGACAACAAAATTGGATCTGTTGGCACTCCCCTGAATGGTGTTGAGGTCAAGATCGCTGAGCCGAACGAAGAAGGCGTCGGTGAAGTACTCATCCGGGGGCCGATCGTCATGCCAGGGTATTACCACAATCCTGAAGCCAATAGCGAGGCCTTCACTTCTGACCGGTGGTTTCGTTCAGGCGATCTGGGACGTTTTGATAAGACGGGGCACCTCTATATCGTTGGCCGCAAGAAGGACGTAATCAAACTACCATCAGGCAAAAATGTTTTTCCCGAAGATGTTGAGGCCCATTACGAACGCTCGCCGTTTGTCAGCGAGATCTGTGTACTTGGGATAAGAGATGAGGCAAGCAAGTTCAAAGGAGCAGAAAAACTGTGCGCAGTTGTAGTTCCCAATTTTGAACATCTCAAAGCGCAACATATAGCCAACGCAAAAGACTGGGTCATCTGGGAGCTGGAGAACCTGGGACGTGAGCTGCCCGAATATCAGCGTGTGCACGATTTTGTGCTGCGTGCCGAACCATTGCCACGCACTTCGACGCGCAAGGTACGCCGCTTCGAAGTCCATGATCAACTAAAGACCTCCGGCACTTTCGACCGGCCGTCTGCAAAGGTCCCGGAGGTTGCTTTCACTAGCTCTGATCGGGCCCTGATGGATTCTCCGGCGGGTCGCGCCCTTGCCGCCGCTATAAAGCAGAATTCGCCAGATACCAAAGTCATTCATCCCCGGATGAATCTTGAGATTGACCTCGGGCTTGACTCGCTGGCGCGTGCGGAATGTGTGGCCAGCATTGAGCAAGCCCTCGGTATCGAGTTTGATCCGAAGCAAGTGTCCGCTGCACTCAAGGTAAGTGAGGTGATAGAGCTGGGAAACTCCCTCATGCGCAGTGCCAGTAAGCAAGGGGCGGAAGCTGACGTGCTGGTGCTGGCCCAACCCGCGCCCGAATATCACTGGCACGACATCGTGGCCGGCCGGGCATCAGATGTTCCGGAGCTGGAGCCGTTGCTCAAAGAAAAGCCACTGGTGGCGCTGCTCGCGTTTGTAGTAATGCGCCTGGTCTATCTCTGTGCCCGGGTATTTTTTCGTCTCGAAATTACCGGCAGTGAGGTCCTGAGCCGACTTGAACCTCCATATCTGATCTGCCCGAATCATCAAAGCTACCTGGATCCGTTCCTGGTCTGTTCGACCTATCCGCGTCGCGTGCTGCGGAACATGGTTCATGTCGGAGCGAGCATGTACTTCACTAACGTCGCGGTTGCCCAGCTTGCGCGGCTGATCAACGTCGTACCAATAGATCCCGACGCGCACCTGCGCCGGGCCATGCGAGCAGGCGCAGTTGCCTTGCGTGAGGGCAGGATTCTCAACATCTATCCCGAAGGTCAGCGTTCGTTTGATGGCCAACTCCAGGAATTCAAGAAAGGAGCGGCGATTCTGGCGACTGAATTGAATGTGCCGATTGTGCCGGTGGCGCTCGATGGTACTTATAGGATTTGGCCTCGCAATGCCTGGCGAATTCGGCTGGCAAAGGTCAAGATCAGCTTTGGTGAACCGATAGATGCACGGTCCGTAAAAATCGACAGAGGCGAGATGGGTGAAGAGATTGTTTATAAAAGAGTGACGGCGATAATTAAAGAACGAATTCAACTTATGCTTGATAAAATACGCCGCGGCGAGAGTTGTTAGTTTCGTGTTTGTTCGTGTGAGTTGGTGGATCGCATTCCCGCGCACGACGACGATCCACGAAAGTACAAGAAACAGCACGAATAAGAGTCAACGGCACGAACAAGTGACGCTGTAAAAGCAATTGGGAAACTCACACTAGTTGCGTGAATGCTGATAACCTTCCCGGTACGACAGAGTGGGCCGAGAGCTACCTGCCCGTTCCTTTACATTTACTCTTAGCTGATGCCACTTTCTGCCTGTCACCTTTGAGTAGAAACCGAGGGTATACTGCTCGCGTAACTCCAAAGCTATCTGGGTGCAGATGCCAGCTAGTTCCGGTTCGCTTTCGGTCTCCGGAAAGTATGCTGCACCCCCGCTTGCTCGAGACATCTCTGCTAGAACAGCCCGCCCGAGCGCCGCTTCCGAGTTTAGCAGGAATGATCGCCTACCAGTTTTACGCGTTATGTCTTCGAAAACCCAGCGACCATAGCCTGCAAATTGATCGATTGTCGAGTCGGCGATGCCAATCGCGTAAATCTGGGCATCAAAAGCTCTGAGGCGATCGCGCAGTTCCTTGTAGGTATAGCGGCTCTGACTATCCTGGCCGTCAGAGATCACCAGCAACGCCTTCTTAAGATTGCGCGCCTTTTGCAAGCGGTCAGCGGCGACATAAACAGCGTCGTAAAGAGAGGATGGTCCACCAGGCTTGACGTACTGCAAGTGGTCCAGAACCTGTTGCGCGGACGGGATAAAAGCCGACGTCAGACTACCGTGCCTGCTGAAAGCCACAAAGAAGAAGTCGTCGCGATTGCCAAGCGTGCCGGCAAATTGCTTGATGGCAGCAAGCATGGCTTCCAATCTTTCAGTTGCCGTCTCATGGATTTCACAAATAATTCCCAGCGAAACGGGCGACGAACCGGCAGAGAAATGTGCAATCTCCTGTTTCACCGTGTCGTCGTAAACCGCAAACCGATCTCGAGTCAGGCCTTTCACGTAGCGGCCGTTATTGTCCGTTACGATCACGTTCACGGTGACAAGGTGAGTACCTACAATAACCCGCTCGTCTTCTTGCGGTGGGTTGGACTGCCCAACTGCTGGTTTGGCCAGAAGCAGCAAACCAACTGCTATTCCCAGGCTCAAATAGGTAGGTTTTCGCATGGCTAGCACCTCAATTCTGAAAGCCTTAGAATTTGAACTTGAGCAACGCACGCGATTAGGGGGCAATAGGTGTTCCGGGAGCTGTTGAGCAGGTTTATCCCATTAAAAACCCGGAAACTATGGGGAACCTTCCGCAAAAGCTGCGCAAAAGGGCGCAGAATCGAAGCAGGACGGTGGTTGGGAGTCGCAGAATGGCAATAACTTAATTAAGCTCTTACGGTATGCCCCTTGCCAATATATTTTTGCGGAAAGCATGGAGAAAGACAGATGAAGGATAAGATGAAAATTCTGGTTGGCTACGACGGGTCGGAATGTGCTGACGCGGCCCTTGACGACCTCGCTCGCGCCGGACTGCCGCCCAGCGCCGAGGTCCAGATCCTATCGGTAGCTGAAGTGTGGCTGCCGCCGCCACCACCTTCGGCTTATGAAATAGTCGAAAAAGCGCGTGAGGTTGAGGTTCCGGCCGACTTGAAGCGAGTTTATGCCCGGGAAACTGAGGCAGCGAAACAAGCGCTCGCACTCGCCGAACGGGCCAGTAGGCGAGTGCAAACAAACTTTCCGGGCTGGAAAGTATCGGCCGATTCGTCATGCGGATCGCCTGCGTGGGAGTTGGTGTTTAGAGCCGACCAGTGGCAGCCAGATCTCGTCGTGGTTGGGTCACACGGGAGGACGGCGTTAGGACGCTTCGTACTCGGCAGTGTGTCTCAAAGGGTATTGACCGAGGCGCGCTGTTCGGTGCGAGTTGCGCGCGGTCGTTTAGAGGAGCCAGGCACTCCCGTACGGATCATCGTCGGCCTGGACGGCTCTCCCGGAAGTGAAGCCGCAGCGCGTGAAGTAGCTGCGCGTTCCTGGCCGCCCGGCAGTGAAATTCGATTAATCGTTGTGGACGACCCTCTCGCGGCGCCCTTCGCCGATCTCATTCCAGCAGTCGCCGAAGCTGTCGAGGACATAAACCAAGAGGATAGCGTTTGGGCCGAGAACATCCTGAAAACCTGCGCGGGTTTATTCGACGGCGCTAATGCTAAAGTGACGACCGCTCGAAGAGAGGGCGACCCGAAAAAGGAGATTGTCAAGGCCGCGGAAGAGTGGGGAGCAGATTGTATTTTTGTTGGGTCAACCGGTTTCAGTAATCGTTTTGAGAGATTTGTCCTGGGAAGTGTATCGGCGGCAGTAGCGGCACGTGCGCATTGCTCAGTTGAGGTCATTCGTAACAAGTGAGAACGATCCATCGGAATGGCCCTGAGGTAAATCTCATAACCGGGAGGTAACACGTGATGATTGTTCCAAAGGCTGACAACGACTATTTGAAGGCCATCGAGTTTCGCCATGTCTCATTGAGCTTTGACGATACACCCGCGCTTATTGACGTCAGTTTTCAACTGGATCGCGGCGAAATGATCTTTCTTACCGGCGCGTCCGGCTCCGGCAAATCGGTTCTTCTGCAGCTCGCTATCGGGCTGTTGAAACCCGACTCGGGCCAAATCTTCGTTGCTGGTCGGGAGATTGAAACGCTTGATGAATCGGAGTTGCTGGCAGTACGAGGCGGCCTGATGGGAATGGTCTTTCAGGAGGATTCTCTTTTCACCGGTCTGTCTGTTTATGACAACGCCGCTTACCGTCCCACCGAACATGGGTGGTCTGAGGAAGAAATCCAAAAAGCGGTAACCGAAGTGTTACATTTTGTTGGTCTCGACGGCGAAGAGGAGAAGCTTCCTGAGGAGCTCTCCGGGGGCATGAAACGCCGTCTGGAGATTGCGCGGGCGATGATCGGGTGGCCATCAATCATGTTATTTGACGAGCCGACAATGAGTCTTGACCCACTTGTTGCGTTGCAGGTACTCAATCTGATCATTCGCGCTCGCGACATTAATAAGATCTCTTCGCTCTACGTCACGAAAAAACTCTACGAACTTCCCTATCTGGCTAAATATATCGCGTTAGAGAACCACACAGACGAGATCTTAATTTGCGAAGCGCCGCTGGAGAAATTACCGAAGACAAAGATTATCGTGTTGGAGGCAGGCAGGATTGCCTTTACCGGCAGCCTTGCTGAATTCCAAGCTTCTCAACTGCCCGCCATAAAGGAACTGCTCGTTCTCGAACAGCATCCGCATCGGGCGGGAACCTATTTCGCCGATCCATGGGCCACATCGCGCCAACCGCAGCAAAGGCTCTTTTGAACCTGCCGTAGTTGAAGATCAGGCTCTTTCAATTCTTACCGCTGTTACCTTGTACTCTGGCGTTTTCACGTACCGGTCACGATGGGGGCTGGTTACGCGATTGAGGAAAAACTCAGCGGTCTGGAAACTGGCGAATAGTTCGCCCGGGTGTACGCTGGGGCTGACCCTGAGCGGCATCGTGGCTTCACCGTAGCGACTGCGGATCCGGACGCGTTCATCAGTCTTGAGTTGTAGACGGTCCGCATCCGCCGGCGAGATGTCCAGATAATCGCTCTCCTGGAGTTCTGAATTCGGGGTTCTTCGCGTCATTGTGCCGGCATTGAACTGGTAGAGAGTTCTACCGGTCATAAGCAGCAGAGGATAGTTCTCGCCGACTGTCTCTTTGGTGGGCCGGTAAGGAATACGGCGCAGGGCGGCTGTCTTGCCAGAAGCAAAACTCTCCGTGTGCAGGATAGTTGCGCCATTGTCGTTTTCGTCGAAGCATGGCCACTGCACGCCTGCTTTCTCGAGACGCTCATAAGTGATGCCTCGGCCGGCAGGCCATACGGAACGAATCTCAGCCCAGATCTCTTCGGCGGAGGAGTAGTTAAAAAACTCGCCCTTGTGCATTTCCCGCGCGAGATGGCAGACAATCTCCCAATCCGGCCGGGCGGGCCCCCGCGGCTCAATAACTTTCCGCACTCGCTGAATGCGACGCTCGGCATTCATGAACGTGCCTTCTCTCTCAAACGATGAGCAAGCCGGCAGAAATACAGTCGCCAGACGGGCCGTTTCATTCAGGAACATGTCCTGGACAATAAGTAGATCGAGCGATCGAAGCGCCTGTTCCGTCGACTTGCTGTTCGCATTGGTAAGGAGAATGTCGTAGCCGATCGTCCAGAGTGCCTTTAACTTTCCGGCCTGAGCCGCATCCATCATCTCGATCATGTTCAAGCCTGCGCGAGTTGGGATCGCTGCGCGCCAGACTGCTTCAAAAAATGTCTGCGTATCGCTGAGCGGGACACTGCCAGTAAGGATGCCAGGATCACAACCCATGTGCGCTGCGCCCTGCACATTGTTCTGACCACGTAGCGGATTGATGCCCGTACCGGGTTTGCCAATGTTGCCGCTCAGCAGCGCCAGGTTAACCAGACACATTACGCCTTCCGTACCTTGTGTGTGTTCTGTCAGACCGAGCCCGTGAAAGCAGATTGAAGGTTTTGTGCTTGCGTAGAGTTTGGCCGCGGAGCGAATCAAATCCGCGTTTACATCACAGATCTTGGCGACGGTAGCCGGAGTGAAATCTTTGATGAAGTTACGAAACTCATCAAACTCGGTAACGCGCTCTTCGATGAAAGCCTCGTCGTAGAGCCCTTCTTCCAGAATCACGAAGGCCAGCGAGTTGAGCAATGGAATGTTCGTGCCGGCCCGCGTACGCAAGTGGATTGCCGCATAGCGACTGAGCTCAATCGCGCGCGGATCTATCACAATCAGCTTAGCGCCTTTCAGAGCGGCTTGCTTTATACGCGCGCCAATTATCGGATGGTTCTCAGTTGGGTTCGCACCGCAAACCAAAATCGAGTTCGCCTTTTCAATGTCTTCGTAGGAATTGGTTGCCGCCCCTGCGCCCAACATAACTTTCAGCGCCGCCGCGGTCGGCGTGTGACACACCCGGGCGCAACAATCGACGTTGTTTGTCCCGATCACCAGCCGGGCAAACTTTTGCGCCAGATAGTTCTCTTCATTCGTGCCCCGCGCCGAGCCAAGCACACCGATACTTTCCGGACCGGTTTCGCTGGCAATTCGTTCCAGTCGTCTTGCGACGAAGCTTATTGCTTCGTCCCAGGATACCTGCTCCCAGTTACCATTTTTGCGAAGCAGTGGCTCGGTGACACGTTCACTAGCGTCAACGAAGTCAAAGGCATACCGTCCTTTGACGCAAAGGTGGCCGCGGCTAACGGGCGCATCGAGTGCAGGAGTAATCGTCACCAGCTTGCCTTCCCTCGAGCCAACGTTCATTTCACAGCCGGTGCCGCAGTAAGGACATGTGGTGCGAGTCCATCGTGTTGGTGCACCGCGCGCGAGAACTGATTTATCCTCCAGCGCTCCTGTCGGGCAAGTATCAACGCAAGCGCCACAGCTTACACACGAGCTCGCGCGCAATGTCGTTTGGGAATCGGGGACGATTCGGGTCTCATGGCCCCTGTTAACGACTTGCCAAACGAACTGTCCCTGTACTTCTTCACAGATCCGGACACAGCGATAGCAAAGAATACACTGCGACATGTCGACATGGATGTATGGGTGCGAATCGTCGCGCAACTCAGCACGATGCCCACCATCAAAGTCAGTTTCACTTAAGCCGTAGTGCGCTGCGCGACGATGAAACTCTTTATCGGGAAACTTGCGGAAGACGTCGGCGGGATGATCCTGTGCCAGCATGCGCAACAACATTGCTCGCTCATGTTCCAGAGCTGGCGTATGCGTTGAGATCACCATACCAGCAGCAAGCGGAGTATTGCACGAGGTCAGAGGATGTGGCCGGCCGTCAACCTGCACCAGGCACATGCGGCAACTACCGATCGCTCGTAGTCTCGGATCGTGACAGAGCGTCGGAATGGAGATTCCTAACGACGCGGCGGCTTGAAGAATAGAAAGGCCGTCGCCAAAGTCATAACTAAGCCCATTAATGGTTGCTTTAGTCACTTGCTTACGGATCCGTGGTGAGCGACGAGATATGTATGGTTATTCCTGAGGAGCACTATTCACTCTATGTGGCAGCCAAAGTCTGTCATTCATCCTTCGTAAGCCAGATCGTCGTACTCTTCCTGGCAAACTTCGCAGCGAAAGGGATTGTCAAGGCCGGCTTTGATCGCGTCGCTAAGAAAGGTGAAGATCTCTTCCTCCACATAGGTAATCTTCCCGCACATGCCACAATGAACTTCGTGCTGATTCCGTTCCGTTTTGAAGGAAGTCGGGCCTTGAAACGCTATATGTTTGTCGGGCTCAATATGGGTTTGTGCTGTTGTCATAAATCCTCCTCGTTAAGCTTGACTTTAAGATGTTTGTTTCCGGTGCTTTGGCGCGCTTGAGGCAGCGGGCTTGATTGGACGCGCGACCAATACTGGGCAGGGCGCCTCACGCAGAACACGATCCACATTTGAGCCAAACAGCTTGCCCAGGACGAAGTCGCTACCGCTCGCGCCCATACAGATCAGATCGATTTCTTTCTCCTTTGCATAAAGCAAAACCTCCTCATAGGCTCTGCCGTATCGGATGGCGGTGACAAGGTTGCACCACAGAAATACTTCTTTTGGTATTGCCTGCTGCAGTTTCTGCGCAATGTGCACGTATCCGGCGCCAGTAGTAGTCGCAGGGGCCCAGGCAAGTCCCGGTTCCACCGTTCCCACATTGTCGCTGACATGCAACAAGTGCACTTCCGCCTGATATTCTTGCGCAAGGGAAGCACCGTAGTTCAAGGCCAGCTCAGAGTCAGTCGAGAAGTCATAGGCGACAAGCACGCGGCGAAGATCGATCTCACCCGTTGACAAGCCAACCCACTCTCGCTCGCGCGGATGTGTAACAAGCACCGGACAAGGCGCGGTGCGACACACGGCTTCGGCGGTTGAACCAAGCAACATCGCCGCACGAGGTCTTCGCCGTGAGCGCATCACAATCAAATCGATGTTGTGTTTTCCGGTTTTCTCTACGATTGCCCTTGCAACGTCACTTACGCTCTTGGCAACAAGGCCTTCCCAATTCAAATCGGATAGCTCGGCAAGATCGAGATGCGGTGCGAGTGATTCTGTGAACAGCCGGGTAATCCGAGTGCGGGCTTGCTTTCCGCCTTCGTAGCCATTTGGTAAGGCTTCGCTGCAATGCAAAAGATAGAGTTTGGCCTCATAGGCCCGGGTTAGTGCCACGGCGTATCGCAGCGCTTCATCTGATTCTGTCGAGAGATCCGTAGGACAAAGAATTCTTTCGAGCTTAATCATCGCCAATCCAACCTTTGCCTTTCAGATCCGCAATGTTTGTGCCGCGGCCGGAATACAAGCCATTTCGCCAGAAAACCTCTCCCAATGCGGAAAAGGCCTTCATCTTTTGCGAAGATTTCCCCAGTTTTTCCCTCAGTCAGGACAGGTTAGAGGACGCTTGAGGAGGCTAACTTTGCGGGCGAGTAGTTGTCATTTTCGTTAACTCTACGATCACGACGGGCGCCAATATGCAAAGCGCTATCAGCAGCCAGTCAGGGGTCGACGGCTGGACGGTGCCTAGCACGAGCGCCAGCGGTGACACGTACACGGCAAGAAGCTGGAGCAGGATAACAATGACGGCTGCAATCCAGATGAATGGATTTCTAAAGAGTCCGTGGAAAGCCGAACGCGAGCGCGAACGGCAGTTAAAAACGTGGCCCAGTTGTGTCCCGATAATCGCGAACAGCGCGACCGTGCGGGAGTGCGCTCCCTCCCCATAACTCTTCAGCGCCCAGCCGTAGGCTGCCAGAGAGAGTGCGGCGAGCATTGTGGCCTGCCATCCAATCAGCGTTATGAACTTGCTGGAAAACAGCCGTTGCTGTGGGCTACGCGGTGGTTGCTTCATGATTTCCGGCGAAGCTGGTTCGACCGCAAGAGCCAGCGCTGGAAAGACGTCCGTGACAAGATTCATCCAAAGAATTTGCAGTGGCAGGAGCGGCAAGGGCCAGCCCACAGCAATTGCCGTGAAGATCAGTAATACCTCGGCAAGGTTATGTGAAAACATCATGTGCACAAACTTGATGATGTTCGCGTAGATCGCGCGTCCACCTTCAACTGCCTGCAGGATCGTCGAGAAGTTATCGTCGGCAAGAACCACGTCGGCGGCCTCTTTGGCCACTTCCGTTCCGCGCTGACCCATGGCAATGCCGATGTTCGCCCGTTTCAGTGCGGGCGCATCGTTGACTCCATCGCCGGTCACCGCCACTACCTCGGCTGCTTGTTGGAGCGCTTCAACTATTCGGAGTTTGTCTTCAGGCGAGACTCGCGCAAAAACATCCGTAGTGCGGGCCAGCTCGGCGAGACGCTTGTGATCCGCGCCAATCAGGTCGCGTGCATGCAGCGCCCGAGGTTCGCGTCCACCGCCAAGACCCAGCTCTCGAGCAATGGCCCGTCCCGTATTCAGCTGATCACCCGTCAGCATCACCGTGCGTATACCGGCCGTTCGCGCTCGCCTGATGGCCTCGGCCACGCCTGGTCTTGGTGGATCGATCATCCCGACAAGTCCAAGGAATGTGTATCCAGTCTCGAAGTCGGCTTCGGAGAGGTGGTCCACGCCTTTATCAAAATGCTTGACCGCAAGAGCCAGGACGCGCAAAGCACGATCAGCCATCTTCTCATTGGCGGCCATAAACCGCGCACGTGCCTGAGCCTCCAACGGCCGTTCACTGCCGGCATCCGCGGCATAATTCGAGCAGGCCTCCAGCACCACAGCCGGCGCACCCTTTAAAGCAGCAAAGTGTCTTCCATCAATTCTTCGATGGACTGTGGTCATTCGCCTGGTCGATGCCTGGAACGGCTGCTCGGCCAACTTCGGATGAATTTCACGCTCACGACTGACGTCCAGAATAAGGGCATCAGCGATCACCAGCAGCGCCGTTTCTGTGGGATCTCCGATAGTGCGTGTCTCATCCTTTGCCTCCGCTTGAAACGAGGCTTCACTGCACAGCACGCCGATGCGCAGGGCACGCTCAAGAAGTTCATCACCCTCGAAACCGGTTTGAGATTCACCGATTTCAATGGTCCTTCCATCTGAAAGGTAGTACTCACGCACCGACATGCGATTCTCCGTCAGAGTGCCGGTCTTGTCGGCGCAAATGACGGTGGTGCTGCCCAAAGTCTCCACCGCCGTCAGCCGGCGCATAATGGCGCGCTGTCGGGCCATGCGCAGAACGCCGAGTGCAAGGATGAGAGTTGTGACCGCCGGAAGTCCCTCAGGCACAGCCGCCACTGCCAGGCTGATTCCTATCTCAACCATCATCCACAGACCGTCGCCCCGTAACCATCCGGTCACTATCACTACAAGAGCAATTGCCAGAACAATGTAGACGAGTCGATGACCCAATTGGGCCAATTGAATTTGAAGGGGAGAGCGTTCCTTTACTGAGGTTGCTACCAGCCGGCCGACACGTCCGAGTTCGGTATTAATGCCCGTATTCACGATAAGAGCGACGCCCCGACCCGTCGCGATGGCCGTGCCGAGGTAAAGCATTGAGCGGCGGTCTGGCAAGGGAGTATCCATTGCCACCGACGCGACTGCCTTCTCGACCGTTGTGCTTTCACCTGTGAGAGCTGACTCTTCGACCTGAAGGCGTGAGGCTTCAAGGACTCGCGCATCTGCCGGCACTCGGTCTCCCGCGTTAAGAATTAGAATGTCGCCAGGAACAAGCTGCTCGGCGTCGACAACTGCTTCGATCCCTTCCCGCCGCACCCGTGCCATCGTGCGTGTTTGCCGGCGTAGGGCATCCAAAGCACGACTGGCTTGCCATTCGGTTGCGAAGCCAACGAACGCATTGATAACGAGCACAACAAGAATGGCAACGGCTTCAATAACATCGCTCGTAGCCCAAGCTACCGCGGCCGCTACCGCTAACAGGGCAACTACAATACTTCGGAACTGGTCGAAGAAGATGCGCCAGGCGGGGCGCGGGCGCACCGTTTGAATAATGTTGAGCCCGAAGCGAGAGGTCCTGGCCAATACGTCTGATGTTGAGAGTCCCACTGCCGGATTTACCCCCAGGAATTGTGCTAACGCCTCTGGGTTGATCGCATGAGGATTGACTTCGGCACCGGGCTCCACCGCGGCAGGGGCAGACGGCTTTCCTGTAACTGGTTCGGTGAGTACGTTCATTCCGTTTTTGTCTTCGACCATGTTGGGAGCAACGAGCGTGCCGATATTCTATCGGGCGAGCTTAGCAGCAAAGCGGCTCGAACCGATCACTGCTCGGCACCACTTCTTGCGTAAAACTTCCGGCCGCAATTCAAATACATTATCTGGGTTAAAACTCATTAAAACTGCGGGAAACTACGCAGTTACGCGAATCTGGGCGCCGCAATGGTACCGAAAAACTGAGATTTGAATGGCACGTTTAATGCAATTCTCCAAAGTAGCCAATCCGCGGATCCGCTTAGCAAAGACCCTGGGCGTCACCGAGCAGCGACGCCGGATTCGGCGGGAGCATGGAAGGAGTTTGTTATGAGAATCCTCCTGGCAGTTGATGGTTCAATTTATAGCGATGTCGCTATCGAAGAGATCGCATCTCGACCGTGGCCGCCACACAGTGAAGTGAAGATCATTACCGCGGCCGAAACGCCGGTAATGGTTGGCATGGAGCCGTGGGCAGCATCACCTGCATATTTTGATCAACTTGAGAAATCTGTTCGTGAAAATGCGAACGCTGTCATAGACAGAGCACTGTCGAGGCTGAGCACGGTTGCTGACAAAAGCTTGAAGATCAGCAGTGAAATCATTCCGGGCCCACCACGACAGGTGATTCTGGAAGAGGCAGAAAAATGGGGTGCTGACCTGATTGTGATGGGGTCGCGCGGACTTGGAGCCTGGAATCGACTATTACTCGGTTCGGTATCAAGTGCTGTGATTCATCATGCGCATTGTTCAGTTGAGATTGTACGCGCGCCTCGACCGAAGAAATCAGCCAAGGAATAGTCGCCCCAAATGTCGAAATTGACATGCCTGTCAAAACAGAGGTGAGCTATGCGCTCTAAAAAACCATATACAAATGCGACCTTTACCAAACGTGTCGATCACGAAGCTGGTCGGCACCATACGGCACGAGCAATGTCTGAGCCGGCGGTTTGCAAAAGCTGTGGAGCAATCTACGCCAACCGGCGTTGGACTGAGGCGGCCGGCACTGAAGCCGGGGGCAAGGAACACCAGCACTGGCGGCCATCACAGATGACCGTTTGCCCCGCTTGCGAACAGAAGCATACTGGCGAACCGCGGGGGTTTGTTTTTCTGGAGGGTGCGTTCTTCAGTGCTCACCATGATGAGATTGAGCAACTGCTGAAGAACGAAGCCGCCCGGGCCGCGGAAGACAACCCGCTCGCACGTATCATGGATTGGGAACGGCGCGATAACCGCAAGTTGACAGTTACCACAACTACGGAACATTTAGCGCAGCGGTTAGGCCATGCGTTGGAAAAAGCGTACGGGGGAAAGACCGACTACGATTTTTCCCATGAGAACAAACTGGCTCGGGTGAGCTGGCGCCGGAGTAATTAAGGAACGCGGTAGTTTCTCGCGGTGGCCGGCCCGACCTGGCTGGCGACGCACTGCCCTTGGTTAATGCGCCGACTCTATTGCTCGTCGGAGGGTTGGATTTTCCGGTGACTCGAATGAACGAAGAAGCTTTTGCGAAGCTCCTGTGCGCTAAAGAATTGAAGATCGTGCCTGGCGCGACGCATCTGTTTGAGGAACCTGGGACGCTCGACGAAGTTTGCGCGCCTTGCTGCGGAATGGTTTGTAAAACACTTGCAACGTTCGTAAGCGCATTGACTTGAAACAGGGTCAATCATCGTTTTGGGGGTGAGCCATGATCACGAAGTTTTTTAGAGACCGAACTGAAGCGGGCCGTTTTTTGGCTGGCAAGCTCTCCGAATATGCCGGTCGTCCTGACGTTATCGTGCTTGCATTGCCGCGCGGCGGCGTGCCAGTTGCCTATGAAGTGGCCGAGGCACTGCACGCACCATTAGACGTCTTCGTTGTACGCAAGCTTGGCGTGCCCGGTTATGAGGAACTCGCTATGGGAGCAATCGCCAGCGGCGGCGTACGAGTGATGAACGAGCGTGTAGTGAATTACCTCGACATTTCTCAAGGAACGATCGAAATAGTCACAAATCGCGAAAAGCGCGAGCTTGAAAGACGCGAACAACTCTACCGGGGCCCGCGTCCACCGGTCAGTTTGCGCGGACGAACGGTCATTATTGTTGATGATGGGATGGCAACGGGCTCGACGATGCGCGCCGCTGTGCAAGCGCTGCGTCAACAGCAGCCGACAAAGATTATAGTGGCCGTCCCCGTAGGTGCTCGTGAGACCTGTAATACCTTCAGGTCGGAGGTCGACACGATGTGCGTCTGCGCAATTACCCCGGAGCCTTTTGACGGAGTGGGACTTTGGTATCGCGACTTCTCGCAAACTACGGATGAGGAAGTACGAGACTTGCTTGCGCGGGTGGCGGAAAATCAGACCCGCCGCGTTGCATAGAGCAGGACTTTTGACTTCACTCGAGGAGACAGGGCAATGATAGAAACCTCAATCCTATTGAAAGATGCTGTTGCAGAGGCGGCTCACCCGCTGGTTGGCGAGGTGGAAGACTATGACCCGCTCATGAAGTTGATTGGTGATGCGCCCCTGGTATTGATCGGAGAAGCCTCACACGGCACGCACGAGTTCTATCGGGAGCGGGCACAAATTACCAAACGACTGATTACCGAGAAGGGCTTTACCGCGATCGCGGTGGAGGCTGATTGGCCGGATGCGTATCGCGTCAATCGTTACGTGCGTGGCGTGAGCAGCGATGCCGACACTGTTGACGCACTCCGCGGCTTCAAGCGCTTTCCGGCCTGGATGTGGCGAAATGCTGATGTGCTTGATTTTATCGGTTGGCTGCGAACCCATAACGACGACCTTCCGCCTCAGGGGACCAAAGTTGGTTTCTATGGGTTGGACCTTTACAGTCTGCAGACTTCGATTAAAGCCGTTCTCGATTACCTCGACAAAGTCGACTCAGAGGCAGCCCGGCGGGCACGCAGTCGTTACGCCTGCTTCGATCATTTCGGCAAGGATGAACAAGCCTACGGTTATGCAACTGGCCTGGGCATCGCTGAGTCTTGCGAAGACGAAGTCGTAACTCAATTGATCGAGTTGCGCCGCGGGGCTGAGGAGTATGCGAGGCGCGATGGACGCATCGCGGTTGACGACTATTTTTATGCCACACAGAACGCGCGGTTGGTCATGAACGCAGAAAAGTATTATCGCTCGATGTTTCGCGGGCGCGTCTCATCCTGGAATCTACGCGATCGACATATGGCAGAGACGCTGGAATCGCTTATTAACTTCCTCAGTGCTCAAGGAAGTCACGCAAAAATTGTGGTCTGGGAACACAACTCCCACCTTGGTGATGCGCGGGCGACTTACATGCATGAGGCGGGGGAGCTCAATGTGGGACAGCTCGTGCGAGAACGACATGAACGCGACGCCGTGCTGATCGGACTGACCACCTACGCCGGTACTGTCACGGCAGCCTCCAACTGGGACGCTCCAGCCGAACGTAAACGCGTGCGGCCCGCATTGCCGGCGAGTTACGAGGCCCTCTTTCACGAAACAAACATTCCCCGGTTCCTGCTTAACTTTCGGGAGGGAAATCATGTCGCACAGGCTTTGCGTGGTCCACTTCTGGAACGCGCAATTGGCGTGATCTACAGACCTGAGACCGAGCGTGTTAGCCATTATTTTGACGCGCGGCTGTCAGACCAGTTTGACGCAGTACTTCATTTCGACGAGACGCGCGCAGTCGAGCCGCTTGAAAGAACGGCCGAATGGGAAGCCGGCGAAGTGCCGGAGACATTTCCGACTGGTATCTAGGAGGAGTTTTGTTATGAAAACACGAGTGCTTCAACGGACTGAATGGCCCGATTTTTTCGACAGCTTTAGTCGTCAGCACGAGGGCTGGCTAACAACGCTCGAAGTTTTTGGGCCGGACATTGGCGATCAGATTGAAGAGCGCGACCTGACCCTGGAGGGCGTTACGGCGGAGTTGGCAGATGCCGGCGACAAGATAGAGATCATGCTCGGCAATAAGCCCAATGATCATATCACGCGCACGATAAGCGCTCCGGCTGACGTCAGTCTTGAACAGACGGATGAAGGCGCTGATGTAGCGCTGGCGATTAAAACGCAGAACGGCACGACTACGCTCCTGCGATTTCGCTCCGCAATGCTGCCTGAGATGGTTGACGCTGTAGCGACTTGAACTTCAGACAGGAAGCTTTATGCGAATATTTCAACTAGCGCTCATGTTAGTTGTCTCCCTGGTTACCCTTAACGTGAAAGCCCAAAGCTGGGTATTCACCAGGGGTGACCTCGACTACGTGCTCGAGCTACCCTCGCCGGCATGGCGCGCGGTCTCGCGAGTAGACGTGCACACCCACGTTAATTTCATTTACGCAGATGACTCCACGAAGGCGTACTTGCGCCTGCGAAAGAAAGTTGTCGATGCGGACGCTACTCCTGCAGACCTTTTTCGCTATGATGAAAAATGGGAGTTGCAGTCTCTCGCGGGCTACGTGTTCTGCGGTGAGTGCAAAGGCGAAGACTTCGAGGGCCACCTGAGAGGCACCGCATTCTCATATGACTACACCGCGAAAGGCAGAGCAATGGCAGGGCGCATCTATTATCTTCAGATGGACAAACGCACCTTTTGCGTACTCCACTTTACGGTCGAACGCGAAAAACTCGACGCCTTGCTCGATCAGATGAACTTCATCGCGCGAAGCATTCGTTTCAAATGATCCAGCTTTGCATCTTTCACTAGTTTTCTAGATTAATTCAGTTCTTAATTGGTGTTTGTAGTGGCGATTTGATCGCCTGCTTGCAACCGCCTAAGCCCGAGTATTGCTGCCCCGAGTGCGCACACGTATTCGCAACGCGGCGGGACCACCACGGGCAGCTTCAGTCGATCTTCAAGCGCTTTGACCATGCCATGTTGGTTGGCAACACCACCGATAAAGACTAACCCGGTGGCTGGGCCAACGCGTTTAAGTAGCAGCGCCGCGCGGTCAGCGAGCGAGTCGTAGACGCCGCGCATGATATTTTCGACGCTCAAACCCGTGCTGACCAGATTGATGATCTCGCTCTCGGCCAGCACTGCACAGACGCTGCTGATCGGCTGGGGATTAGTGGCTCGCAACGCCATGTCTCCCACTTCTTCGATACCCACCTCGAGGTACTTGGCCGCGCGCTGGATAAAGCTCCCTGACCCGGCGGCGCATTTGTCGTTGGTCTTGAATACGCGAACCCTGCCATTCTCTTTCAGACTCATGGCGCGCGTTGATTGGCTGCCAATGTCGAGCACTACAGTGGTTTCCGGAAGCAGAAAGAAGGCGCCGCGTGCCCCACTCGTGATTTCAGTAATCTGTATGTCGCGAAAACTAATGCCGTACCGGCCAAAGCCGGTAGCAGCCACGTAACAAACCTCCGAGGAATTGAGATTCGCTGCCGCGAGCGCCGCGTCAAGCGACCTGCGGGCTGACTCATCCATGTTCACGCCGGTTCGGCTAATTCCGCGGCCAAGTATTGCCGGACTTCCTTCACGCTCGCCGATGATCACTGCTTTCGTGAAGCCCGAACCGCTATCGATGCCTGCTACGTTTCTCATAAACGCCATTCCTGGCGGACTACTGGACCGTGTCAATCCTGTGCTACCTGGGTGCCCGCCGGAGTTCCCCAAACCTCGGATTCAAAACTTTCGTCTTCTCTTTCGAGCGCGAACAAAGCTGCGCCAATGGCCCCCATGAAGTGCGCGTCAGGGCTAACTTGCAGCTTCGTCGCGAGCACTTCTTCCAGTGCCTGCACCATGCCGGCGTTGCGTGCCACACCACCGGTCATTGTGATGTCTGGTTCAATTGTGACTCGCCGTGCCAGCGAGATGGTTCGCCTCGCGATTGCCAGGTGAACTCCCCGCAAGATGTCTTCAGGCTTCTTGCCCATCGAGAGATATGAAAGGATGTCTGACTCGACAAACACCGTGCATACGGTGGTGAGTTTCACTGGCCGCGTTCCTTTAAGCGATAGCGGTCCGACTTCGTCGAGGCTTATGCCCATCACATCCGCTGCATTCGCCAGGAAGCGGCCGGTGCCAGCGGCGCATTTGTCATTCATTACAAAGTCGAGCACCTGACCATCGGCGCCAATGCTGATCGCCTTGGCGTCCTGGCCACCCATGTCGATGACCGTGCGCGCCCCGGGAAAGACGTAACTTGCGCCCCGGGCATGACAACTAATTTCAGTCATTTGCGCGTTCCCAAACGTGATCTTGTAGCGGCCATAACCAGTGCCTACGACAAATCCAATATCGCGCGGCTCAATCTGCGACTGGCGGCAGGCTAGATGAAAGGCATTTTCCGCAGCCTTCGTGACATTGGCGCCGGTATCGACCAATGCGCGAGCAACTATACCTGCGCCCTCTCGCATTACGACTGCTTTCGTCTGCGTCGAACCGACGTCAACTCCGGCTGCGAATCTCATCACTAAATCTCCAGGCGATCGAAGCGCAAACGGTTTTCGGCTGTGCTGCTCGATGCACGCAAGACCGTCAATCAGAAGGGCTCGCGGTCATCTTGTGGTGTTCCAGCGCTTCGAAATATGCATCGATGCGGTTCTTCAATTGCGCCTCCGAAAAATAGCGCGGGTCCTCCAAATCGGATTCAATGTAAAGAGTAGGCACGCCGAGGACCTTCGTGAAGTAGTCGCGCATGTCGCCCTGCCCGGCAGAGAACAAACGACAACTCTTAACAAAGTGAATGATCACGCCATCCGCTCCCCACTCTTCTACGTAGCGTTTGATCTGGTCGTAGCGCTGCAAATAGTTGCGATTCGTGACGTTGTGCGCAAGCATGTGCAGCGCCACCGACTCGAAAGGTTTCTCGGGATCATGACGCGCGCCAAACTCCCAAAGACCGCCGACCGTCGAATAGGTTGACGCCACTGCACAAGCTTGCCACTTGGCGAACATGTCGCGGAAGGTGCGAAAGTGAGGATAAGGCGGCGGCCCTTCAATTACGACGCGAAACTTCTCCTGGTCATTGACACCCTCATGCCGTTCAACTTTTTCCTCAAGTTCCGCCAATGCCAGCTCAAAAAACTCCACACCCTCCGGCTTTCCTCGATAAACGTAGAGCGGACCCATTAATGTGATGGCGTCGAAATAGGCGTCGAAGGGAGAGGGCGAACTGCGCGCAAGATGCTTGATATTGGACCAAACCTCCTCCGTACGCGCTGAATAGCGTACCGCTTCCTTGAATCGATCGTAATCAAACTTGCGCCCTGTTAATCCCTCCAGCAACTTCACCAGCTCCTGCAACTGGCTCACAACATACTTGATATCTGCCACCGAAGGGTCAGCCGTGCGCATGAACGGCACATCCAGGGTATAGAGCGGCGCTCCCGTAAATTCCGCGACATGCTCGAACCATTTGAGGTAGGTGTTGCAGCCGACGAAGTTGCACAGCACCAGTGTGGGCTTGGGCAGTTTGCCGCCCGTTGGAGTAATGCCTTTCAAATAGGCGCCGATGTCGGCTTTGACATAGGCGCAATTGTCCGCGGCATAACCCAGTTCCTCGGCAAACAGGATTGGGTCGAGGGACTGATGGCGAATTGCAAGTTGCAGCGCGTTTACTTCCGGATAAATCGGCACTGCCCCAAAACCTTCCAGCAGCTCGACGCAATTACCCGAGATCATCATCGACACTGTCGGGGGCTCTTGCGTCTCCGCCGCCTCGTTCAGCGTCTCATACCATTTCACCATCAACTCCTTTTGGCGATGGTGAAGCTGGCTTCGGTAATCAGTTTGGGTTTGCATTTGCTTACGGTGTCAATCAAAAAGGAGCGACTCGACGAATGTCTCGACTTCAGTTCGCAGCCGCTCAAACGTAAACATCTTTTCTTCAAACTCCAGCAGCAGATGGGGAACGTTCTCTTTCTCCAACTCCTGCTTGAAAAGTACGTAATCGAAATACGCCGGCTCACAGAACTTTGCGATCAACAAGATCACTGCCTGGGCCTGCCGCCGATGCACCTTTTCGAGTAGCGCCTTATGGCGCGGCTTGCGGAAATCGTGACGAACCGAGGAATAGACGGCCCGGTTCAAATAACTATCGGCAAGTGACCGGAGGGGATCCCCGTTGAGGGGCACGTCTTCAAGAAACCAGCGCGGCCCCAGGACGAAGTCATCGTCCACGATGTAACACCCTGCCTCTTCGAGAATCTTGATTAGATCCAGCGGTGGCTGCTCACAGAATGAGCCTTCGATAACGATGCGAATCGAATCTCGCTGCTTCCCTGAGCGCGAACCGAGAGTCTCCAATGTTTGGCGTAACAACGCGGTGTGCTCCTCGACAGGCAGAAAATTTCCAGCGCGCACCAAGGGGTACAACTCACTAGTTCGCAGCACATGTGGTTGCCGGGCGCGCTCGTCGTAAAGCATGCGGCTCAAAGAGCGGTTTTCGTTGTAGAGTATTATTGCCTCATTCAATGAGTCATCGGTCACGCGGCGCCCATTCATGGCTTCCAGACCCTGCTGCAAACGCCGATATTCGCTAATAAGAAATTCGGTGCTCGAAGCTGAACTGGGATTGTGAGGCAGATGCAGGAAGTCAATATACATGTCCGGGAAATTCCGCTTCATCACAAAGCAGAGATTCCGCGCTGAATCGCATATGGATGAAAAGAGCAAGCCATCAAATGGCGCCAGATGATCTGTGAGGCCCATTTCCAGAGTGGTTTTGACAATGGAACAGATGAAAGAACCGAAGCGGGCGTCGGCGTACTGGATGTCGAGCTGGTCGCCGGCGCCGTTCAAGCCTACCGGCAACATCCCGCAGGCCCGAATCAATTCGACCGGTGCGTATACTGGAAAATATCCGATCGCTTTCCCGCCACTGTGCTGGTCCTTCCAGGCTCGTACGGTGGAAAAATTGAGATCAGAGATGATGTCCTCGTTAATCATTTGTCGACCCTTGGATATTCCGCAGCTTGGGAAATTGCGTCACCGCTATCCCACCATGTTTAGGCCGCCGTTCACGCTGAAGACCTGGCCGGTGATGTAACTCGCTGCATCCGAGGCCAGAAAACGTACCAGGGGCGCAACCTCGTCCGGTCGTCCCAAACGTTTCAATGGGATGAAGTTGACGATCGACCCGAGAATCTTGGCGGTGAACTCGTCCTGTCGCATCTCATCAATCAGCGGTGTATCGCACAACCCGGGTGACACGACGTTTACCCGGATGTTGTCGCGCGCGTGCTCTCGCGCGAGCGTCTTGGAAAACGCCATGATGGCCGCCTTCGAGCTGGCATAGATTGCTTCACCAAATGAACCTACACGACCGGTGTCTGAGCTGATATTGACGATTGCGCCCTGTTTGCGCTCTACCATGCACGGCAAGACGACGTGACAAGTATTGACAATGCCAAAGAAATTGACCGACATAACCTTCTGCCAGAGTTCTGGAGAGGTTTTCAGAAACGGCAGCAAGCGGTCCCAGCCGGCGCAGTTGACTAACACATCGACCTTGCCAAATAAGCGCAGCGTCTCTGCACACAGTCTCTCGACCTCTTCACGTTTGGTCACGTCTGTTTGTACGGCAGCGACGCGACGATGAAAGAGCTCGCTCGTGTTCGTTGCCGCAGCGTTGGCGTCCTCGCTCCGTAAATCACCAATGACGACGTCGGCCCCTGCTTCGGCAAATGCGTTGACAACGGCACGCCCGATTCCACGTGCCCCACCAGTAACGATTACTGCCTTTCCGTCAAAGTTCATCAGGCTCACAACCTTTGCTCCGACCTAAGCTGCCACCAGGTCTCGATTGGTGTCGTGGGCGACGACATTCTGCAACTTGAACAACTCAATCGCGTTTTCACGCAAGATTTTTCTGGTCACCTCTTCCTTGAGACCCAGGTCACAAAGCTGCTGCAAGCTTTCTTTCCATGGCAGGCCGTTGGTGCCCCAGATGCAGCGATCGCGACCCAAGCGGCTGTTGATGAATTGAATAATCTGCGGCGAAAGATATTTCGGCATCCACGCATCGACGCCAAACCAGATGTTCTCCCACTTGTAGCAAACCGAAAGCAGCTCATCGACCCATGGCCAGCCAGTATGCGCGCCAATCATCTTCAGGTCCGGAAAGTCGCACGCGATGCGGTCGAGGTACATCGGACGGGCCCCATCGCTGGGCATGGCTTCGAGCACGTGGCCCACTTGCATCGATACAGGCACGTCTAACTCAACACATTTGGCATAGAGCGGATACATCTTGGCGTCGTTGAGCGGGATGTCGAAGCCATAGATGTGCACGTACACTCCTTTAAATCCATGCTTGGTGACCGCGAGTTCGATCTCGTTCAAGCTCTCCTTAATTCGAAATGGGTTGTAACCGGAGAGACCAACGAAACGATCCGGATAACTCTCGGTGTATTGCAGGACGTCCTCCAGTTTCGTGTCCATGTACATCCACTTCCGCCAGTAGGACCACATCTTGCACTGAGTGATAAAAACCTTCTCGACTCCTGCGTCGTCCATCTGGCCGAGCATCTCCTGAAGGGAAGCAAACCGCGGCAGGCCGCCAATCGCCCGCTCCATGCGGCACACCAACTCGCCCTCCTTGGCGCGATCCCACTGCTCCATAAACTCGGGCGTTGCCACGTAGTACATGAAATCGATGGCCCGGATCTTTTTAGCCATGCACGCCTCCTTTTGCGTGAACGCGTAAGGGTTACGCCGGTTCAACACACCAGCGCTGGACCTCAAAAGAGCAACTCATGTGCCGAGTTCGGCACCACTCATTTGCAGGTAGGTTGGGGCGTAAAAGACAAGATGGTTGGTGGAAAGGGGGCAAAACAGAGGCCGAGAGAAACAGGATGCCTGGAGTGCCGGGGCCCATGTAACTGCGGATTAATCCGGCAGCAAGTGGTGGAAAAAACCCACTACGAGACACCAATCCGGAGCAATACTGACTCAGGCAGCCAATGCTGACCCTCTTCTTGCAAAGACCATGACACGGGTCGCAAGGGTGTAAATGAGTCCGGCGAAGGCGACCGTCCAGCTCAAGAGCGCCACGTACACAAAAAATCGCGGCAGAAAATAGAGAAAATTCAACTCCATGGCCTGGGCCATTCGGAACGTGCAGACGGTATACATTCCGAGCGGAAAAACTGCGCCCCAATAAAGCGGGTCGTACCGCAAGGGAAATCTCTTGTAAACGTATCTCCACATCCCCAGAACGAAGAGCATTGGAATCCACCAGGTTCCGGTGGCCCAATAAAAAACCGTGAATCCCTTCAGGAAAGGAAGAAGTGAGCGCAGGAACGGTGCGTCAGGCGCGTTTATTATCAGCAACGAACCCGCTAAGGTTGAGATAGCCATTGCTCCCATGTTGATCCAGTAAGGTGGCGACAGATCACCGGGAGAAAACTTGAAGAAGGTGTAACGGTAAAAGATCAGCGAGATCATCCAGATGTAAAGCATGCCGCCCCACAACCACATCGAGAGGGCGAAAAAATTGGTTTCCAACCGAAATGGTTGTTGCCAGCGGGCGGCGATGAGCGCACTCAAGACTGCAATCGATTGAGTCGCAACAACAGCCAGGAGCCATGCGCCGGTGATGCCTTCATCCAATGAAGGCTTGTTTTCCTTGATTGTAAACGCGGTGAAAATCGTGTAGGTCAGACAGACCCAAAGAACAATGCCTACTACC
>Ga0209751_10000974_pt1 | contig 30008 bp, 17 predicted proteins | sample RifCSP13_1_FD_184019 | JGI IMG/M metagenome (GOLD analysis project Ga0209751, IMG submission 184019) | Soil microbial communities from Rifle, Colorado - Rifle CSP2_sed 13_1 (SPAdes) (version 2) | ecosystem: Environmental > Terrestrial > Deep subsurface > Rock core/Sediment | place: Rifle...
TCGGGACTGGCACGCTTTAGGAGCTTCAGCATCGGTTCACTCGACCGTGACTCCAGTTGCAGATGTGTGTCTGACTATATGACGAACGGAGAGGGCTAATGAAACACGAGCCGGGGCACTTTTTTGACGTTTTTCAGTTTATTTGCCGGGAGGCCGTCACTGGAAGGAACTTTGCCTGGGGAATGCAAGATCTGTTGCCAAATAAGAGCGGAACCGTAGTGTACGCCGTCAGGTATTTTACTCATGGAACACAAAACCGAGTTTGGCGTTTTGCGTGAGCGTTTTCTCAAGTCCGAAGGGACATCCGCTTTATCTAAGATCCAGAAAACAAAGGCAGTTAACTGACCACGAGAAGAATGAAGAGGGTGTCAAGTAGTGTCCGCACATGCGTCAAGCTATTTGCGCACGAAGAGCTGATTGTTCGGGGTAAGGGATGGAAGGTTTTAATACGCATTTGCTTGAGGAAATACGGGAGAATAACGTGGGAGGATAGCGACGGCAGGTAAATATGAGAACGTGCGAATATAACGTGACGCGAGATCCAAACTCGTGTTAATGGTCTTTTCCATGACTACGCCAACCAAAAAGAAAGCTTTGCTGGAGGCAGGAACGCTCAACCCGCATCCGGAAGCGGTGCAGTCAGATCTCTTCAAACGGGATTTCTTCGACCCCGGGGATCGGGCTCAGGTCAGGTACGAGATGTTGCGGGCGCACTCCGTCGATGGCGATCCGATCACGGAGGTGGATGCGCAACCTGGCGGAAAGTCATGGCTTCGAGGTGCTGCTAACCTACTGCAGCGATCGACTGGCGCGAAAGTTTGTACTGCAGGCATTGATTCTTGATGAGTTGGAACGCTTCGGGGTGAAGACAGTTTTCCCGGAAGGTGGGGCCGTTGACGATCCGCTCTCGAAGTTAATGCACCAGATTACGGGCGCCGTAGCCGAGTTCGAGCGCGCCAAGATTGGAGAGAGACATCGGCGCGGCAAACTATACCGCGCTCGCTGTGGTGAGATTGTTTCTGCGGTGCCGTTCGGTTACGTGCGGATTCCACGACGAGACGGCGTGGCGGCGCACCTGGAGATAGAAGAAAGTGGAGCTGTCATAGTCCGCCGGATCTTCGACGCTTATGTGAATCGTGGTCTGACAGTGCGTCAGATCGCGAAGCAACTGACGCTGGAGCGCATTCCGACGCCGAGAAAGGCGAAACAATGGTGCGGGTCATTGATCAATCATGTGTTGCATGCGGAAGCTTACATCTGGATTTTCTCTTTTGCATGCCGACTGATAAAACCAGCACGAGGAGGGCCCACAGCGGTAAATACGCTTGTTGACGGTGTAGGTATTACCATTCTTGAAACAGTTGTTGCGGGCTCGAAACTAGATGATCCGGACGCAACACTGCGGTCAGTGTTGCTCCGTTGATCGTTCATTCAGCCACCTCCCGATGCAACAACTCATCGTAGTTGCTCCTCACTGCTCACGCTCCTTCAGCTTGCGAAGTCTGCGCCACTGTTCGTACTGCTCAGCTTTAGCCGGATCCGTATCTTCGTAACCTTGTAGCCAAAAACGAAACCAATCGACGTTTCCCTGTTGTGAGCCGAGCCGCTCTTGCGGTTGTATGAGATTGTGCTGACCGTTTGGGAAATAACGGATCGATACGGGTTTTCCCAACAACCGAAGCGCTTGGTATCCCTCCCATTCGTTAAGCAGGGAATACGGACCAATCGCGGCGATCAATACTGGTGCCTTAACCTGGTCCATATGAAAACCTGGCGCCTCCTTAACCCAAGTTGCAAGACCTGCACCGAAAGGTCGTTCACCATAGATTGTCTCCGACTCTTTATTGACAGTCACCAAATATTGGAAATAGCCATTATCAATCCCATCATTAATCGAAGCTGCCGCAAATAGTTGCCGATAGTGAATCAACGCCGTTTTCACATACCAGTTAGTTCGACTCCAACCGACGATTCCCACACGTTTGGGATCGATTAATCCTATTGCGTCCAGTTGCTCGATTGCGGCTTTATAACCCTTCGCATTATCATGCGGCTCTTCAAGTTGTTGCATATGCGTGCCTGAGTCCTGTACTTGCAACACTATTATCCCAGCGCTAGCTAGAGCCCGCGCGGCGAAGGCTGTTGTTGCTCCAAATGGCGGGCCGTCGACAAGAAAATATTTGGGATTAAAGCCGTGCGTCTGAATCACCAGCGGGTAACGCTTTCCAGCGACGAGATTGAGGGGCTTCACCAAACCCCCAGTCCATTCATGACCATTCAAGTCCTTCCATTTGAAAATCGAGGCATTGCTAAAATCAAATGCTGCCAGTTGCGGGTTAGGATCCCACAATAGCTTGCTGGATTTTGAGAGCGGATCGGTTACCCATGCGGCTGGGGGTGTGTTTAGAGCCTCCCTGATTTCGAACTTGATTGGATCTAATCCTTGAGGGTTCGCGGGCTCCGTTGATACAAGACGCCACTCTGCACCCTCTAGCTTGTAAAGTAGATTTACACGCCGCCTGTCTGGGTATTCGATTGCGTGCAGGATCACTTCGTTCCCATCTGAACCGAACGACGAGTAAGTTACTTGCGTTCCGGTTTTGCCCTGACTCCTTTGGGCCTCAAATTTGTCAAATTTCACGCAACTTGCCCGAATCGACGCTCGATCAACCACGACGGCAATGCAGGGATACAAACGTTTCTCGCGCTCATGCTCGCTAATTCCATCCAGAGGCAGGTAGGTTTCTGCAAGGAGGATCTTTTCTCCGTCCTCAGACCACTCTGCACGTGACGACATGGCGGGTGCATGCACGAGCGGAGTCACTTTCCCCGTTGATAGATCCACGATTGCATACTGGTTCAGGCGCTCGACATTTGAGGGTTCAACCGAATTGGGATCGTCTGCATCGATTTTATTGTTAACATAACCAAACTGATAATCGTTCCAAGAGTGCTCAGCTTTTTGCAGTGGTAACAGCACGATCGCAGAATCCGTTTTCACATCCACAAATAAGCGTGCCCGAAAAAGGAGGCTGACAATCTCCAAAGGATGTTGCGGGTCCTTCCCGGAGATTTTCTTCGGCACTCCGTTGCGGAGCGTCCACAGTTCGCTATAGAACCCGGTATAGCGCTGCGGAAACAACAACATCGACAAGCGAACACCGGTTACATCCAAAGTTCCCAGATTAATTCGCTTACCCGTCGGCGGCGGCGACAGATGTGAGGATGCGAGATATACAATAGTATTATTTCGGACGACAAACGCCCACATGTTCGAGCCCGCTGGAGTGACGGGTCGGACAGTCGGTCGCACAATGTTAGCTTGGTAGAGCCGATTGTCTCCTTGAGCGTCCGCACTGATGAAGTAAACCGACTTTGAGTCCGGTGCCCACTGTAGCATGTCAATAATGTTATACACATGGGGGAGCGACATGGTCGCTAGGCGAATTGGTGCCGGCACGCGCCCCGGGCCACGCAGGTATGCTTTCACCTCATCAGTTTTAAAAAGCCACAATGTTGCCTCAGCGACATCGGAAGCGACGACTCCGCGTATTCCTTGAATGACAAAATACCGTTGGTCTGGAGAGAAGATTGCGCCTGAACCTTGAGGAGTCCCGAGATAATCCGGGTTCTGGAATCGGGTCATTTCAATCGAATGCCTAACCGTAAACAGAGGACGCTGAGCCACGACGCTCGAGCTGAGCGCAAACGATGTCAATACCGTTGCGATTAGAAGACGGAGCATCATCGATTGTTACTGGTCCCCTTGACTTGCTGGAGGGAATCGCTGTTACTACGGAGTATCTGCTGCATCCAGTTCGCCGCCGGCTGTCGCTTCAAGTAATGACCTAAAAACTGACTCATCCGCACCGTCACATCTTTACGATTATTAGGGTCCGAGATTTCGTGATCTTCGCCCTTGTAGTTCAAGAGCCAAGCCTCCTTGCCCAATCTCCGCAGCGCGAGAAACATTTCCAAGCTTTGATACCACGTTACGTTACGGTCCCCATCATTTGCCAAGATAAGAACCGGCGCACTCGCTCTCGGTGCATCGAGAACGGGGGAATTCTGAAGATAGAACTCCCGTTGATCCCACAACGTACCTCTCATGTACAACCAAACGTCGGAATCTTCCAAGAGTGCTGCAGCTGGAGTGCCCTGGTTGAGCCGTAGCTGGTTATACCAGCTCACCATATTTGGAGTTCCCGCGCCTGCTACCACCGCAGCGAACAGGTCAGTATGGGTCAACAAAAAGAAAGCCTCGAAACCGCCCCAACTATGTCCTACCAGGCCAATCCGCTTCGGCTCAACAAATCCAGATTTCAACACTTCCAATACAGCTGGCACCACACAGGCAACAGCGGCTTGACCGCCTTGACCGCCATGAGAATCGATGTCGGGTTGCAAGACCACATAACCATTACTGGCATACCAAGAAACGTTGGGTTCTCCACCCTCTGGCTCGGGCTTGACGAACCAATGCAGGAACCCTGATCGTTTCTCATAGATATATACGAGCATCGGATATCTCTTAGACGGATCAAAATTGCCTGGCACGGTAAGAATTGCCCGCATCTTCTTTCCTTCAGCATTGCGATATTCGATTAATTTAGACTGTCCCCACGCGTACATCTTTTGCCTTGGTTCGACGTCACTGACACGACGCATTGTCTTGAATGTAGAATCAGTCAGATAAATATCCGGTACCATGTCAAATCGCTCTCGCGTTAGAGCAATCACATCAGCGTCCCGAGCTTTTACTATCATTCTGAAATGGATGTCCTGTTTTGTCATTTCAGCGACCGAAGCATGACGCTCGTTGATATTGAGTCGGTAGAAGCCTTCTGCGAGAGTGGCATCATCCACACCTCGGAAAATAAGCGGCTCTTTATCATCTATGAGGTAATCCGGATACGAGCGGCTAGACCCCTGTGAGTTTTGCTTTGTAAGGTCAAATTTAACGTATTCTATAAACCGAATATTGTTTTTCACGCGATAACTTGCAGTGACGTTTTGAGCGACTCCGCTTTCAAGGTCAATCTTCAAAACGTCGCTATTGATGCTGGAGAAAATCGCCTGTCTATCCGAGGCCCAGCCGATGAGAGCCAGAGACTCGGACAACATTGTGCGTTTTAAATCGGAAGTACGCAGGACAGTCCATCTCTCAGCACGTGTCGATCCACGGACCAAAACATACTCTCCGTTCGGAGAAAGATACGGCGCGTATCGAGACCGCGAAAATATTAGTGTTCGAACTCCGCTGGCAAGATCGCTCAAGTAGACATCACAGTAAGAAAAGGAATTACCGCAGTCTCCATAAGGCAGCCAGGATGTCGAAGGATCCTGCACAGTCGCCAAGATAAGCGCGAACCGGGCGTTTTGATTGTGAACGATGCCCGTGCCAACTGCATTACCCAGTTGCACGAGTCGCCTTTCGGAGAGATGCACTACTGCAGGCGATCCGACATATTCCAGCTCCACCATGCGCTGCTGCGCGGGTAATAACGCTCCTTTCGTCCACCACACCTCCAATTTCGCCAGCTCCTGTTCTTCGGACCGGTGCTCCTTCAGCGAGGGAATCGTGTAAAAAAACAGCCGCTCACCATCCTTCGAGAACGACAGCGCTCCTCGGGGACTCACCCTGTAGCCAGGCAACATTCCCCGCGTCGAAGGTTCTGCCAGTTTGATCGCGTGGGGTTCTCCACAGCGCGCATCCCAATAGTACAGTTGCCACTCACCCATGTCCGCATCGGAGTGCCTTGCAGTTGCCAGAAATGCAACCTGCGGATTTTCGGCGCTGAGGATTAGGGGACTGTATGAACCTGCTTCTGTCAGTAATATTACATATTCATCGCTCCCAATCCGACTTGCAAATACACCTTGCCCGGCGACGACATAAACGATCCATCGCCCGTCGGCTGTGAAACCATAATCAACAACTTGATCGAAGCTTTTTTCGATGCCGTCCTTGACGTTCAGAACGATCAGCTGCGCACCAGAAGAGCTAGCCACCGTTGGGGCCTTCAGCATCGCTACGACGTTGCTGTTTTTGGCTGGCAGCTTGTAATTGGATATACCCTCTTCATGGTGGGTTGTTCCAGCCGATAGGTCCAGAATTCCGAGACGCGCTTTGGCGTGCGATTCCCGCGGCAGATCTGTTCTGTTCATGTCGGATTTCGTGGGAGAAACCAAGAACACGACATATCGACTGTCGGGTGTGAACGTCGCGTTTCCGGCCTGATGTTCGCGATACTCGTGGCCTGTAGCGATGTTTCGCACGATGAGTAGGCCGTCGCCGTTTGGAGAACGCACTTGATACGCTAGCCACTGTCCATTGTTAGACAGCATCAAGCCGGTAGCAGTGCGCCAACTGTCTTCGACGGAGTACGGCAAACTAGGCCTATCCTCCGCACGCACCGTTACAACAAACAACCCACCGACCGACATCAGCAAGGTCGACAGTGCCGCGCCCCAGTGAATGATTCGTTTCATTCCCAATGCACTTTGTTAGGCTAGTCATTATGGACAACGGCGCCACACGTCGTCGTCGCCCCCGCATAGAAAAAACCGATCCTTGTTAGCTGTCTTGATATCGCGGACTATGCTGTCAGAAGTTCCATCAAACAATCATGTGTGCTGTTTCCGCGAAAGCCCTGCTGACGGGCACGCTTGGCCCGATCAATATCTCCGCTTTTGCGCGATGCACGCTCTGCCGTAGAAAAGGGAGATATTGAGATGTCAATACGAATGCGGTGGAGAGCGCTACATATATGGGTTTCCAAGTTTGGTTTTGCATCGCTGGCTGTTGGTCTAATACGTTCTTTCTAGTACGACAATTCATTCGTGCGCAGCTAATTGAAGACTCGGCAATCACACTAAGTGCAACTGCCTGCCCAGTCTCAATCAATTGGCGGGAATGGGGGTCCTATTCCTGGAGATCACCCGACCCATTTCACTGCTGGGCCTTTTCCTTCACCACTTATCACCACAGCTTTTGACTGCGGCAACGGAAGGTGGCTCGTGTCCTACACCTGCAAGTCGGTAGGAGCGGATCTCCCTCATCAGTCGTACAGTTACGTAAAAGTCGTCACTGACCTTTGCTCGGGGCGCAGTCAGAATAGGACTTTCAAAGCAAGCTGCCCTGAGCGTGGCCCGCCCATCTGATACAAGGGGTTCAGCCCACCTAACGATTGATTAAGCATGCTGGTTGGTTGTCCGAACAACCCGCTAATTATGAACGGTTGGACCGGTCCGAAATTCGGGTGATTAAACAGGTTGAATAACTCTGCTCTCAGTTGCAGCCGAACTTGCTCTCCGAGCCTGAATTCGCGTCGAAGCGCCAAGTCCACTTGCGATGCGCCGAAGCCACGAAGGCCATTGCGCGGAAACGTGCCCTGCCGCGTGGGGTCGGCCGGGTCTACAAACGCGGCGGGGTTGAAACGGCGACCACCAGGTACCGCAGGATCCTGGATGTAGAGCGGCTGCCCAGGCACAGCGTCTGGCCGTTGGGATACGGCGATAGATGTCTGCCCTAGAGTCCTCGGCGTAACGGGAAAAGCGGATTGCGCCCGAATCAGCAGGTCAACGCCCCAGTTGTTTGCCACGCCCCGCAGCAATACTGGCCCCGAGAGTTTGGGTAGATCATACGTCACGGCAGCCGACAGCACATGCCTTACGTCGTAGTCGGACGGCGTCAACTGCTCTTCACCTGTGTCCGCCTGACTAGCCGGCGGACTTGGTGTGTCATCCGTTGATCCGTTGTCGCGTGCATTCGCTAGTGTATAGGACGCAAGGGCCTGTACACCGCGATGCAGTCGACGGTGAAACTGCATCTGCAACGCGTGGTAGATCGAGCGGCCCTGGTTTCTCGTGATCTGCAACTCGTTGCTGCTGGTAGGCCACTCGGCGAGGGCTGTATTATAATACCTCTTCACAAGGAGTCGGCGCCCTGCCGCACCGACATATGAGACTGTCAAACTGTGAGACGAGCCAATCGCCTGCTCCCAAGCCGTGTTCCACTGATATGTATAGGGCATGCGGAGGTTCGGATCCGCCAGAAACATAATTCCAGGCGAATCTATTCCCAGCGTCGGAGGTACCCTCGCGGCGTCCGACAATGGAACTTGCACGTTCAAGCGCCTTACCGATGCGGTGTAGGGATAAACATTCTGGAATGCGGTAGCGATGTCACTCCAGCCAAGGTCATAGAAGATGCCGGTACCGCCCCGCAGCGTAATCTCCCGTCCTGGACGCGTGCTGATTTGATAGGCTGCTCCTATCCTCGGCGCCAAGGCTCCTACCCTACTGCGAAACAGCGGTGTCCCTTCTGGCGCTAGCCGGGGATTTTCGAGCACGTCGTTCCCTATCCCAAGTAGGGTCCTCGGATTGCGGCCGTTCGCCTCTGTCGGCGGCGGCACTCTCTCGAAGCGGACGCCCGCAGTCAGAGTAAGCCGGCGGCCGGCATGCCAAGTATCCTGTGCGTACAGTGATAAGCTCGAAAAGATCGGTTCTCGCGGTGTGCGCTCAGCGTTGGAAACGGTGTATGAGTTCGCTTGACCATCGCGAACGCGCTGTGCCGTTGTGAAAAGCAAGACTTCACTCAACGCGCCTGCGCCTCCAAGACTTGGGTATGTTCGACGGTAGTCGTATCCAAGTTTGACCTGATGGGCACCTGACACCGCCGTAAGCGCTCCAACGAGGTTGACTTGGCGCTGGACATCTTCGACACTCAACCCCCACGAAAATGTTCCGAATGAAGTAAACGTGAAGTTAGCATTCGACGGATTCCGTCCTGGTGCAAAGATGTCGCTAGAGGCAGGAACCACCGCTCCGCCAAAGTCGTCAAGCTCATTGAACGCCTTAGGCTGATTACGCGTCCAGTTCACACGCGCGTCGACCGTCAGCCGTGGCCCAACTATCCAAGTAATCGCGCCCGTAACCGAGTCATTTCTGGCGCTAATGTTATTCACAGTCGAGAGCCCAGAAATCCTCCGCTTGCTTTCAGATGGCGCATGGCTGATGCGGAAAAGTCCCGTTAACGAATTTGTCATTTCGGCATCGAGACGAAGTGCCCAGGTGTCCGATCTCGCGGGATTCGAATAACTCGCAGCAAGCTCCGCAGTTCCATTTGCAAACTCTCGGCCGTTTGGCAAAGGTATCGCATTCAAGAATGAGCGTACCGCGGCCGGTGCCTGAGCGCGCACCGCTGCTGCCCACACAGTAGCCAGCGCCACTTGCGGCTGCTCTAACCGAAGCCCTTCATACGACCCGAAGAAGAACAATCGATCTCGCTTGATCGGTCCGCCCAGCACCCCACCGAAGAGATGCTGCCGCTCCTTCGGTTTCGGCAGGCGCCGGCTGTTCGCGAACCAGTCATTTGCGTCCATCGCGTCGTGCCGGAAATAATATGACGCACTGCCATGAAAGGTGTTCGTTCCGCTACGTGTTATCAATAAAACCTGCCCACCTGGCGTGCGGCCGAACTCTGCTCCGTATGAGGACGTCTCGATGCGAAACTCCTGCATTGCATCCAGCGACACCAAGCTGGCTGTGCTGCCAACGACATTGGTCCCTGGCGACTGTCCAGATGCGGACGGTCCGGGATAAGCGGCATTTGGCGCGATTCCCGTGTTCGCGCTGAGGCCGTCAACAAGGAAGGAATTTGCGGTTGGCCGTTGGCCATTAACGCTGAACTGGGCGGACCCGGTGGCACCACCCAGGCCGACGTTGCCGGTGAGTACTACACCGGGCACCATCTGCAAAAGTGGCTGCAAGCTCCGCCCGTTGAGAGGCATATTCGCCACGAACTGCCGATTAACAACAGTGCCGACACTGCCATCCGTCCTGACCGTCTCCGCGGTTGAATCAACGATTACAGTCGCGTTAACATCACCCGCCTTCAATTGAATATTCAGCGCTTTTTGATCGCCGACGTTGAGCACAAGATCCGGAACCTGCAACTTCGCAAAGCCCTTACCTTCAGCAGTAAGTGTGTAGCGTCCCGGCGGCAACAACAGAAAAGTATACGAGCCGGATTCATTCGTAACTGTCTGGCGCTGGAGCGATGTGTCAAGGTTCAAGATCGCGACGGTGACACCGGGTACGAGTGCACCTTGCGGATCTTCAACGGTGCCGCTTAACGTCGCGGATGCTGACTGCGCCGGAGCATTGCTAACTATACATAACAAGCCGAGTATCAAGAGACACACGATGCGACAGTGGCGAAACAATCTTTTCTTTCTGAGCATTTGTTTCATCCTCTCCTTCGGGGGAATTGCTTTAGGTACACTTCACCTAACGCGGGCCGGCAATGTTCTACTTGACCCGCCATACTTGCCTTTTCGACTTTATCCTTAGTCTTTCGTGAACCTAATTACGTTGGCGACTAGAGCCTCGCTGCTGAGCAGGCCGCGCCAAAAGTCGGCGCTCTTGACCGGTGCCGAATTCGCTCCGTTCGATGAAAGCGAAAACGACGACCGGACTCCGCCATCCGTTTGGGCGACAAGCTCACCCAAGCGATTGATCGCTGCTAACAAGTCATTATCACTCGCAATGCCTTTCTCCCCAGGCGCACTCGTTGCCACCGCGGGAAACACTGCTTCCAATTCGCGGTGGAGAACTTGGGTCTCCCGCTCAAGGCTAACCGCCTGACTGCGCAGCAACGTCATCAGTTTCCTTTTCGCTTCCGGGTCGAGCGTGCGAAGGTCGTCTTGCGAAAACCTGTTCAATGTTTGTTTGAGTGTGCGCGCATACAATCTCGCTTGTAGTGCGTGACTCGTCATTCGGTTGGCAAACTGGCGCATTGCCTCCTGAATCTGCTCATCGGAAGACGCGTTAGATAGTTGGCGCGAAAAGTACCGCCGAAGATCTGCTTCGATCGGTAACGCAGTCTTCACAACCTCGACGCGGCTAAACTGAATTGGCCCAGAAGGGTTTCCCGCTTCTCGCCGCGACGCCTCCTCGACGGTCTCGACCGCGATTTGCACGGAAGGATGCTTGTTCACGGGCGCGAGCGCGCGCAGTATTTCGCTTTTGCGCGATGCTGTTTCGACGATGCCGTCCACGCGCACCCGACCTTCTGGAGTTCGAGTCACATTAACTTGATCGCCCAGGTCTGAGCCCGCGTTGTTGAGCAGTTGAAGCACTTCTACTTCCAAGGCCGCCGTTGCAACCACAGGAGACGGAGCAATCGGAGATGCTGGTGTGCTATTTTCTCCAAGTTTCACCGTTGGCTTTTCATTTGCAATTAAGGTTGCGTCAGGCTCAAAAACCTGTGGAGCGACGGAAGCGGGCGTCCGGCGCTCAAAGCCAACTTCGACGAATCGGTATTCCCGCGTTTCGTTTCCGATCTGGATGGTTAGCCTTTCCTCAAACGCGTGGAGGTCTGGGCGACCAAGGATTAAACTGGCTCGGACCAGTCCGGTTGACCCAATCGAAGGTTCGTAGTGAATCACATACGCGTCAGGTGTTTCTTCAACCTGGGCTCGTGTCGTTTCTCCTACCAGGTTCGAGAATTCTTCAGCCGACAGCGGCACCTGCCACAAGTAATCAACGCCGAGCGCATTTAATTCGCGCCTTTGAGGCACAGCCTGGAGCTTGGGCTGCGTGCCGTGTTGATAAAAAGTCTGCACGCCGTCTTTTCTCGTCCAGATGCCGGCGAGTAGTTTTCCGTGGTCGTCGTAGAGTCGCCGCGCAACCAACCCACGTTCGCCGCTTTGCCAAACCACAATCTTCCGATGAGCTATGGTTTGGCCGTCCGCTCCTCTTTCTTCGAGGTCAAGCGTTCGGTGAAGTACAAGATCGTTTTGTGCGGCCAAGGCCTTCTCTGCGTTAACGGATTGTTGTAGCAAGGCGGCAGCCGAAACGACTGGAGTTGAGATTGGCCGATTCATCCACAACAGAGCGGCAATCATGATGAGGGCGACTATTGAGGTAACGACCCCCGGTCTCAATAAGAGTCGCGGCTGAAAGAGTCTTCGTGCCCATCCTGCTGCCGCAGAAATAACGCGTTGCGCCATTACTCCAAGCGAGGTCTTGTTTGTTCGGGTTGATGGATCAATCTGAAGGACCGGCAATTCTGCGCTCGGATTCTCGCGATAAGCCGCAAGAATTGTTGAATCGATTTCAACAAACGACGGATCTGAATAGGCGACGTGAACGGAAGGGCACGGACTGAGAAACTTAAGCGTCATTTCAAGGCGTCGGCCATCACTCAAGTCCACATTCAGAGGCTGTTTGATTGGGCCAGCGGGAGGACTCTGGACGCATGCAAAAAGCAATCGGACCTGCTGCTCGCTAAACACCTCGATGAAGCTGATCGGTTCCGTCACGTTGACATCGAGAGTCTGCTCGTTGCGCTTGGAGTTCACCTTTTGTGAACCAAGCGTATAGCCATTCACGGCAACGTAGAGCTCTTTCGGTTTATGTTCAAAAGTTTCGTCGGCGCGACGCTTGATTTGTCCGATATCCTCGCCACCCGTACCACCGCCGAATCTCCCTCCTTTACCATCGTTGCCCGCATTGCCTTTGTCCTTCTTTCCACGTGGCTCTTTGCCGATAGTCGCAACTGGATAGCGCTGGGAAAGAGGCGAGATTTCCAAAATGCCGTTGACTGCGTCGAGGCATGTCTCGCAACTAATGATATGGGCCAGCTCGGCACAACTCATTTTCTTGTCACTCTTATTAGTCACCTGATATAGACCCTTCAATTGCTCCAAGCTGATGCAGTTTCCCTGACGCGAGCGAAAGATCATCTGGCGCAATTCCCCAAGAAAGTCATTGGCATCCCGAGCGAAACTAGCTCCGCCATGCGGTCTAATAGAAGTCTCTCGCATGAAGGTCAGGCTTTGAGGATTCTCCAGATAGATCTTTGCTTCGTGACGCGCGAAGCCAAGCATGACATCGACTGAGTGACGTACGGTGCGTAAGACTCGGGCAATTTCACTTGGGTAATAGCCGCTAAAGAATCGCAGGATCAGCACTGAACCTGCGAATGCAGTTTCCTTGCGGACACAAGCGTAATGGCAGATACGACGAAGCTCATCTTGCACCTGTACCTGCTCGCGCAAATCGATTGTGCGTAGGCCTAATTCAGTCGAATCATAGTCGAGAATGGAAAGCTGCTGAACGCGACTATTGGTGGCTCTCCGTACCTGTGAAAGATGAAGGTTTTTGGCCAGTTCGAAAAGATATGCGTCGAGGTTGCTGATCGTTCGCAGATCGGGACGCACCAACGTAAAGTGAACAAAAGCATCTTGCACCAAATCTTTGGCGAGTTCCCGATCTCCGTCAGTAAGCTGGACCAACCAACTGTAGAGCCGCTCGTAGCGCTCCAAGAGGACTTCCTCGTGAGTCTGCTCGTTGGCGATGGAAAGCAGGCGCAGCATGTTAAATTACCGTTTCCGGCATCTTACAGAAATGTTTCCTCTATAAGCTAGACGCCGCTTCTTCGCTTAATGTCAATGAAGAAAGTTAAAGAAACCTGAAAATATTTTTAGGGTCGACTCCGTGACAATAGAACCGGAGCTGTACCCCTGTACCCCGTCCGATCAGTTGGCGACTTTTTTGCAGTGTACGCCGCCCGATCAGTTGCTGAATTTTTTCACGTTAGTTGCTGAAGTGGCTGTTCAGCACAAGTCGGCCAATTTCGCGTTAGCTACTGACCCGTGATAACCAACTCAGAGACAAGCATTTAGGTGAACTGTTGGGGGCAAATTCGCCGAGACCAAATGCGGGAATTGAAACCTGTCTCAACAGGAGGGTTCAGGAGAATTTCGCGTCATGTCTGCAAATTAAAACTGTCTCACCCAAGGGGGTCACCCCATCCGCTTCAGCAAATGATCGGACGACAACCCTCGCATCGAGCCCAAAATCAGCAACAAATGTGAAAACAGCGCTCCAGTTCAGCAACTGATGTGCAAACGGCAGGAGCACCATCGACCGGGCATAAACCAATCAACCACGGTCACTTAGCAGCCATCTTTGACCTCCTCAGGCAAAAACGACTTCAGCAACTAATGTGGCGGGGTACAGCTGAGATGAACAGCGGGAAGATTGTCGGATCGAGAGGTTCTGACGTTCGCCGTCCACTTAGCTGGGTATGGTGTCGCCGGCGACTCTATTCCAGTGGGAAAAACCCAGGGGCTTGTCGCTCGGGATTGGAGGATCGCTAGAGACTACGTCTCGGGTTTGCCGTCGTGGGAACAACGTTCTGATCCATGTTATCCGAGGCCAATTCTCTTCGCCCGTTGTGTTGAAAGTGACTCAACGGAAAACATCGGATGGTTGAAAATGTTGAATAATTCACCTTTTAGTCGGATTTTGAACTTCTCGGAAACGCTAAAAAGTCGCCCGATTGCAAGGTCGGTTTGATAGATCGGCAACTCTCGCATGACGTTGCGGCCAAAGCTTCCCTGCTGACGAACAGTAGTCCCGGAAATAAAGGCTGGGAGCTTAAATGCAGCTGCGTTGAAGCGGCGGCCTCCCGGCATGCTCGGGTCATTGATATAGAGCGGCTGCCCTTGAATGTAATCGGGGCGAATATTTAATTGTATGCCGTTGACAAAAGTGTTGCCGGTCACTCTCAAATTGATCGGCCGACCTGATTGAGCACGAATTATTGTGTCGATGGACCAGTTGTGAAACATAGCCTTAAGGATCGATCCTGCACCTAGTGTCGGCACGTCATAGTGAATCGCAGCCGAAAAATTGTGACGGACGTCGAAATCGGCATTTCCGCGTGTGAGGACAAGAGTGCCGAGGTCAGTAGATACTTCATCAATCGCGTGTGACCAGGTATAGTTTACTAATGCCTGTAAACTCCGCTTCAACCTCGCGCGGTACTGCACCTGTAGAGAATTGTAATCCGATCTAGAACCGTTAGAGGTGAAGATAATGTTTGCAAAATTCTCGTTCGGCCGCGGAGCTGAACCAATCTTCTGATTCAGGGATTGCGTCGTTAACAGTTGGCGAGCTGCCGCAGCTACGTAGGAAAGCGAAACAACCTGCTCTTTGCCAAGCGACTGCTCAACTGCAAGATTCCACTGCAAGGTGTACGGCAGCCTCAGGTCTGTTTGGACTGAATATACCGTATCCGTTATCGGAAGCGATGTTGGAACGGTCAATTCAATTCGCAGAGCCTTCTGGTCGCCGACGTTCAGCACAATCTTCTCGACACGAATTGGGGCAAAGCCTTCTCTCTGTGTGGTGATAGTGAAAGTGCCGGGCGGCAATAATGGAAATGTGAAACCGCCTGAATCGTTCGTCGTCGTCTGTCGCGAGAAGGCTGTTGCCGGATTTGTGATCTTCACTTCAGCGCCCGGAACGACTGCGCCATTCTGATCTTCTACTGTGCCGCTGAGCGTCGCGGTTGCAGACTGGCCGTAAGCGGAAGGCAGGAGACAGGAAAAAGAAAACAGGAGACAGAAGACAGAAGACAGAAGACGATAACGGGTCATGGTTGTGGTCCTCCGAAGAAGATTGTCAGTAACCCCAGCTTGTTTGGGCTTAGAAAGCTCTCTAACGAAATCACGTCGCTCCTTGGAGTGCGGTCACTTGTTGCCGTTTTGGTTTAGAGCTGCAGAAAACGCCGCTTAATAATTCAAATCAGATCGACCGTAACGAAGGCAATGCCTAAGCGGCGGCGCGTCGCTGGCGCTCCTTGCCGCCGCACTCCAAAGAGTCACTGCTCGCGAATCTTCGCAGCTAAACGTTCGGCGCTTTTGAGTGAACTCCAAAAGGAAGCGCCCAAAACAGCGGATCCTCGACCCCCAGATGAAATCGTAAAAGCCGATTGAATCGATTCGTTCGTTGATGCCGCTAGCTGGGCCAGTCGCGATACGGCACGAAATAAGGCCGCATCGTCCGCCACATCAACCTCTTCATCAGCGGCACCGGCCGATGCGGCCGCAGGGAAAATCGAAGACAGCTCCTGACGAATCACATGCACCTCACGTTGAAATACCGCCGCATGCGCCGAGATCATCGCGCGCCACTTGGTCCGTGCCGCCGGATCGAGCGAACGCAAATCGTCGGCAGAGAAACGTTCCGTCAGGTTTTTCATGGCAAACGCATGCAGCATCGCCTGATGAGCTCGATTCAGCATCCGATTTGAGATGCGACTGATCTCGTCCTCCACCTGTCGCTCTGGAACGCCCTTGGCCTGCAAATAACGGCGCAATTCCCCATCAACCGGAATCACGTTGGCTATCATTACTCCATCAAGATTGACTTCTGACAATCCTGGTGGCTTGCTTTGCTTTCAATAGACGCTCTTCCGCGTCTCGGAAACCAAGATCGGCAAAAACGTTGCCGCTGCCGAGCTCGACCTTCTCATCGATCGCTCTTGTTTTGCGAACCTTCAAAGCTTTGGCCTCTTGTTTCATCTGTAACGTCCTTGGCGTGCAATACCTTCCTAGCTATCGATCCGGGTCGCTGCGTGATAGGGCATCGTGCGCCGATCATGGGTGACGACAATACGCTTCTGCTCGGCCGCCCAAGCTAGTAAATCTGGATCAGACCCATCACTGAGACCCGCTTGACGAGCGGTTATGACGTCTAAGTTCGGAACGCGAAGCAACAGGCCGCGAAGGATGACTTGATCGAGATCTTGATCAATAAGCAACCGAAGCATGACCGCGCAGTCTACCCTATTGGCGTTGCATCGCCGTTCTCTTGCCTCGACGTCCACCGGCCCAACATACGAGAGCGTAGTTCGGCGATCTCGGCCTGGTAGTCAGGATTAGACTCCAGTTGCTCTTGAAGAGCATCGGCTGCTGTTTCCTGCTCCTGCAGATACTCTTCAATTTCTTGGCGATGTGTGAGGTAGTAAGCAATACTCGAGTAAACGTCGCCGAGGCTGAGAGAAGGAAAGCTCTGGACAATTTGCTCGGCTGTCGATCCCAGTTTGAAATGATGAACGATGGAGTCCAGACTAACTCGCGAGCCTTTGATGCGAATAGTCCCGTGCTCGGTGACAGCAAGTGGTACGCTGATGGTTTCTTCCAGTGCAACCATAATGGAATTGATTATACCTGATGGAGACGGCTGATCTGAAGATAACGTAGGTACGATAACCCGAGAAGCCCATAGCACACTGCCTGTGGTCTCTCTTTACTGAGGTTGATTCGTGGAAAGCGATGAGGTTCTGAAGGCTGCGCTGGAAAAGGCCGAAGCGGAATGTGCGCGTCTGCGCGAAGAAAATGCGCGGCTAAGGCTCCGCACTGACGGTCCTCGAGATATCCGTCATCAACGCGCCGAGCAGCCGCCGTCGAGCGGCAATGAAAAGGCACAACAGCCGGCAACTGTAACAGCTGACTCTCGGCCCGATGTCAAAGTATCTTTGTTCAGAAGCTTATTTCGAGGAAGAGACGATGTTTACGCTGTCAGGTGGGAAGGAAAGAACAGTCGGACAGGTTATTCGCCCGCGGGTATCCGCGAATGGGACCAAGCAGCTTCCGCACATCGTGGCCAGAAGAGACCATTTCGCCACAGCAAGCTATTTCCCCTGAGCGAGGAAGTGATCAGAGATCATCTGCTCGGGAAGCAAACTATCGGAATCTATCCTCTGCTACATGACGATACCTGTTGGTTCGTAGCAGTAGACTTCGACAAGAAGAGCTGGGAAGCGGATGCTTGCGCTTTCTTGAAGATGTGTCAGGAGACTGGCGTGCCTGCGTCGCTCGAGCGTTCACGATCGGGCAATGGAGGCCATCTCTGGATATTCTTTGCAAGTCCGATCCAGGCGGCTCTGGCCCGCAAGCTCGCCAGCGCCGTCCTGACCCGCACGATGGAGCGGCGTTACGCGATGGGGCTCGATTCTTATGACCGGTTGTTTCCAAGTCAGGACACAATGCCCAAGGGCGGATTCGGAAATCTCATAGCCTTGCCCTTACAGCACGGCCCTCGCGAAAACGGCAACAGCGTCTTCGTAGACGATCAGCTACGGGCGTACGACGACCAGTGGACGTTCCTTTCCTCGGTAAAGCGATTGGCCCCGGACGAAGTTCAAGTACTTCTTCGCAAGGTGTATCCGGCCGGCGACGTCATTAACATTAGACACAGCGCATCCGATTACGACGAAGCGAGTGATCCGTGGATACTGCCACCCTCTGGAAGGCTCGCTGCTAAGGTCATAACGGAACCGCTGCCTCCAAACATATCAATCAAACTTGGGAATCTGATTTACGTCGAAAAGAAAGACTTACCGGATGCATTTCTGGATCGCTTGATTCGGTTGGCCGCTTTCCAGAATCCGGAGTTTTACAAGACCCAGGCGATGCGCCTTTCGACCTTCGGCAAACCGCGAGTCATCGGATGTGCCGAGGATCTGCTTCATCACATCGCTCTGCCTCGTGGGTTGCTGCAAGAAGTGCTCGATCTGTTCCACAGCAATCGCATCGCGGTTGACATTACCGACCATCGGTTCGGTGGAGTTCCCATGGAGGTCGATTTCCAAGGCGATCGTCGTGCGGCGCAGACAGAGGCAGCAAAGGCTTTGGCTGCTTGTGATGAGGGAATCCTTTGCGCTCCGACAGCATTTGGAAAAACGGCAGTTGCTGCACAGCTGATTGCGCGACGCAAAGTGAACACGCTGGTGCTGGTCCATCGCCGTCAACTAATGGACCAATGGCGGGAGAGGCTGGCGCTGTTCCTCGGTCTCGCAATCAAGGATATCGGCCAAATAGGGGGTGGGAAGAACACGCAAACCGGCCGACTCGACGTAGCAGTCATCCAGAGCCTGATTCGCAAGGGTGAGGTGAGGGACACTGTGGCCGAATACGGCCAGGTGATCGTTGACGAATGTCATCACGTTTCCGCTTTTTCGTTCGAGCGAGTGTTGAGGAAGGTCAAAGCAAAGTATGTCGTCGGACTGACCGCAACTCCAGTTCGCAAAGACGGCCACCACCCCATCATCCTCATGCAATGCGGCGCAATACGCTTCAATGTGAGCAGTAAGAAGCAGGCCTCAGCTTCAGCTTTTCGATACGAGGTAATTCCCCGGTTAACCGAATTCACGGTGCCTCCCGAATGGAACGGGATCGGCATACAGGAGATCTACACAGCGCTCGTCAGAGATGAGCGGCGGACGGACCTTATCGTTGCAGATGTGGTGAGCGCAATCGAAGACAGTCGATTTCCGCTCCTGCTCACCGAGCGTACAGACCACTTGCAGATCCTGCTTGAGAAACTCGTGAGACGAGTGCCGAACTTTTTTGTGATGAAAGCAATGAGACATTGGCCACGTATGAGGAGTGTTCAGGTACCACTGGAATGACCATCTGACCTGCAAAACCCCCTCCGGTGAGCAAACGATCTGAAGCATCATCGGCAGCCTATAAGCAACTCAATGGCAAGCATTTAGGAGTTTTGTCAGCTCTCTCTTGGAAAGGCCCCGATGATCATTTGATCGGACTGGGTACACCAGGGCAAGGCGTTCCCTCCCTGGCTCCGAGCAATCTACGTGGGCCAAGCCAGGCGACTGGCTCTTAATCCTCCCACTTCTGCTTGGGGTCGTTCTATGAGAGCTCGCAAAGGTGGTTTGGCAGCCCAAGCTCGTTATCGTGCCGAAGGAAGAGATCCCTTGGAGATGGCTAACATCACTAAAAGTAGAAAACGGCGGGCCAAACTGAGGCAGCAGGACGAAGAACAAGAGTTGGTCATCGGAGTGCCAGAGCAGACCAGCATGAGCGCAATCGCGTTATCAGGGACGGTGAAGCCTGGTCTTGATGCCCAGCGCACTGCTGAAGAGATTCAGAGACAGATCATGGCAGCTATAGAGCACATGCTAAACCGAGACACCAGATTCGGACAGCATCTAGCCTTTCCGAAGGAAAGCTGGATTTGGGAGGTGAGGTTGGTTCCTTTTAGGAGAACTAGTTATAGCGTTGCTTTAAACCGGAGAACTCATTCACCGCAGCGTTTGCCCACGTTGACCAGAACCACTCAATATCATTTCATCAAACCGCGCGAAGTCTCCGGGCTTAAGCGGTGGCGCGCCGTTGCGTGACTTATTCTCAGCCTGCGACAGCGGTACGACATCCAGATCACCATCGATCATTAGAATTGGTGTTGTCACTCGCTCAGCATGTGCGTATGGGCTGTTACGTGGATAGCGAATCGGATCAACCCATGGCGGCACACCTTGCGGTTTTGCTAACTGAGCGCGTCTCTGTAGTCTTAACCAAATCCTGATCGCTGGTAAAGATGATTTCTGTATCGTGGTGCAATATCATCAAGGGTGTCTCGACGCGATCGGCGCGGACTAACGGGGACGCTTCCAGAAACCGCATTGGATATTCCCACAAACTCGCGCCAATGCCGGCTCTGTGTACGCTCGTGCGACAACTGTTGCGGGTGCGATCCCCCATTGTATACCGCCGTAGGCCCTGGTCATGTTTGGACTATTGCACCAGCAGCAGATGAGCGGAAGCGGTTTGTCTGCGATATTAGATATGTTGTTTCATAGCCCAGCTGTCCCCATGAATCCTGTCGCCTGCTTATCGACGAAACCATAATCAACTACTTCTGTACTCCTGGGAGCCTTCGACCTTTCGCTTTCGTCTGACCAGGAAGGCCGTACCTCTTCGCCATCCTTTCCGTCGCCTTCCAAAGCACCCAGTAATCGAACCATTCAATATTCCGGTTAAAGCTCTCCTCTCGCACCAGCGGCGAACTCCACGAGTGCCCCTCATCCGGATAAACGATAAACTCCGACGGCACCTTAAACGCTTGCAGGCCCTTGAATAATAGCCGCCCAGGTACTCGCGCCCCGGCCACCCCGCCGAACTCCAAGAGAGCCGGCGTCTTAACGTTCTGAATCTGGTGCGCAGGCGACTGCTTGAGCATGAGTGCCATCTCCGCGGTGTCATAGGGCGAGCCGAGGCCGTACATTTCTCGGACGAACTTCATCCCATGATTACCCACGCCATTGAGCACGTTTCCAGGTAAGTCAATGATATGAGCCTCGCTGACGGACGCTGCACGGAACCTGTCGGTTTGCGTGATGGCGAAGGCCGTCAGATAGCCACCGTAACTGTGTCCCATAATTCCTATTCTGTCATGGTCTACTATTCCCCTCTTGACCAACTCGTCCACTCCGCTCAGAGCATCATCAAGCGGCTTAGCGCCATAGCTCTTCTCGTCACCGATAGCGTGCGCAAATGCATAGCCGTACCCTTGACGACCACGCGTGTTCGGTGAGAGGACCAAATAACCTTTGCTTGCAAACACCTCGACGGGGAACTGCGGATTCAGTCCGTATTTCATCTGCACCATGGACGGACCGCCATTAAGCAGCACCAGCAGGGGGTACTTTCTTCTTGGTTGATAGTCCGGCGGCTTGACTAGCACGCCGTGTATGTCCCAACGGCCGTCGCAACTGCGCCATTTAAGCGTTTCCACTTGCGCGTGTATCACCCCCTTCAGTTGTGGGTTCAGATCCATCAACTTCTTCATACCTGTTAGTGTAGGTGACGAGACATACACTTCCGCAGTCTCCGTCACGCTCTGCACGATGAACGCAAGTGCCTTCACGCCCTCCGAGTGGCTGAACTCGGAATAGTAACGCCCGTCCTCGGGCGTCACATTCACTACCCGACCACCCCCGAACGGTATACGGAACAAGTGCTGGCTCATGTGGTAAAAAGAGGTGAAGAAGATCTCCTGGCTGTCACCGGACCAGAACATCTGCCAATGGCTACCACCTGAGCCCTTCTGGAACTCTTCTGTCAAATATTTGGGTTTACCGCCAGACGCTGGCACTACTGCCAGCCACGTTGTGAAGATCCAATCTTCTTTGCCGCGCTGCGAAGCGAAACCTATCCATCTGCCGTCAGGCGACCAGACCGGCCTATCGTCAATCCCTTCCTGCTTGACAAGCGGCATTGTTTTGCCTCCCTCGCGCTCGATCAAGTATAAGTCGCTCCTCATGTGGCCCCAGGCGGATGAGCCCGCATCTTCAATGGCCGAGGCTACAAGCCTGCTGCCATCGGGCGACCAGTCATAGTGCCGCACGTCAAGTGAGGAGTTCATAAGCCGTTTGACGCTGCGATTCTCTAGGTCGAGCCCGCACAGCAGTTTGAATGAAGGCTCACCCCGTCCGTTAAACCATTCGACGTCCGCCTCTACCCCTTGCGTCTCAGACCCCTCAGACCTCTTTATCTTTGTACTCGTGATAAAGGCTATGGATCTACCATCAGGTGACCACTGCACGTTCGTTATCGGCCCGGGTTCCAAGTCCTCGAAGCCTCCTCGCCAATCCGTACGCTTCGTTAAAGACTGCTCATTGAAATCGTCCAGGCAGACGAGCCTGATCTCGTCAGAGTCAGGCGACAGATATACTATGGACTTCGAGTCGGGAGACCAGCGAGGTGCTAGTACTAGGGAACTTTGCTTCACTGGCTCGTTTCGTGTTAACTGTCTGGGGGCGGAGGCGCCGGCGCTGTTCACCAGCCATAAGTCAAAGGCGTAACTGTTTCGATCGAGAAGCGTGCGGCGCACTTGGAAGACGACCCACCTTCCATCCGGGGAGATCTGGACATCGCCGCCAGACAAGGACGATGACCCCACGGTCCTCACACCAACCAAGTCGTTAACCGTTATGTGGCGGCTATCGGCACGTTGTCTCCCCAGCGATAGTTCCCAGCCTTGAGGTGAAGGGATTGGCGAGCTTAACAGGAAGAGCGCCGCCAGCCATCTTTGTATTCTCATTCGATCTCCGCGTATATAGAATCTTAAACGCCCAAGTCCGTTGGGACGGGAGGGCCGCCTTCGGGCAGCAGACGCCGTTCTCTGTTATTACGAACCCTCTCTGTTGGACCCTCGACAAGCTCAAAGCCGAGACCACTTAGTTGATCGACAACTCTTCACGCTCCGCGACCGATGATCACATCCATTACAGGATATGCTGCGGCGTTGCGGGCCAACCTGTTCACGGCGTCCCCGTTCACGGACTCGATAAGGTGCCTGGGTTTGATGCCTATTTCGCATTCCGTCACTATCAGAATTGCAGCTTAAGCGCGAACTGAAACGAGCGTGGTCCGCCCATCTGGTAGAGTTGGCTAATTCCGCCCAACTGCCGGTTCAGCATATTCGTCGCCTGCCCGAAGTTAAGCGCAGTAAGAGTCGTCTGAATCGTACCGAAGCTAGGGTGGTTGAATAGGTTGAATGCCTCAGCACGAAATTGGAACCTTAGCCTTTCCGTAAGCCAGAACTCTCGTCGAAGGGCTAAATCAACCTGCCAAGCCGGCAGTCCGCGCAGTTGGTTGCGCCCCAGATTCCCCGATTGCCCGGCAGGTGGGATCGTGAATGCCGCCCTGTTGATGCGCCTGCCTCCTGGCACATTCGGGTCATCAATGTAGAGCGGTGCACCCGCGGTCATATTGGGTCGCACACTGATATTTGAACCGTCTATAGGGTTGATCAAAGTACTCGCCACCAGATCCAAAGGCAGCGGAGACTGCGCACGGATGATAGTATCTATAGACCATCGGTTGAGTAACGCATCAGCTACGCTGCTCCTTGACGAAGATGGGATATCGTAAGCTACCGCGGCAGCAAAGACATGACGAACGTCAAACGCCGCATTCCCGCGCTGGGCGACTCTTTGACTATTGCTGCTGGAATCGTCGTCAAGCGCATGCGACCAAGTATAGGACACCAGCGTCTGCAACCCTCGCGACAGGCGGCGCTGAAAATTAGCTTGCAGCGCGTCGTAGTCCGACGTCGCGTTGTTTCTTGTAAGATTGAGATTCGTGAAACTCGTGGTGATCGCGCTCAAGCTGAGTCGCGTCGCCTGCAACAACCTCCTTCCTGCAGCGCCGACGTAAGAGACTGTAAATGTCTGGCTCTTCCCGAGCGATTGCTCCACAGCAAGATTCCGTTGCAAGGTGTAGGGTAGCTTCAGGGCAGGATCGAAAGCAAAGAAGCTGGGATAACGAGGCGTCAAGCCGGTTTGGATGGGAAGCGGCGCTGGCGCAGCTTGGGTTGGGGAGAGAGGGTAACTGATGTTGGATAAGCTACGGAATGAAAAATACGGAAACGCCTGGTTGAAATTCCCCGCCCCAAAATCGTTACCTGTGTCATAGAAGACGCCAAAGCCGCCGCGCACTACTGTTTCGCGTCCAGGCTTTTGAGACACCTGGTAAGCGACTCCTAGCCGAGGTGCAAAGTTGTTGTAGGTCGTCTTCCACGGCCTTGTCCCAAGGGGAGCCAACTGCATTGTCGCCAGATTGTCAATCTGCGTGAGTGCCGCTTGGTTATTGCCCTTAGTCTCCGACGGAGCGGGGTTGACCTCCCAGCGCACACCGAGATCGAGCGTGAGGCGGCGAGAAGGCCTCCAGGTATCTTGAACATAGGCTGAGAAGTTGAGAAATACCGGTTTAAGTGTCGTACTGGCGATAACCGAACCGCTCGCAGCCGTCGCAGAAAGCGCCTGCTGTTGGGAGAAGAAGTTGGCATTTATACTATACGAATTGATCGCAGAAACGGGAGTCAGGCGGCGGTAGTCAACGCCGAACCTGAACTGGTGCACATTTACGCCGTATGAAAAGTTGTCTGCGATGTTGAACTGACGCTGGCTCGACACAAAATTCCCGGTAATCGAAATAAACGGGCTGGAAGCGGAGGTCACCCCGGGAAAAATAAGGGCGACAACCCCTTGGGCAGATCTCGAGTCATATTGAGTCGGGATGAGTGCGCTCCGCGACGGCGGAGTGGCTCCACCAAAGCTACCTGTTGACGCCTCAAAGTAAGCGCCATTGCCGCTGTAGTTCACTCTCAACTCATTGATGGCGCTCGGCGTTAGGGATGACGTTGCGCCCACGGTGATGGTTTGGGTGCTCAGGCGATTAGACTGAAGTACGCTGAGGTTAGAGAGCTGCCTTGTAACGCTCTCCGAAGGCGCCTTGTTGTACCTCGTAAACAGCGTCAGTTTGCTATTGACAGTATGATCGATCCTAATGCTCGTTGCGTCCAGGCTGGAAGGGTTTGAATACGAGGCACTGAATTCTGCCAGTCCGTTGCTTAAATCTCTTCCGTTCGGCCGCGGAAAGGCGTTCAAGATAGGCTGGATTCCTGGCAGCGCCTGTTCTCTCAGCGCCAGCGTCGGGACATTCGTGAGGCTGAACTGGGGCAGTCGAAGACGCAACCCCTCGTAGGAGAGGAAGAAGAACGTCCGATTACGCCCGTCGTACCGGGGCTGGCGTCCGCCTTCTCCAAAGCGCGGTAACATTACAGGGCCGCTGAAGGTGCCGCCAAAGTCGTTCTGCCTGAGAGGAGGCTTGGGCTGTCGGTTAGCATTAGCGAACCAATCGTTCGCATCAAAGAGGTCGTTACGGATGTAATCAAATATTGAGCCGTGAAACTCATTCGTCCCCGATCTGGTAACGATTGATATCTGACCTCCCGGTTGGCGTCCGTACTCAGCCGAGTATCCTGAGGTTTGTACTTTGAACTCCTGCAAGGCATCTACGGAGACAAGGCTTTGTGTGGTGCCGAAGGTGGTCAGGCCGGGCAAATTGCCGCCCGACTGAGACTGGCCAAACGTGCCTGGGGCAGCGCCGAAGTTTCCGCTGACGCCATCGACTGTAAAACTATTGGCGCTAGCCCGCTGCCCATTGACGCTGAACTGACCGGTGGTGTTTGTTGTCCCGCTAGGTACCACCACCACACCCGGTGTCAGCGCAATGAGCGACTGAAAGCTCCTGCCGTTGAGCGGGATGTTTTCTACAAACCGTCGGTCGACGACCGTACCAACCGCCGGGGACGTATCAATCAGCGGCGCATCGGTGGTCACTTGTACTTCTGCTTTCACGTCGCCCGCCTTCAATTCGATTTGAAGAGATTTTTGATCTGAGACGTTAAGCACCACGCCGTTGATCTGTGCTGGGGCGAATCCGTGGCCTTCGACTCTCACAGTATAGGTACTGGGAGGAAGCAGAGGAACCGTGAAGTAGCCTTCACTACTGGTACTCGTTTGCCGTCTAAGATTGGTGGCGACGTTTTCAACTGTTACTGACGCACCGGGAATCACGCCGCCTTTCTCATCTTCGACCGTTCCGCTCAATGTGGCGGTTGCGCTCTGGGCAAAAGCGGTAGGAAGATGAACAATAGTGAGCAGAAGACAGAAAACAAAAGGCAGTAGGCGATAAAGGCATGTCATTGGTCGTCTCCTCCGACGAATAGTCTTCAATTCTCAGGATATTTGTAGAATGCGCGGTTTCGAGATTCCCTAGTGCCCCTAAACAGGAGCCTTATTGGTGAGCCACTGCGCCGATCTTTGCGGCTAAAGCTTCAGTACTCTTGAGCGAACGCACGAACTGCGTCGTCTTCATTGCTGACGTAGAACTACCATTGGATGAAGTGGAAAAAGCCGAACGTACGGCTTCATAATTCGCTGCCGCCGACTCGAATAGTCGCTGGACCGCCAGCACCAGTTCACCATCACTTGTGATCACCAGATCGCTTTGCACGTCACCAGAAGTCGAGCTAGGAAAAAAAATGGGTTGTAAGTCTCGGCGCAGAATTGCGGTATCACGCTTGAACGCAGCAGCGTGTGATCGCAGCAGCGCAAGCCACTTTGCCCGCGCCTCCGGATTCAAGGTGCGCAATTCATCCGGGGGAAACTGATTCACTAATTTCCTCATTGCACCCGCGTGGCTCACGGCCTGGCTGGAAAGACTGATCATTCGAGATGCAAATCTGCGGACCTCTTCCGTATCTTGATCTTTGCCAAGATAGCGTTGCAGATCAGGACCAGCAGGCATCTTGTCCTTCGAGATTTCTACTCTTTCTATCGTGACGGAAGAAGCGTTTGCTCTCTTGCGACTCGCCCGCTCCACTGCTTCTGTAGTGGTTTGGATATCGACTTTAACGGCTGGGCTACTCAAAATAGGGGAGAGCTCCGCAAGAATCTGTCTCTTACGTTCACTCGTGTCTACTACGCCCTCAATCCGCAACAGCCCTTCCGAAGTACGCGTGACGTTAACCTGCTCGCCCATGTCTGCACCGGCCTGGTTCAGAAGCCCGAGCACCTCGACCTCCAGTTCGGCGGTCGCCATCACCGAAGGCTGAGGGATGAGAGGTGAAGGATGGGGAGTATCAGTATTCACCCTTCCACGTTCGTCATTCATCCTTTCGAACAACAGCTCCATCTCCGGTTCGAACACCGAAGGCGCAACTGCGGTGGGAGGACGGCGCTCGAAGCTGGCTTCTATGAACCGGAATTCCCGCACTTCATTTCCCTGTTGCACTACTACTGTTTGCTCGGTGGGATGGAGGTCAGCCCGAGAAAGGACAAGCGTAGCCCTTACCAACCCATTCCCATTTGTCCGACTATCGCTTTCGTAGAGGATTAGGTAAGAAGCACCGGTTTCTTGTAACTGGGCAGCAGCGGCATCCAGAATGAGTGATGAAAACTCTGTAGCTGACGGCGAAAGCAGCCAAACATTCTCGAAGTTCAGTGCAGGGGATAGGGCCTTGTTCGGTGGAAGCTGAAGCTTGGGTTGAACACCATGATGATAGAGCGTCTGCACACCATCCGCTCTTCTCCAGTCACCCGCGATTAATTGGCCACGTTCGTCGTAGAGTCGACGTGCGGTAATCCCTTTCTCGGCGCTGTGCCAAACTTCGATTTTTCGTCGAGCAATTACTTCTCCGGTAGCTCGCTTCTCTTCAAGCGCGATCGTGCGATGCAGCACTTGATCTTTCCTGCGGGCAATTGCTTCCTCTGCGGTGGCAGCCTGTGCGAGCAGCTCCCTGGCTGAAGTAGGAGCAGGCGTGCGGCGAACCTGAACAAAGAGCGCTATGCCTATGAGAAGCATGGCAAATAAGGCTGTTACACCTCCCGGCCGTGAGAAGAATCTAAGGTCCCATAAGGGAGCGCTCACTCTGGCCCATAATCCGAATGCGTTCTTGACCGCACTTTGTTCTCTGGACTTTGGACTTTGGACGATGTCCGCCTGGACTTCTGACTCTAGACTCTCGACTCCAGGCTCTGCTGCCAGCGTCGGGTCGTGATAGATGATCTGAAGCTTGGGGCATGGGCCGCTGAAATCCAGGCTGGCCTTGAGGCTGCGTCCTTCGCTAAACGCCATGCGACCTTGCTGCTCAAACGCACCCTCAGGAGGTGGCTCGATATTAAGGAAGAACAGCCTGATCCATTGCTCGCTGAAGATCTCGACAAAGCCAACTCTCTCTTCCAGGTCGAGGCTCAGCGTCTGCTCCATCAGATCCGAGCTGATCGTTTGCGAGACTTGAACGTAGCCATTAACCGCAATGCGCAATTCTTTCGGATAGTGCTCAAACGTCTCTTTAACGCGACGAAGAGAACGTCTGATGCCACCCTTGCCAGCACCTCCAACAATAGCGGTCGGTCCACCTGGCCCACCCATGTCATTCCCGGTCATGTCCGTTGGGTATCGATCCTTTAACAGTGGAAGACCTAGCAAAGTGTTCACCTGATCCAAACAGAGACGGCAGCTCACGATGTGCGCCAAAACTGGCCCAACGAGCGTGGACTTGGCCGAGTAGATCTCACGCAGCTGTTTGACGGAGAGACAGTCGCCGCTCTTCGCGGAGAAGATGACTTCCCGCAGATCGTCCAACAGTTCTTCTGTGTTTCGTGCGAAGCCGACTTGTGGTTTGTGTACCGTCTTTTCTCTGAGGAAACTGAGCGCCTCGGGAGTTTCCAAATAGATCTTTGCCTCATTACGCGCCAGTTGCAGCCACTTGCGTACAGTGTCTATTCTGCTCTTTAACACTTGCGCGATCTCAGAAGGGTAGTAACCATGAAAGAACCGGAGAAGCAGCACGCTGCCGGCTTTCGACGTCTCCTTGCGTAACGCCCCGTAATGACAGATCAAACGAAGTTCGTCCTGGATCTTGATCTGATCGCGCATGTCTGCCGCCCGTAGTCCAATCTCCAATGAGTCGTACTCCGCCATGGAGAGCGGCGCGGTGCGCACGTACGGTGCGCGTCTGACGTAAGACACGTGCGAGTTGCGAAGCATGGCAAAGAGATAACTTTCGAGATCTTGAATCGTGTTTAAGTCGGGTCGACGCAGAGTAAAGTGCACAAAGACATCGTGGAGCAGGTCTTCAGCCAGTTGGCGATCGTTTGCGGTGAGCTTTAGAGACCACCCCAGCAAGCGCTCGTAGCGCTCGATAAAGAGATCTTCATGACTGGGTGCATCTCTCCAGAGCTTTAGCATGGTGTCTAAGTATAGGACGCAGCGAGGGAGTTGAACGTGAAATGGACGGGGTAGGAATGGAGGAATTATTAGTCAGAAGTCAACTCAGGAACGCAAAGTAGACAGTTCGCCTCTTCCGTTGATGTACTGTACGCCGTCCGATCGTTTACTCATGGAACACAAAACCGAGTTTGGGTTTTGCGTGAGCGTTTTCTCAAGTCCGAAGACATCCGCTTTATCTAAGATCCAGAAAACAAAGGCAGTTAACTGACCACGAGAAGAATGAAGATGGTGTCAAGTAGTGTCCGCACACGCGTCAAGCTATTTTGCGCACGAAAAGCTGATTGCTCGGGTGAGGGATGGAAGGTTCGGATACGCATCTGTTGGTGGAAAACGGGAGGATAACATGGGAGGATAGCGAAGCAGTTAAATATGAGAAGTGCGAATAGAACTTGACGCAAGACCAAACTTGTGTTAGTGGTCTTTTCCATGACTACGCCAACCAAAAAGAAAGCCTTGCTGGAGGCAGGAACGCTCAACCCGCATCCGGAAGCGGTGCAGTCAGATCTCTTCAAACGGGATTTCTTCGACCCCGGGGATCGGGCTCAGGTCAAGTACGAGATGTTGCGGGCGCACTCCGTCGATGGCGATCCGATCACGGAGGTGTGCCAGCAGTTCGGCTTCAGCCGGGAAGGCTTCTATCAGATTCAGCAGGCTTTCAGCCAGTTGGGATTCACTTCCTTGCTGCCGCGCAAACCCGGCCGGAAGGGTCCGGTAAAACTTAAAGGCGAGGTGCTTGAGTTTGCGCTTGCGCAACAGCAG
>Ga0209751_10000977_pt1 | contig 29960 bp, 21 predicted proteins | sample RifCSP13_1_FD_184019 | JGI IMG/M metagenome (GOLD analysis project Ga0209751, IMG submission 184019) | Soil microbial communities from Rifle, Colorado - Rifle CSP2_sed 13_1 (SPAdes) (version 2) | ecosystem: Environmental > Terrestrial > Deep subsurface > Rock core/Sediment | place: Rifle...
CTGTCGCGCACGTTCCTCACGCTCACCGCGCGGGAGCTCCTCAGCTCCCTGTCCAAGTTCGAGATGATGCGCCGCGTGCGGGAATTCGTGCCGCGGTTGCGGGAGGGCGACCTCGTCGCGCGGGGCTTCGCGGGGATCCGCAGCCCGGTGGTCGACCACCGCGGCCGCATGATCAAGGAGGCCCTCGAGCTCCCCGGCCCGCGGTCGTACCACATCCTGAACTTCAACTCGCCCGGGGCCACCGGCGCCCCCGCGTACACCGCGTACCTCCTCGACCGCCTCGCCGCGCGCGGGGACCTGGACCACCTCAAGCCGGCGGCGAAGGCGAACGCGGCGTGGGACTGGAACGCGGTGTCGCAGGCGATGGGACTCGCCGCCTAGCGACCCTCCGCAACGGACTTGACGCGGCCGCGGGGCCGAAAAAAACGGGAGCGGGGATGAGCGGACCCCGCCCCCGGCCCCAAGGAGGGGACTTGTCCAACGACCAAGGTGTCAGCGGGACTCTACGCCGTCGCGTCCGGGTTCGGCGCCTGGGTGGTGGCCGCGGGCGCCTCCCGGCGGATGTCGCTGCGGATCGTCCGCAGGGTCTTCGCCAGGGGGGTGTCCTTCTGCACGGCTCCGATCATCATGTCGAGGTAGCTCGAGGCGGTCACGTCCACGCGTCGGTTCAGGGCGACGGTCGTCCGCGTCGCCGCCATCGTCTGGGCCTTCAGCGCCTCCTGGTGGGCGTCCGCCGCGATCGCCTGCTCGATCAGCCCGGCCAGGTTCGCTCGCATCGCCTCCACGTTCAACCCGCCCTCGGTGAAGGGCTCGGCGTGCTCGTCGAGGGCCTTCAGGACGCGGTGGGTCTTGCCATACACTTCGGTCTGGGTTCGTGCCATCGTTTTCACCTTTTTCTGTTCGCTGCCCCCGTCCGATCCGCACCCCGTGCGCCCCGGACAGGGACACACCCCATTTGGCGCCGGAGAGCATCATAGGAGGACCGTACAGGTAGCCCGGGGAACCCCGGAACGGGGTGCGCGCGGCACGCTTCTGGCGCGCGATGCACAGGAAAGGGCATCGAGGGGTCCGGAAGAGGGGACTTCAGGGTCCTGAGGGGCGAGTTCACCGCGGTGAAGAAGGAGTTCAGGACCCGGGGAGCCCTCGATTCCGCGGGAGGGAGGAGTTCAGAGTCCTGAGGGGGGCCTTCACGATCCTGAACACGGAGTTCACGGCGTGGAGCAGGGAGTTCACGGCGTGGAAGGGGTTGTTCACCGCGCTGAGGGAGGACTTCACAACGCGGGGAGCCACGGGTTCCGCGGGAGGGAGGAGTTCAGCGGTGTGAAGAGAGAGTTCACGCCCCTGAACAAGCCGCCGCGAGTTGTGAAGTGCGCCATTCCGGGAGCTGGAGAGGGGCCCAAAACCCTCGATCACGACCCCACGAACGAGTACCGGCTCGCCGCGACCACGGTGATCTGGTACCCTCCCCCGGGGACCACCGCGGCGTCGTACACGCCCGCGGGCATGGCGCGGAAGTGCGGGACCCAGACACCGCCGCTCAGGTAGAGGAGGCCCAGCGTGTTGGGGATCGCGTCCGCGAGGGCGTCCGCGCTCTGGGTCGCGGTCGGCCGCAGGGGAAGCGCGAGGGTGTCCGCGCCCTGGAAGGTGCGCGTCCACACGCCGACGGAGTACGTGGAGGCGCCGACCCCCGCCGCGGTGACGGGGACGACGAGGTAGTAGAGCTCGGGGGAGCGGAGAATCGCCCCCACATCCGTGAGGGTCATTGTCGGTCCCGGGCCCGCGGTCACAGGAGCCCCGCCGACGAGCAAGGCGGACCCGTCGAAGAAGCCCGCGCGACTCGTTGCGACGAGGACCTCGTAGGCGTCCACGCCGGGCGTCACCGCGGGGGGCTGGGGGAAGGTGAGGAGGATGTCGTCGCCAGAAACCGTGACCTGGAGGTCCCGCGCGTCCGTCGCGGGATTGAACCCGGGGGCGTCGGTGTAGAGGAGCTGGGCTCCCGGCAGACCGGTGAAGACGAAGCGCCCGGGGTTCGCGCGGGCCACCACGTACGCTTTCCCCACCTCGAGGACGGTGTTCGGATCCCCGCCGCCGAAGACGCGCTGCCAGGTTCCCGCCTCCAGGTACTCGATGCGGGAGGCGGCGAAGGCGGTCCGGTACTCGCCCACGGTGTCCAGCTCCGCGCCCGAGTAGTCCATCCAGGGGAAGTACTCCAGGGGGCGGGAGATCGCGGTGGAACCTGGCGACAAGGTTCCGATGAACACGCCGGCCGCGTTGCTCGTGCCGCTCAGAATCGATTCACCGGCGTTCGCGCACCGCATCAGGTAGTACCGCTCCTCCGGGCCAGTGATGGGTGATGGGTCAGCCCACGAAGTGGCCGGATATGGGACGCTCGCGCTTGCCACGGCGGGATTGAAGCTCGAGAAGACCCGCCCACCAAAGGCGCTGTTGGACACCGTGTAGATCAGGTAATGATCGGGTGTCCCGTCGAGCGGGGCATCCCAACGGAGTCCGACTTGATCGAGGCCATCCCATGTGGTCGTTACGTGACGCGGGCAAGCGACTGGCATGAACTCAGGAGTGATCTTGGTGATGAAGGCGTCGACGTAACCGCCCATCGCAGTCTGGAACGCGCCTGGAGTTACTGGGAAATCCAGCGCTCCAGTAGTTCCGCCAACATAGAGGGTGCCCGCGTCGTCGGCGACCACAGTCAGTCCGCTGTCTCCCCAAACCCCCGTCGTCCCGCCAAGGAAGGTGGAATAAAGAAGCTGTCCGGTCCCAGCACTGAAACCAGCTAGGAACGCGTCGGATGGGGGACCGAAGATCGTGTCGTAGGCTCCGGGGGTCGTGGGGAAGTTCGCCGAAGCGGTACTCCCCGCGACAAAGAGGTGTCCCTGATCGTCCAGCGAAACTGAAAGTCCGTGGTCCCCGGAAGTCCCGCCAAGATAGGTCGACCAGTTCAACGCATTACCAGCAGGTGTCAACTTGAGGAGGAAACCATCGGTATTTCCATTGTATGTCGTACCGAGTGCACCGGCTGTTACCGGAAAATCGGTCGAGCTGGTGAACCCTGTGTAGTACGCGCTACCCTCAAGATCAACAGCAACCGATCCGGAAACGTCATCGCGGGTCCCTCCGACAAAGGTAGAGTACACCAATGCGTCGCCACTAGCGGTAATCTTCGAGAGGAAAGTCTCCATGTACCCCTGGGGCACATGGTATGTAGTGGCGAGAGCCCCGGGCGTGGTTGGGAAGTCGAGAGAAAACGTCCCTCCGGTGACATAAGCGTTGCCTGTGGAGTCCAAGGCGATGGCCGAGCCGAAATCGCTGTTGTTTCCTCCGAGGTAGGTGGAGAAGACCAGCGAGCCACCGGTGGAATTCAGCTCCGAGACGAACGCATCAGCAGCCTTCCCGGGGAAGTTGTACCCATCGTTCAGGACGCGGTCGAACGCCCCGCTAGTGGTAGGGAAGTCCGTCGAGATTGTATACCCCGCGACGTGGACGTCGCCTGACGCGCTCACAGCGATTCCGCTACCCTCGTCAAAATCATTCCCCCCCAAGTACGTGGAGTAAAGGAGCATGTCTCCGAGCGGTCCGAGTTTCACTACAAAAGCATCGCCGCCGCCGTTGTACACCCCGTCGAAGGCCCCGGTGGTGACCGGGAAGTCGGCGGAATAGGTGTTACCCGAGACGTATGCGTTCCCTACTGCGTCCACGGCGACAGCCGCGTGTTGGTCGACACTCGAACCTCCGAGAAACGTGGAGTAAACGAGGCCCGTTCCGGTCGCGTTCAGCTTGGTGATGAAAAGGTCCGTACCGTTTATGACTGTGTCGAACGCCCCAGGGGTCACGGGGAAATTCGGGGAAGGCCAATAGCCGACCGTGACGACCTCTCCTGACGAGTCCAACCCAAGCCACCCACCGTACTCATTGAACGACCCCCCGAGGTACGTGGAGTAGATTAGCGGGTCAATGACCAGGGTCCTGCTCTCATCGAAAGGTTCGCACCTGAATCCGTAGGAACTGGGCGAGCGGAGCACGAACGCGCACATGGCGGGCGTCCCGTCATCCAACCACGAAGTGGGGGCCGCATCCGAAAAGCCCCCAAGAGATGCACGCAGGAGCAGGATTCCATCGCTCACCGCGATGGAATCGACCCCTTCCACTTGAATCTCGATATCGTCCACACGGGCTCCTGGGCGTATCAGGAACTCGTATTTGGCTCCCTCCGCGCTGGCCCTGTAGACCAAATCGATTCCTGGGTAGAGTTCGGGGTAAAACACCTCCCGGTAGATTGCCACGCGCGTTTGCCACTGGCCGGGGTCATTCCCGAGGAAGAAATTCGCCCGGAACAAGAGTGGATCACGACCCCTAGGGACGATTTTGGCAGCGCCTACGAAGTGAAGGCGGATGACGACGCCATTCGAGCCAGCGGCGGGGTCTGAACCGGGGGGAAGCAACCGCGCCCCGTCTTCGGAGGCGGTCTCGGGAATGACGGACTCACGATGGACGATGTCGATCCCGCCATCCCGGAACGCGACGGAAGGCTCGCCCAGGCTGTAGAACCGAACGCCCCCGAACACCTGACCTTGGTTCTCGAAGAAATGTGCCGTAGGAGGGAGGATCGGCCCGTGTACTAGAGGAGCTGCAGTATCACTAGGACCCTCAGGTCGTGCGGGGCCCTCGGGGAGGACGAAGACGAGAGCGAACGAGAGTAGAAACGCCACGCCTCGCACTGCGCCGTGCAACCCGGACGCCACGCTCATGAGGTTGCCCTCCTCAGGCAAGCGAAAGTCAACCTCCATCTACTTGGCGTTTCTGGTGCGAAGTGCGAACGTGTGATGCGGCGTGGATCCGAGGCGAATGTCCTCAGAGGAGTGCGAGGCGCGGCCAGGCATCGGAACGGGAGGCGAGACCTGTGACCGAGAACTCTGTCTCCTGTCCCGCAATCAGCCCTTCGGTTTCACCCAGTACGTGGGGTCGTCGATGATCACGTAGGTGGGCCGCCGCGCCTCCTGGTCCTGCATCCACGCACGCAACCGCATTGCGGCGTCGCCCTCACCGCCAACGTACCGGAACGGCAGGAGCTTCCGCTGCTCCTCCGTGAGCCCGTCGCACAGGAGCCAGAGGTTGCCCCAGCCCGTGCGGCGGTACTGGAAGAGAAGGTCGACGGGCTTCTGCTTCCCGATCTTGAAGTCCTGCATCACGACGGCTTGCACCGCACGCAGGGCGCGGTCGATGGCCTCCGCACCGATGCCCTTCGGGTCCCCGCCGCCAAGGATAGCGGCCTCGGCCTCCTGGAGGATCGGCGCGGCAATCTTCATGAGCCCCCGGAACTCCTCGTTCCCGAACCCGTCCGGGCACGGCGCCACGCAGAGCACCGTGCCGCCCGGCCGCACCGTGCGCGCCGCTGCGTTGATCGCCTTCCCCGCCTGGTAGACGTTGATCCCCAGGTGGCGCGCGGCGACGATGGCCACATCCGCCAAGCGCGGCATCTCCATGACGTACACGCGGTCGAGGAAGGGACGCAGCTTCTTGTGCAGGGTGAGGACCTCGCCGCCCTCCAGAGCCACGATGCGGTGCTGCGGGTTCAGCACGGAGATTACCGCGTAGACGAAGCAGTCCTTCGCGCGAAGCCCGTCGAGGATCTTCGTCACCGCGGCGCGCTTGTACTCGTACACGGGGTTCCCGTCGAGGATTCCCATGTCGACATTGGCGGCGAAGCCGAGCTCGCCGAACATCCGGAGGTGGTCCGCGGTGGTCAGCCTCCGACCGGCGATCCCCGGGACGAGGTGCTTCGGCCCCCCGCTCACCCCCGCGAAGTAGTGGTAGTCGAGGTCGCTCAGCGTGATCAGAACCTCGGAGCGCGCCGCGCGGCCGTTCAGCTCCACGGGTGTCCCTTCGGGCATCGTCCCGAGCTGCTCCAGGTCCTCGTAGTCGTGGTGCATGAAGACCTGGCCCTCCCACGCCGGCCACACGGCCTCGCCGACCATGAACGGGTACTCGGGCGGCCTGGGGTCGCGGTGCGTCGCCCCGGCGATCACCATCGCAATGCGTTCCCGTTTCACGCCGTGCGCCTGGAGCCACTCGAGGAGCCCGGGGAGGAGCTGCCGCTGGTGCGCGCACGGCCGCGTGTAGTCGTCGATGACGATGACGACATCGCCCTCGCGGTAGCGCTTCGCCAGGAACTCCTTCAAGGAAGAACTGAGGTCGGGCGTGGAGGAGGTCTCGAGAGAGCGCACCAAGGCGGCCTGGACGTCGGCGATCTCCGGCGCGCCCTGCGGGGGGCTGAGCGGGAGGACGCGGCCTTCCGCGAGCGCGCGCTCCGGGAGGAAGCCCTCGATCCACTGCTCCCCGTAGGCGAGGCGAGGTCCCTTCGGGACCTGGCGCAAGGCGGCCACGGCCGCAAGAACGCCCGCCGCGCTATTTAACGAACCCCACGGAAAGATGCAAACCTCCCCTGGAGGGGGCATGGAGGGGAGAGGGGGAGCATCCCGCACCTGTACGGGAGGAGTTACTTGCGGGTCGCATCCCCTCCGAGAAGGCGACAAGCCGGAAGGAAGGCGACGGCGTTGGGGTCCCTAGCGGTACGCCCGGACAGTCCCACGTTCTGGAAGGAGGTCGCGGCCACGCCGGGCGGCGAGGAAATCGCGATCTGCGTGCAGTGCAACACGTGCACGAGCTCCTGCCCCGTGGAGGTCCTCGAGCCGGACTTCAACATCCGCCAGCTCGTCGCCCGGGTGAAGCTCGGGCTGCGGGAGGACGTGCTCGACGACCCGCTGCTCTGGGCCTGCGTGCGCTGCCACGCCTGCGTCGCGCACTGCCCCAAGCACGTGAACCCCGGGGAGATCGTGGAGGCCCTGCGCTATATCGCCCTGCGCGAGGGCAAGGAGGGCCCGGGCCCGCGGCACGCGAAGGCGTTCGCGAAGTCCGTCCTCCAGAACGGGCGCATCCACGAGGCGGGGGTGACCATCGATTCCATCGGCTGGCGGGGGATGGCCGCCCAAGGAGTCCTCGCAGTCCAGATGCTGCGGCGGGGGAAGGCACCCTCCCTGCGCCCGCATCCCCTGAAGTCGATCCGGGAGGTCCAGGCGCTCATCGCCGCGGCGGGGGAGATGGAATGAGGTACGCGTACTTCCCCGGCTGCGTCGCCACGGACAGCTGCGGCGAGCTGGACCAGGCCACGCGCGCGGTCGCGGCGCACCTGGGCATCGAGCTCGTCGACCTCGAGGAGGCCGCCTGCTGCGGCGCGGGGAACCTCCAGGAGGCGAACCCGAAGGCCGCGCTCGCCCTGAACGCGCGCACGCTCTCCATGGCGGAGGCCCAGGGCGTGGACCTCCTCACCGTCTGCGGGACCTGCCAGATGTACCTGGCGCGGGCGAACCGCGAGCTCCAGGACCCCGCGACGCGGGAGAAGGTGAACGCCGTCCTCGCCCGCGTGGACCGGCGCTACGAGGGCCGAGTGCGAGTCCGGCACCTCCTCCAGGTCCTCCTCGAGGACATCGGGCCGCGGAAGCTCGCCGCGAACGTCCGGAGGCCGCTCGGGGACCTCAACGTCGGCGCCTTCTACGGCTGCCACCTCCTCCGGGCGCCAGGCTCGGAGGCCTTCGACGACCCCGAGGAGCCCCGGCGGATCGAGGAACTCATCACGGTCCTCGGCGGGCGCCCAGTGACTTACGGCGGACGCACCTCGTGCTGCGGGTTCCACGTCCTCACCGTGCGCGAGGACCTCGCCCTGCGCATGGCCGGCGGCGAACTCCTGGAGGCGAAGGCGGCGGGCGCCCAGGTGCTCGCGACGCCCTGTCCTCTCTGCCACCTCGTCCTCGACGCCTACCAGGGGCGCGCGGGGAAGGCGGTCGGCGCGCAGGCGGGCCTCCCCATCCTCCACCTCTCCCAGCTCGTCGGGCTCGCCCTGGGGATCGACCCGGAGCGGCTCGGCGTGAAGCGGCACCTCGTCCCCGTGGCCCCGGTCGTCCGCGCGCTGGAGGAGCGGGAGGTGCTCCGCGCGTGACGGAGAAGCGGAAGCTTGGCGTCTTCCTCTGCCACTGCGGCGGGAACATCTCCGACGTCGTCGACGTGAAGGCGGTGCGGGAGTCCATCGAAAAGCAAGACGGGGTCGTCCTCGCCACCGACTTCCGCTTCATGTGCTCCAACGAGGGCCAGGAGCGCCTCCAGAAGGAGATCCGCGAGCGCGGCCTCGACGGCGTCGTCGTCGCCTGCTGCACGCCGAAGATGTACGAGGACCTGTTCCGCCAGAAGGCCGAAGAGGCGGGGATGAACCCCTACCTCCTGGAGATCGCGAACATCCGGGAGCAGTGCTCCTACGCGCACCGCTTCGAGAAGGACAAGGCGACGGAGAAGGCGAAGGTCCTCGTGCGCGGTCAGGTAGAGAAGGTGCGCCACCTCAAGCCGCTGGAGGTGAAGACCGCTCCCATCCAACCCGGCGTCGCGGTGATCGGCGCAGGCATCGCCGGGATCCACGCCTCCCTGCTCCTGGCGAACCTCGGGCACAAGGTCACCCTTATTGAGAAGAGCCCGACCATCGGCGGGAACATGGCGCGCACGGTGAAGACGTTCCCCACCGACGACTGCGCGATGTGTACGCTCTCCCCGAAGATGAACGAGGTGTACAACCACGAGCGCATCGACCTCGTCACGTACGCCGAGGTGAAGGAGGCGAAGCGGTCGCCGGGGAAGTTCACGCTCGTCGTCGAGAAGAAGCCGCGGTACGTCACGGACGCCTGCATCGGCTGCAACCGGTGCACGGAGAAGTGCCCCGTGTCCACCGCGAAGTCCCCCGTGAGCGTGGAGTCCGAATGGGACCAGGGCCTCACGAAACGCAAGGCGATCTACCTGCCTTTCCCCCAGGCCCTGCCCCAGCTCTGGACGATCGACGCGGACCACTGCTTCTACTTCCAGCGCGGTGGGAAGTGCCGCGTGTGCGCCATGGTGTGCCCGGCGAAGGCCATCGACTTCACGATGAAGCCGGAGAGGCTGGACCTCGAGGTCGGCGCGGTGATCGTCGCCACCGGCTACCAGGAGTACGACCCGACGCCGCTGCGCCTCTACGGCTTCGGCCGCGAGCCGAACGTCCTCACCCAGATGCAGGTCGCGCGGATGCTCGACTCCATGGGGCCGACGAAGGGCACGGTGTCGCGGCCCTCGGACGGGCGGGCCGCGGACAGCATCGTCATGGTCCAGTGCGTCGGCTCGCGCGGCGCTCCCGGCGACCCGCTCACGCACGAGTACTGCTCGCGCGTGTGCTGCATGGTCGCGGTGAAGCACGCCCAGCTGATCAAGAAGGCGCGGCCGGACACGGAGGTCTACGTCCTCTACAACGACCTCCGCGCGTACGGGAAGGGGTTCGAGGAGTACTACGTGCACTCCATGGAACTCGGCGTGAAGTACGTGCGCGGCCTGCCGGGGAAGGTCCGCAAGGAAGGCGCCCGCCTCCTCGTCGACGTCGACGACATGCTCACGGGCCGGCGCCTGGAGATCCCCGCGGACGTCGTCGTCCTCAGCGCGGCGATGGAGCCGACCCCCGTCGACGACCTCCTGAAGTCGCTGAAACTGGACACGTCGCCGGACGGCTTCGTCAAGGAGTACCACGCGAAGATCAACCCCACGGAGACCGCGGTGAAGGGCGTCTTCGTCGCGGGGTGCGCCCAGGGGCCGAAGGACATCACGGACTCGATCTCCCAGGCCGGCGCCGCCGCGATGTCCGCCGCGGTGTTCCTCGGCGGCGGCGAGATGACCCTGAACCCCCTCGTGGCCGAGGTCGACGCCGCGCTCTGCCGCGCCTGCGACCGCTGCATGGAGGTCTGCGAGTTCGATGCGGTGAAGGTGGACCCGGAGATGCTCATCGCGGTGGTCGACGAGACCGCCTGCGAGGGCTGCGGGAAGTGCACGGTGGTCTGCCCGACCGGCGCGATCTCCGTGCGGCAGTTCACGAAGCCCCAGATCGTCGCCTCGATCGACGCGATGGCCCCCATGGCGGTGAGCCCGTGACCTTCGAGCCCGAGATTGCCGCGTTCTGCTGCAACTGGTGCGGGTACTCCGCCGCGGACCAGGCCGGCGCCGCGAAGCTCACCTACCCCTCCTCCGTCCGCATCCTCCGCTTGATGTGCACGGGGATGATGGACCCGTACTACGTCCTCCGCGCCTTCGAGCGCGGCTTCGACGGCGTCCTCGTCGTCGGCTGCCACCCGGGATCGTGCCACTACAAGAGCGGGAACCTCCAGGCCGCGGACCAGATGAAGCGCGTCGCCTCGATCCTCCGCGCCCTCGGCCTCGGGGAGGAGCGCCTCCTCATGACTGCGGCCTCCGCGGCGGAGGGCGGCGTATTCGCCGACACCGCCACCGCCTTCACGGAGAAGGTCCGCAAGATGGGACCGAGCCCGCTCCGGGAGGCGTGACATGGTCGAAGCCGTGCTCGCTGCGCCCGCGGTGGAGACGCCCTCCCCGATGGACGACGCCCTCCGCGTCCTCGTCCAGGAGGGGTGCATCCAGTGCAACAAGTGCACCTTCAACTGCCCCGTCCACCGCGTCGACGCCCTCTTCTCCCCGCGGAAGGTCATCCTGCAAGCCTACCTCGGCGGCGGGGACGAAGTGAACGAGCGGGACCTCTGGGCCTGCCTGACCTGCGGGGAGTGCCAGGCGGTGTGCCCGACCCAGGTCCCCTACCCCGCCTTCATCCGCGCGAAGCGCGAGAAGCTCCGCGACTCCACGGAGCGCCTTGCCCCTTGCAAACACGGCGGGTTCAAGGAGATCCTCGCGGAGATCATGGCGAAGCCGGGCCTGCGGCAGGACCGCCGTGCCTGGATCGGGGACGGACTGAAGGTCGCGGAGAAGGGGGACGTGATCTACTTCACGGGCTGCATGCCCTACCTCGACGGCGTCTTCTCCTACTGCGACAGCGCGCAGATCGGGCGCTCCGCGATCCGCCTCATGAACGCCGCCGGCATCGTCCCGGTCGTCGCGAACGCGGAGCGCTGCTGCGGCCACGACGCCCTGTGGAACGGGAAGCAGGAGACGTTCGAGAAGCTGGCGAGGGCGAACGCGAAGTGGATCCTGGAGACCGGGGCGAAGCGCCTCGTGACGACGTGCGCGGAGTGCTACTCCATGCTGAAGTACGAGTACCCGAAGGCCGTCGGGCCATGGCCCCTCGAGGTCCTCCACATGTCCGAGCTGCTCGAGGAACTCGTGCAGCAGGGGCGCCTGAAGTTCACGAAACCATTGGACCTCAAGGTGACCTACCAGGACCCCTGCCGGCTCGGCCGCCATTCCAAGGAGTACGACGCCCCGCGCGCGGTCCTCAAGGCCCTCCCCGGCGTGCAGTTCACGGAGATGGACCGCGTACGCGAGAACGCGATGTGCTGCGGCGTCGGCGCCTACTCGAACTGCGACGCGGCGACGAAGTTCATGCAGCAGGAGCGCCTCGAGGAGGCGGCCTCGAAGGCGGATCACCTCGTCACCGCCTGCCCGCACTGCCGAATCCACTTCTCCTGCTACCTCGACGGGAAGCCCGTGGACCCCCTGCCGCCACTGAAGATCGTCGACCTGACCGTCCTCGCCGCGGAGGCCCTGGGGTGAAGACATGGAGACCGTCGACGTTTCTGCGGTGATCCAGCTCCTCGAGGCGGAGGGCATCCTCCACGAGGCGGGGGAGCTAAAAGGGTACGCGTCCGACGCCTCCTTCCTCACGCTCGGCGTCCCGAACCTCATCGTCTTCCCCAAGGACGAGGCGGAGTGCGTGAAGCTCGTCGAGATGGCGGTGAAGCACCGCCTCGCCCTCGTCCCCCGCGGGACGGCTTCATCTACCGCCGGGGCCTCCGTGGCTCCCGCGGGCGCTCTCCTCGTGGACATGCAACGCGTCGGCGCGTGCGACGCGCGCGGACACCGCCGTGGTCTCTTCACGCCGCAAGTCGTGAGCGCGAAGGGCGAGCCAGCCGATCTGGCGAAGGCGGGGCCGGAGGACGAGCTCTACGTGCGCGTGGGCGCGGGACGCACGAGCGATGAGACGAACCGCGCGCTCGCGAAGGCGAAGTGGATCGTCGCGGTGACCCCGAGCAGCGGCTACAGCACCTTCGGCGGGAACTTCGCGACGAACGCGCGCGGGAGCGGGACGCCGGCGTACGGCGCCTTCGGCGACGCGGTGAACCGTCTGCGCCTCGTCACCTCCACGAAGGAGGGTGCGAAGGTGGTCGAGGTCTCGGAGCGCGAGGAAATCCTGCGGCTCGCGGGGAACCACGGGCTGTTCGGCCTGATCACAGAACTCGATGTCCGCATCGCCCCGATCCTGAAGGCGGAGGAGATGCTCTGCGCCATCCTCTCCATCGAATCCCCGGACGCGCAGCACCTCGGCGCGGTGATGGGTGCGCTGATGAAGCGCGTCGCGGCCTCGTGCCAGTACTTCGCGGGGGAGTTCCTCTTCATCGACGCCGGCATCGTGCGCCCCGACGACCCGGTGCGAAACGACCCCGTCCTCGGGGGGTATTTCGTGGTGACCCCGGGGGTGAGGAAGATGGTCCTCGTCTACCGCGGGAAGAAGGCCGGCATGGCCGCGCTCCCGGCGATCGCCGCGGAATCCCGCGAGGTCGCCTACCGCGAGATCACCTACGCGCAGTTCCGAACGATGATGAGCGTGCGGACCGCCGCGACGGGGAAGTCCCTCCACCGCGTGAACGTCCCCGGCTGCGAGGACTTCCTGATCGAGGATCCCTCGCGGTTCGGCGACGTGCTCGCCGCGATGTTCGCGGTCACCGCGGGCGCGGACGGCCGGCCCGTCGGCCACCACTACCCGGACGGCGTGGTCGTCCACTACCGCCCCCAGATGCCGGTCAACCGCAGCGGGATCGAGCAAGGCTGGGCGCTCAACCAGCGGTTGCGCGACGCGGTGCTCAAGAAGGAGTTCACCGTCTCGGACCGGGTGGAGCACGGTCTGGGCCTCGCCCTCTTCAAGGACACGCCGAAGAAGCGCCAGGACGAGCTCCGGAAGCTGAAGGCGAAGTACGATCCCGCGAACGTCTTCTGCCCGCACCTCCTCGAGAAGGGCGTGGAGGGGCGGTTCGTCGGCGCGGAGCTCGTCATCTGATTGAGGGATCCGACTCCCCTCGCACCTGTGCCGCCGCAGCTTTAAGACCGCCCCGCGGCTTGTAGGCGTCCTCCGGAGGCCGGACATGTCGGGACAGACCCTCGTGGAACGCATCCTCAGCGACCGGACTGGGAAGCGCGTCGCCGCAGGGGACATCGTGATCACCCCGGTGGACCTCGCCTACGTCCAGGACGGCACGGGGCCGCTCACGTTCCGGCAGATGGAGAAGATGAACCTCACGAAGGCCGCGAACCCCTCGCGGTCCATCGTGTTCATCGACCACGCCTCCCCGCCGCCTCGGCGCGAGCTCGCCGCGGACCACGTCTACCTCCGGGAGTTCGCCGCGAAGACGGGGATGGTCCTCAGCGACATCGGCGGCGGCGTGTGCCACCAGGTCGCCTTCGAGTGGTACGTCCGGCCCGGGGACGTCGCCATCGGGGCCGACTCCCACACGGTCATGGGCGGGGCCATGGGGGCCTTCGCGAGCGGGATGGGGAGCACGGACGTCGCGGTGGCCCTCGGCCTGGGGAAGACCTGGCTCCGCGTCCCGGAGACGATGCGACTCGACGTGGGCGGGCGCTTCTCCAAGGGGGTCTACTCCAAGGACCTCATCCTCAAGGTGATCGGGGACATCAAGACGGACGGCGCGACCTACATGGCCATGGAATGGGGCGGGGCCGCGATCGAGTCCATGCCGATGACGGAGCGGATGGTCCTGAGCAACATGGCCGTCGAGGCCGGGGGGAAGTGCGGGCCCATCGCGAGCGACCAGGAGACGAAGCGCTACCTTCGCGAGCACCGCCGCGAGGCGGAGTGGAAGGAGGTGAGGCCGGACGCGGACGCGGAGTACACGCAGCGCATCGAGGTGAGCGCCACGGACCTCGAGCCGATGGTGGCCAGGCCGCCCCAGGAGGACAACGTCGTCCCCGTAACGGACGCGAGCGTGAAGGGCCTGAAGATCCACCAGGTCTACGTCGGCTCGTGCACGAACGCGCGGTTCGAGGACATCCAGGTCTTCTGCTCCCTGATGAAGGGGGAGAAGGTGGCGGCGGGGACGCGCCTCATCGTGACCCCTGCCAGCCGGGAGTCGTACGAGAAGTCCCTCAAGTCCGGGCTCCTCGAGGTCCTCATCGACGCGGGGGCGACGATCAGCTCCCCCGGGTGCGGGGCCTGCCCGGGCGTCCACGGCGGCGTCCCGGGGGATGGCGAGAACGTCCTCAGCACGACGAACCGGAACTACGTGGGCCGGATGGGCAACCCGGCCGCCTTCACCTACCTGGCCAGCCCGGCGACGGCCGCGGCGACGGCGATGTACGGCGTGATCACGGACCCGCGGGAGGTGGCCTGATGGGGCGCGCGTGGAAGTTCGGGGACAACATCTCCACGGACCTCATCGCCGCGGGGCGGTACTACCACCTGCGCTCGAACCTGCCCGAGCTCGCGAAGCACACCCTGGAGGACGCCCGCGCGGACTTCGCACCCAACGCCAAGGCGGGGGACTTCGTCGTCGGCGGCCGGAACTTCGGGAAGGGGAGCTCCCGCGAGCACGCCCCCGTCGTGATCAAGATTTGCGGGGCGCGCGCGGTGCTCGCGAAGTCCTTCGCCCGCATCTTCTACCGGAACTGCATCAACATCGGGCTCCCCGCCGTCGTCGTGGACACGGACCGCATCGACGAGGGGGACGACCTCGAGCTGGACCTCACCGGCGGCAAGATCGTCGACCGGACGAAGGGGATCACCCTGCCCTTCCCGCCCCTCCCGCCCACGATGGCCCGCATCCTCGAGGAGGGGGGCCTTGTGGCCTACATCGAGAAGCACGGGGACCTCGTCCTCGCGTAGGGAACGGACGAGTACTAGCGCAAGAAATAAGTCTATACTGCTTCTTACGAACCGGGGAGCCAGGGCCATGGTGACAATCAGCAAAGGCTTGGACAGCATCTACGTCGACGAGAACGACATCTGCTTCATCGACGGCGCGACGGGTCGCCTCCTCTACGCGGGCTTCGACATCGCCGACCTCGCCGCAAAGTCCTCCTTCGAGGAGACGATTTTCATCCTCTGGAACCGCCGCCTGCCGAAGCGCCAGGAGCTCGCGGACATGCGCCAGCAGCTCGGCGAGCACCGCAACATCCCGAAGGAGATCCTGGAGCTCATGGAGGGCCTGCCGACTACGGCGCACCCCATGGACATGCTGCGGACGGCGGTGTCCGCGCTGGCCGCGTACGACCCGGAGTGGCACCAGAACACGCCGGACGCTAACATGCGCAAGGCGTTCCGCCTCACCGCGAAGTTCCCCACGATCACCGCGGCGTACCACCGCATCCGTCAGGGCCTCGCCATCGTCCGGCCAGACCCCGCGCGGGGCATCGCCGACGACTTCCTCCGGATGCTCCTCGGGCGCGACCCCGACGAGCTGAGCACGAAGATCATGGACGTGTGCCTCATCCTCCACGCGGAGCACGCGATGAACGCGTCGACGTTCAGCGCGCTCGTCACCGCCTCCACGCTCTCCGACCTGTACTCCGCGATTACGTCGGCCATCGGGACGCTCAAGGGCCCGCTCCACGGCGGCGCGAACGAGGAGGTCATGAAGATGCTCCTCGAGATCCGCTCCCCGGAGAAGGCTCAGGAGTATGTGCTGAACCAGCTGAAGGCGGGGAAGAAGCTCTCCGGCTTCGGCCACCGCGTCTACAAGGCCTACGACCCGCGCGCGACCATCCTGAAGCAGTACGCGCTGCGCCTCAGTCAGGCGAAGGGGGACCTCTCCCTCTTCGACACCGCCGAGGAGGTCGAGCGCGTCATGCTCGCCCAGCTCGCGGAGAAGCGCATCTACCCGAACGTGGACTTCTACTCTGGCATCGTGTACCACCTCATGGGCATCCCCCACGACATGTTCACGCCAATCTTCGCGGTGTCGCGCATCTCCGGCTGGACGGCACACGTCCTGAAGTATTGGCAGGACAACCGTCTCCTGCGGCCACTCGACCTCTACACGGGGCCGACGTCCGCGGAGTACGTGCCGCTGGACAAGCGCTGACAGTCCAAGGGGCGCGACGCGCAGCTTGATATCGGGCACGGGATTCCCGCGGTGCCATGCCCTCTCGCGGTGAACCTCCCGACGCGGGGAAGCCCATCACGGTCTCCGGCGGGAGGCTCGTGGTCCCGGACGCCCCCATCATCCCGCTCATCGAGGGCGACGGCATCGGGCCGGACGTCACGGGAGCGGCGACTCGCGTCCTCGACGCCGCGGTGTGGAAGACCTTTGGCGGGAAGCGGCAGCTCGTCTGGTGGCGGCAGCCCGCGGGGGAGAGTGCCCTCAAGGAGCAGGGCGAACTCCTCCCGAAGTCTACCTTGGACGCCATCCGCACGTACTACGTGGCCCTCAAGGGCCCGCTCACGACACCCGTCGGCGGCGGCTTCCGCTCCCTGAACGTGACCCTCCGCATCGAGCTCGACCTCTACGCGAACACGCGGCCCATCTACTGGATCCCCGGCGTGCCCAGCCCCGTGAAGCACCCGGAGCGCATGGACATCGTGATCTTCCGCGAAGCGACCGAGGACGTCTACGCGGGGATCGAGTGGCCGCGGGGGAGCGAGCAGGCGAAGCGGTTCATCGCCCTGATGGACACGGAGTTCGGCGTGAAGCTCCGCGAGGACTCCGGCATCGGCGTGAAGCCGATCTCTGAGTTCAAGACGAAGCGCCTCGTGCGGAAGGCAATCCGGTACGCCATCGACCACAAGCGCCCCTCCGTCACCCTCGTCCACAAGGGGAACATCATGAAGTACACGGAGGGCGCGTTCCGCGATTGGGGCTACCAGCTCGCCAAGGAGGAGTTCCCCGCGGAGACGGTGACCTGGAAGGAGGTCCAGGAGAGGCACGGCGGGAAGCCCCCGGCGGGCAAGGTCCTCATCCAGGACGTCATCGCAGACAACATGCTCCAGCAGATCCTCACGCGGACCGCCGAGTACAGCGTGATCGCGACGATGAACCTCAACGGGGACTACCTCAGCGACGCCGCGGCGGCGCAGGTCGGCGGGCTCGGCGTGGCGCCGGGGGCGAACATCGGCGACTTCCACGGGCTCTTTGAGCCGGTCCACGGCAGCGCGCCGAAGTACGCGGGGCAGGACAAGGTGAACCCCACCGCGGAGATCCTCGCGGGGGTCATGATGCTCGAGCACCTCGGGTGGAACGAGGCGGCGGCAGCGGTGAAGGAGGCGGTGAAGCGCACCGTGGCGGCGAAAGTGGTCACCTACGACCTCGCGCGGCAGATGGAAGGGGCGAGGGAAGTGAAGTGCTCCGCCTACGCGGACGCGGTGATTGGGAACCTCCCCTAGGGCTACACGTAGCCTTCCTCAGTTAAATACCGGCGAGCCGCATGGGGTCCTGGAGGCTCGATGACGGCCGCGGCTGTGACCACGAGAACCTTGCCTCGTCGTCGGCCCGCTGAAACGCCACGGGCCGCTCTGCGAGAAGTCGAACGCATTCTGAGGGGGGCGCTTGCCAACGACGAGGGACCTCTGAAGCTCCCCGAGGTGCGGAGGCGAATGACCGGGAACGCGTCGCCCGCGCTCATCCGCAGCATCATCGATGAGTTGGTCCGAACTGGACGGATCACTGAATCACCGACGAAGGGCGTCATGTGGACCCTCTACGAGAATCCGAGGTTTTGGAGGAAGAAGGGACTGATCCGTCTGTAGCTAATCGCTTAGAGGGGTGCTTCAGTGAGTGTTGTTCCAGTCCTCATAGACCCGAGGCTTTTCCGGAAGGCCGGACGCGCGCAACAGGAAAGGCTCCGCTGGTGGACAGCCCAACTGGAACAGGACCCCTACCTTGGGAATCGAATCCCCAGGCACCTTGTCCCCGCCCGCTTCCGGAGCCTTCCGAATCTGTACCGCCTCCCGCTACCATCGCGTTGGCGCGCCCTCTACGCTGTGGCGTCGGAGCCCACAGGGCGTCGGGAAGTACGGTTCGTCTGGATCGGCAACCATGACCAATACCTGAGGCTCTTCGGCTACTGATTCAACATCCACCATCCGCGAGCCTTTAAGAGGACGCCTCCTTTCAGACCCGGATGGCCTCCCTCTCCTTCCCCGAGGCCGTGCTCGCGGTGAACGTCGTCTTCGCCGCCGTGGCGGTGTTCCTCTGGAAGCTCGTTGGCCACATCCACCTCATCCGCCTAGGCAAGCCGGAGCGGCGATGGGACCACCTCGGGCGGCGCCTGAAGAGCCTCATCCTCGGCGGCATCCTCCAGACGAAGATTGCGCGGCAGTCGTACGCCTACGTCCTCCACTTCTTCATCTTCTGGGCCTTCGTCCTCCTCGGCGCCTCCATCGCGGAGATCGTCGCCCAAGCTTGGTGGCCGGGGTGGACCCTCCCCACCTTCGGCCTCGCCATCCCCGCGCTCCCGGGGATCACCGCGGCGCCCGTGACCCTCAGCCAGGTCCTCTACCTCGCGCAGGACCTCATCGCGCTCCTCGGCCTCGTCGGCGTGGGCATGGCCCTCGCGCGGCGGTACATCGCGCGCCCGAAGAAGCTCATGCACGAGGGGATGACGGACGCCACAATCGTCCTTCTCTTCATCGCAGGGGTCCTCCTCACCCTTCTCTTCTACAACGCCACGAACATCATCCTCGGCCAGGACCCGTTCTCGGCCTGGAGGCCCGTGTCCTCTTGGCTCGCCGGCACGGGCTGGTTCGGGACGGCGCTGGACTACCACCTCTGGTGGTGGGGCCACGTCCTCTTCCTGTTCCCCTTCCTCGCCTACATCCCGTTCTCGAAGCACCAGCACATCGTCTTCGCCATCGTGAACTCATTCTTCGTGGACACCGCGCCGAAAGGCGCCCTGAAGTACGTGGACCTCGAGAAGACGGAGAAGTTCGGGGCGAACCGCGTGGAGGATCTCTCCTGGCGGCAGCTCCTCGATGGGTACGCGTGCACGGAGTGCGGGAGGTGCACGGACGCGTGCCCCGCGAACGCGACGGGGAAGGCCCTGAACCCGATGGCGATCATCGTGAACATGAGGGACACGCTGCTCGAGCAGGGGGAGCGCATCGGCCGCAACGAGATCGCGGATCTCCCCGCGATGCTCCAGACCGTCCACACGCCGGAGGCGATCTGGGCCTGCACGACGTGCTACGCGTGCCAGTACGAGTGCCCCGTGTTCAACGAGCACCTGCCGAAGATCATCGACATGCGGCGGCACATGGTCCTCATGGAGGGGAACATGCCCCCGGAGGCGATGGGGGCGATGCGGAACATCGAGACGAACTTCAACCCCTGGGGGATCGCCTGGGACCAGCGCGCGAAGTGGGCCGAGGGGATGGGCGTCCCCACCGTGAAGGAGGTGCGGGACGCGGAGTACCTGTTCTGGGTCGGTTGCGCGGGGTCCTTCGACGACCGCAACCGGAAGGTGACGCAGGCGTTCGCCCGCCTCCTGAAGAAAGCGGGGGTCAAGTTCGCCATCCTCGGGACCGAGGAGAAGTGCACGGGGGACCCCGCGCGGCGCCTCGGGAACGAGTACCTGTTCCAGACCCTGGCGAAGGAGAACGTGGCGACGCTGAAGAAGCACCGCGTGCGGAAGATCGTCACCGCGTGCCCGCACTGCTTCAACACGATCAAGAACGAGTACCCGCAGCTCGGCGGGAAGTTCGAGGTGATCCACCACACGCAGCTCCTGAAGGAGCTGATGGACGCGGGGAAGATCCGGCCGGCGAAGCCCCTGCCCTCGGTCGTCACGTACCACGACCCCTGCTACCTGGGGCGGTACAACGGCATCTACGACGAACCGCGGGACGTGCTCCGGGGGGCCGGCGCGAAGATCGTGGAGATGGAGCGCTGCCGGGACCGCGGGTTCTGCTGCGGGGCCGGCGGGGCGCGGATGTGGATGGACGAGACCGTCGGCGAGAAGGTGAACCACCGGCGGCTCAGCCACGTCGAGAAGACCGGGGCGATGGTCGTGGCGAGCGCCTGCCCCTACTGCCTGATCATGTTCGACGACGCGGCGAAGACGAAGAACAAGGAGGACATCTGGCGGTACGACATCGCGGAGTTGCTAGAGAAATCCACGAAGGAGGGACTCTAGCGGACTTCCGTCGGGAGAGTACGCTTATAGTAACGGCTCCGAATCGCGCGCCGGAATGTCGACGCCATCTCATCGAGAAACCTCTCCTTCTCCTCGGGAGTAAGTTCCTCAGTGCCACGCAGCCATGTCCCGAACTCTTCGAAGTCGCGGTCCAGAGACTGGCGGTTCTTCGCCGCGAAACTCCGGGCCCAAGTCCTGAGCCCTTCTGAATTTTCCTGCATGCTGTACCAGATGCCGCGAGGGCTTAAGAAGCAATCGGTAAGCATTAGACATATTACTAGGGCAATTCATGCCGCTAGGGTGTGGGACCTTGGATCTAAGGGAATCCTAGGCCGCCAGCTGCGTGTCCTAGTCTTGTCCTAGACCAGCGCGTCGCACTTCGCCGCCATCCTGAAATCCCACTCCGTGAGCCCGCCAACGTCGTGCGTCGACCACTTGATCGTGACAAAGGCCCACACGTTGTAGAGGTCGGGGTGGTGGTCCTGGGCCTCCGCCGCGGCGAACACGCGGTTCATGAAGCCCACGGCCTCCATGAAGGTCCCGAACTTGTACTTCTTCACGAGGAAGACCCCCTCGCGCTTCCAGCCACTCAGCTTGCGCATCCTCCTCGCAATCTCCGCCTCGGACAGCTTCCTCCTGGCCATGCCGGACACCGCCGTGAGGGGACCGCACGTCACCGCCAAAAGCCTGTTGCCCTCAACCCGCAGCCTCGCGCATCACCTCAAGGAGCCGCTCCGCGACGGAACGCCAGGAGTACCGCTCCTCGGCCACCTTCCGCGCACGCCCCCCCATCTCGGTCCGCCGCCCTGGATTGTGAAGGAGCGACAGGATCGCGCTGGACACCTCCAGGGGGTCCCGGGGGTTCACGAGGAGGCCGCACAGGAACTCCTCGAGGATGTCGAAGCCCGCCGTCCGCGTGGCGACCACCGGCCTCCCGCACGCCAAGTATTCGTACAGCTTCAGCGGGGAGAACCCGTACTTCTCCCTGTACCGCTCCGCGTCGATGAGCGACACGCACACGTCCGAGGCGTTGACGAAGCCGGGCACCGCCTCGTGATCCACGCGACCCGTAAACCGGAAGTTCCGGACCATCCCTGCGGCCTTCACGTGGGCCTCCAGCTCCCCGCGAATCGGACCGTCCCCGACGACGAGGAAGAGGATTTCGGGGTGGAGACCGACCAGCGGAGGGGCGGCGCCGACGAGGTACTGCAGCCCGTGCCACGGGTACAGGGTGCCGACGAACCCCACGGTCGGCCGGTCGGCGGGGATCCCTAGCGCCCCCTTCGCCGCGGCGGCGTCCTGGGGGCGGAACAGGTCCGTGTCCGCGCCATTCGGCACCACGACGACCTTCTCCGGCGGGAGGCCGTAGCGGAGCTGGAGGGCCTTGGCGAGGCCCGGGGTCACGGTGACCACGCGCGAGGCGCGCGCGTAGAAGGACCGCCGGAGCCGGGACTTCACCGCGGCGGTGACCTTCCCCCGCCGCTTCGCCTTCCCGAGGATCTCCGCCTCCACGTCGAGGAGGCCGTTCACCTCGACGACGAGGGGCAGGCCCGTGGCCCGGCTCACCGCCGCGCCAATCTTCGGGGAGTACCGCCGCTCGTAAACGAGCTCGGCCCTCGCTTTCGCAGCGAGCTTCCGGCAGGCGAGCGCGGCTTGGACGTTCCCCGTGGCAGCGATGGAATGAATCCGTACGCCACCCTTCTCCAGGCCGGGGTCGGACTGGGGACGCCTTTCGATCGCGGGGACGACAAGGTGAATCTCCGCGCCTGCGGACGCGAGGGCGCGCGTCGCCTCCTTCACGTGGATCGCATCCCCGGAGGCGTCCTTCAGGTTCACATCCAGGGCGAGGTAGGCGACGCGCATGGGGCTCGGGCACATCACCGTCGCGGCGTCTTAACGCTTCTCCCGGCAAAGTTCATGGACGCGGGACGCCGTTCGCCTCCGTGGTCGCCGTCGCAACCACCCTGCGGCGCCTCTGGAGCGCCGTCCGGCGTCTGCCATGGCAACGTTTCGGCGCCGGGGTCCTCGCCGGGGCGGCGGGCCTCCTCCTGACGTTCCTCCTGCGGCTGTACGGCCTGGGGATCTTCCTCCCGGAGGAGGCGGTGAACTTCGCAGTCGGCCGGCTGCCCGGCGAGCTGGAGTCGTTCTTCATCCACACCCTCGGGGCCTGGGCGAAGGCCCTCGCCCTCCTCGTCGCCATCGGCGTGTTCCTCACCCTCGCGGGGATCCTCGCGGTCTTCTTCCGGCGCCTCCAGAGGCGCGTCCCCTCCCGGTGGGGCCTCATCGGCGTCTACGCGCTCGCGAGCGCGGGGCTGTCCCTCCTCATCGTCCTGCCCCTCCTCGGCGACGGACTCGTCGGCGCCCAGAGCGCCGCGGGTCCGTGGGCCGCGGGTTTCAGCACCCTCCTGGGAAGCCTCCTCTACGCCGCGTTCCTGGACTACTTCCTCGTCGAGGTGAAGGCGAAGCACCCGCAGGGGTTCGGCTTCACCCGACGCGAGTTCATCCGGTTCACCGCAGTCGCCCTCTTCGCCTCGGCCATCGCCATCGCCGGCCTCTCCGCGATCCTCCCGAAGGTGGCCCGCCTCGCCTTCGCGAGCGTCGCCGAGATGCTTGGCAAGGAGGTCACGCCGAACGCGGAGTTCTACACGGTCACGAAGAACGTGATCGACCCTTCGGTGGACGGGGGGTCGTGGCGGTTAGGCGTCGACGGCCTCGTCACGGCGGTGGCCTCCCATTCTCTCAGCGACCTGAACGCCCGGATGGCGGTGGAGGAGCACGTCACCCTGGAGTGCGTGAGCAACGAGGTCGGCGGCAACCTGATCAGCACAGCGAAATGGTCTGGCGTGCGGCTGGCCGACCTCCTCGACGCCGCCGGAGTCCAACCGGACGCCGATTGGGTGCGGTTCACGTGCGCGGACGGGTACATAGTGGGCGTCCCCATGGCGAAGGCCCGCGACCCAAGGACCCTCGTGGCGCTGCGGATGAACAACGAGGTCCTGCCGGACCGCCACGGGTTCCCCTCGCGGATCGTCGTCCCGGGGCTGTACGGGATGTTCCACGCGAAGTGGTTGACGAACGTCACCGCCGTGCAGGGCGAGGTCCTCGGGTTCTGGCAGCAGAAGGGGTGGACGAACGAGGGTCGGATCCGCTCCACCGCCATCCTTGCCACGCCTCCCGCGGACAGCGTCATCTCTGGGGCGGTGACCCTGGGCGGCGTCGCCTTCTCCGGGGACCGCGGGATCTCCCGGGTCGAAGTGAGCACCGACGGCGGGTCGACGTGGTCCGCGGCGACGCTCAAGACCGCCCTGTCCCCGCTCACGTGGGTGATCTGGACGTTCCCCTGGACGCCGCCGCGCAGCGGCTCCTACCGCATCCTGGCCCGTGCGGTGGAAGGGGACGGGACGGCACAGGAGTCCGGCCCGTCGCCGCCGTTCTCCCGCGGCGCCTCGGGCTACGACTCCGTCACGTTGCTGGTGTCTTAGTCCGGAGCCTTGGCGGTAGGTTTCCGAACTCCGAGGAGAGTAACGAGGAGACCGAATGCCGCCACGGCGGCGCCGATGCCGATCCACGCGGGCCCGCGCATGAAGGTGGCCGGGAGGAGCCAGGCGCCCTGAAGCGCCCAGGCCAATCCCATGAGGAGGACGATGACTCCGATCACGACGAGGACGGGGCGCACGGCGGGATGACTGTGCCCGCCGGCATAAACCTGTCCGCGGCCGCTACCGCCCTGCCTTCAGCTCCTTCATCACCGCAGGGATGACCTGGAGCACATCCCCGACGACGCCGACGTGGGCGACCTCGAAGATCGGCGCGGTCTGGTCCGTGTTGATGGCGATGATGAACCCGCTGTCCTTCATCCCTGCGACGTGCTGCATCGCCCCGCTGATCCCGCAGGCGATGTAGAGCTTCGGCCGCACGGTCTTCCCGCTCTGCCCCACCTGCCGCGTCTTCGGGAGCCAGTCCGAGTCCGTCAGCGGCCGCGAGGCCCCGAGCACGCCGCCGAGGAGCTTCGCGAAGTCCTCGACGAGCTTCAGGTTCTCCTTCTTCTGGATGCCGCGTCCCGCGCTCACGACGATGTCCGCCTGGGCGATGTCGATGTCCTCGACCTGGGAGGTCTCATAGGCGACGAACCGCCGACGGATCTTGGCCGGATCCACCGCGGCGTCGATCCGCCGCACACTCCCGCCGGCCGCGGGGTCCGCGGGCTTCCACGTCGCCGGGCGGAACGTGAGGACGACCGTCCGCTCCGTGGCGACCTCCAGCTGGGCGACGACCTTCTCGTTCAGGATGCGCCGCACCGCGATGACCTTCCCGGCGTCGACATCGAAGTCCACGCACCCCTGGAGGACCGGGGCGTCCAGCTCCGCGGCGAGCCGCGGGCCGAGGTCGAAGCCGGTCGCGGTGTGCCCGAGGAGGATCACCCGCGGGGAGATCGCGCCGAGCGCGGCGTTCAGCCCCTGCGCATATCCGTCCGGGGTGTAGTCCCGGAGGTGCGGGCTCTCTACCTGGAGGACTTCGGTCCCGAGGCCGGCGAGCGATTGCGCGAGGGCGTCGACCCCGCTGCCGAGCACCACCACCGCGACCTTCCCGCCGAGCTTCGCGGCGACCTCCCGCGCGCGGGTCACCGCCTCCGCTGCGGTGGACACGAGCTTCCCCTCGCGGTGCTCCGCGACGATGAGGACGTCCGCGCCCATCTCAGGCCCCCCGGTAGAAACTCTTCTCGCGGAGAAGCCGCGCGACGGCCTTCGCGATCTCCTCGGGCGTCCCCGTGATCATCTGCGCCCGACCGCGCGCCTGCGGCGGGGACAGCGACCGCACGGCCAGGGTGTGCCCGCTCGAGAAGGCCTCCCACCCCGCGACGCCGAGATCCTTCGGCTGAAGCTCGCGGATTGGAGCCCGTGCGGCGCGCATGATCGCCGGGAGCGGCGCGTACCGCGGCACGTTGATGCCGTACTGGATCGTCACCGCGGCGGGGAGGGGCATGGTGCAGACCTCGTTCACGCCGCCCTCGAGTTCCCGCCAGACCTTGACCTCTTTCCCCGCCGCCTCGACCTTCGTGACGCAGGAGGCATAGGGGACGCCGAGCTTCCCCGCGAGCACGCCGCCGGTCTCCGAGTACTGGTAGTCGTCGGACTGCACGCCCGTGAGGACGAGGTCGTACGGGATCTTCCTCACCGCGGCGGCGAGCATCCCCGCCACCTTCATCGGGTCCACCGCGGCGGGGTCGTCGTCGGCGACGCGCATGGCCTCGTCGGCGCCCTTCGCGAGCGCCTCGCGAAGCATCTGCACGGTGCGCGCGGGGCCGACGGTGACTGCTGTGACCTTCCCCTTGTGCTTCTCCTTGAGCCGCACGGCCTCCTCGAGCGCGAACTCGTCGGAGCCGTTCGTCCTGTAGGTGAGCCCCTCGCGCTTCACGTCCTTCCCGTCCGCCGCGATCTGGAACTGGAGGTCGGGGTTCGGGATCTGCTTCAGGCAGACGACGATGTCCATGGGCTCCCCGCGAGCGCGCAGGGAGAAGCGCTATAAACGGGTTTCGAACGTCCGGCCCATGTTCTCCGATGCGAAGCGGGGCGAGAGTGCTATATAGGGGTGCATCAGGTGCCGTGCGGGATGGGAAAGTCCATGCGGCTGGCCAGCCCCCTCCTTGTCCTCGCCCTCCTTGCCCCGGCGCTCCTCCCTGCGAACATCCCGGCGACCTCCGACCTCCCAACCGACATGCAGGCGCGGCCGGTGAAGGACAAGGTCTTCTACCTCCAGACCTCCGACGTCGCGAAGAACATCGGGACGATCTCCACGCGGAACTTCCTCGCGACGACCCAGGGTGTGAACGGCCAGGAGATCCAGTCCCAGCAGCGGATCATCGCGGAGTGGTACCTCTACCCCGAGCTCGCCGGCGAGGTGAAGCTGAACGGCACGGCGACGCTGATCCTCTGGTACCGTTCCACGAACGCGGGCGGGACCCCGAGCTGGGACCTCTTCTTCGACCGCGTCTCGTGGAACGGTACGCTGACCTCGCTCGCGACGCTCGGCGGCGTCTCCGTGACTCCGGACACAACGACCTACGAGGAGAAGACGCTCACCTTCCCCGTCGACACGACGGCGAACCCGCTGCTCGCGGGTGAGTCCCTGCGCCTGCGCCTGAACATCCGGGGGAACGCGGCGACGGACTACTTCCTCGCCTGGGGGAACGCGACGTACGACTCGCGCCTCGTCCTGCCGACGGAGGACTACCTCCGCGTCGTCCCCGCCACGGAGTCCGGGATCTACGCGACGGACTCGCAGTTCGTCCCCCGCGCGAACTTCCTCCTCACCGCCGCGGACAGGGACATCTACCTCTTCGCCCCTGTCACAAACCCCTTCGGCGGCTACGACATCGCCTCGGTGAACCTCACCGTGCGCGACCCCGGCGGCGCGGTAATCCCCGCGCTCGACGACGTCCCGATGGCCCGCATCTCCGGCTTCTTCAACTCCTTCACCTCGGTGTACCGTGTGCCCTGGAATTACTCGGGGTGGCCCGTCGGCGTCTACAACCTCACCGTCACCGCGGTGGACCGGACGGGCGCCTATGAGTTCGCGGCGACGGCGAGCTACGGCGTGCACCAGGAGGTCGGGACCGGACAGTTCAGCCTCGGGGCCCCGCCCCTCGCCGTATGGGTGCGCGTGGTCGCCCTGGCGGGGGCGAACGTCTCCGGCGCCCTCGTCGAGGCGCGCGTGGGCGGCGTGGCCTCGGACTCCGGGGTGACCGGGGCCGCAGGCCTCGTCCTCCTCAACCTCTTCAACGCGACCCATGAGTTCGTCGTCCTCTGGACCGGCGTCGTCGTCGCGTCCCAGGGGGTCGCGGTGAGCGCGAACGTGCCCGCGTCGAGCCCCCTGGTGCTCACCGCCGCCATCGTCTCCCCGACCCTTCGCGTGGTCGATGTCGCCACGGTGCCCCTCGCCCAGGCGGCCCTGTTCCTGCGCCACCCCAACGGCACCGTCGACGTGAACCCGCGCCTCACCGACGCGGACGGGCGCGTGAACCTCACCCTTGTCGCCGGCGGAACCTACGGGGTCACCGTCCTCTGGCGCGGCAAGACCGTCGTCCAGACGACGGTGGACATCACCGCGGATGCCCAGTACACCCTCGCCGCGGCGGTGTACTACGTGCTGTTCACCGCGAACGACCAGACGAGCCTCCCCGTGCCCGACGCCTTCCTCACCGTCTCCGACCCCGTGTACGCCCTCCTCCTGGACTCTCAGGTGACGGACGATCAGGGACGCGCCACCTCGCGCCTCCCCGCGGGGGACTTCACCGCGAGCGCCACCTACTTCGGGCGCCCCGTGTACGGCCCCGCCGCCCTGAACGTCTCGGGGAACCTCACGCTCACGCTCTCCCTCCAGGTGTTCGACGCCACCTGGACGATCTACGACTCCCGGAACGCCACCCTGGAAGGTGCCACGGTCACGGTGACCGCGAGCGCGCTTAGCCGCGTGGCGAACACCGGCGCGGACGGCCGCGTGTCGTTCAAGCTCCCGCAGGGCGCCTACACCCTCCTCGTCCTCTGGCGCGGGGTCGAGGTCCTCAACCAGAGCGGCTGGATCGTGGACTCCGGCGGCTACACCTTCAGCATCGGCGTCCGCGTCTTCTACCTCATCGTCCGCACGGTCGACCGCGACGGGCGCGCCCTCGTCGGGACGTACGTCACGGCCTCGGCGGGGAACCAGGTCTGGGGCGCGGACTTCACCGGCCCGGACGGGGAGGCCGAGTTCCGCCTGCCCGCGCAGAACTACACCCTCGACGCGGACTACCGCACGACGATCGGCTTCTCCAATGTGGACTTCCGGACCTCCGGCGATGCCGTCTTGGACGCAGAACGCGTCGTGGAACTCCGGTTCTCCAAGCTGCCCCTCTCCCTGTTCGAGCAGCTGCTCACCTGGGTCCTCCTCTTCTTCCTCCTCCTGATCCTGCTCCTCGCCTACCTGGCGTGGCGGCGCCAGAAGAGGCAGGCCAAGGAAGAGGACGTGCCGGTCAAGGAGGAGGCGAGGGAGGAGCCGGAGGAAGATGCCGAGGCGGTGGAGAAGCCAGCGGTAGAGGAGGCCGAGGGCGAGAGGGAGGCGAAGGAGGAGGTGGAGACATGAGGGCCCTGCACGCGCTCCTTGCGCTCTTCGTCATCCTCGCCGGCCTGACCCTGGTGCCGGGCCACGTCCCCGCCCCCGTCGGCCCCGCGAAGGCGAAGGTCTTCTACCTGCACAACGCGACGCAAGATCTCGGCGCCGGCCCTGTCCTCCTCATGAACACGACCCTGGGGACGCCCGCGGTGGAGGCCGAGGACACGTTCACGGACCCCGGGTGGACGATGTCCTGGTTCCTCTCCCCGCGTCTCGCCGCCGACATCCTCCTCTCCGGCTCCGTGACGCTGCACGCCTGGATGCTCCTGAACTCCGGGGGCGGCATCGGCACGACGCGGGTCGACCTCGCGATTACCGTGTACGACATCGGCCCTGCGGGGACTCGCGTGGGCGGACCCGTTGCCGCAGGCACGGCACCCCAAGTGCAGATCACGACGCACTACTCGGAGTACTTCGTCTCCGCGTCGCTCGGCGCGCCCCGGACGATCCCCCGGGGAAACTCCCTGGAGATCGAGTTCACGCTCGGCAGCTCGAACAGCGCGACGAAGCAGGTCGCCTGGGGCAGCGAGCGCTTCCGGTCGCGCGTGGACCTCACGACGGAGGACTACGTGAACATCGAGGCGGCGGGGGCGCAGACCGCCGCCGGCGTCACGCCCCTCTTCTTCACGGACGACGAGGACATCCACCTCGTCGCGAATGTGAGCGATCCCTTCGGCGGGTATGACGTGCGGTGGGTGAACGTCACCGTCGTCGCCCCCGATGGGACAGTCGTGCTCAACCGCGCGCCGATGGCACAGACGGCCGGGGGCCCCGTGACGTTCTACACGGAATGGGAGCGTGTCTACAGCGCCCTGAACAAACGACGGGGCACCTACCAGGTCACCGTGGAGGCCGTGGACAACACGGGGTACTACTACCGCTTCCCGGATCGGCCCGGGGACCTCACCTACGGAGGTCACCTCCGCACGTCCTCCTTCACGTTCGTCGTCGAGCAGGACCTCTACGTGAACGTCCGCGTCCTCGACGACGCGAACGTCACGGTCGCGGGGGCGCTCGTGGAACTCTGGGACGTCGGGGTGCGCCTTGCGTGGAACACGACGGGCGGCGCCGGGACGACCAACCTCACCGCGGTGCCGGGCACCGGGACCTACTCGGCCCGTGTGATCTGGCAGGACACCCTCGTCTACGACCAAAGCCTCCTCGTCTCCGGGAACGTCTCGGCAGGGAGCCCGATCGACCTCCGCGTCGCCATCTACTACGTCACCCTCCGCCTCGTCGACGTCGGCCTCGCGCCGGTCCCCGGCGCCGCCGTGTTCGTCGCGTACCCCAACGGCTCCGCCACGCTCGTGCCCCTGAACACGGACGCCTTGGGGGAGATCGACCTCGGCCGCGTGCCGGGCGGCGCGTACGGACTGCGCGCGCGGTGGCGGGGCGCCCAGGTGTTCCAGGGGACACCGGCCATCGCAGCGAGCGGCGTCGAGGTCCTCCAGGCCTCCGTGTACTACCTGATGATCCAGGCGCGGGACAGCCGCGGGCTCCCCGTGGAGAACGTCGACGCCCGCATCTCCGACCCCACGCGCGGCCTCATCGTGGACTCCGTGGCGACGGCCCTCAGCGGGGACGCGGTGTCGCGCCTCCCCGCGGGGACGTACGCGCTCGAGGCGTGGTGGTCGGGGGCC
>Ga0209751_10000978_pt1 | contig 29932 bp, 24 predicted proteins | sample RifCSP13_1_FD_184019 | JGI IMG/M metagenome (GOLD analysis project Ga0209751, IMG submission 184019) | Soil microbial communities from Rifle, Colorado - Rifle CSP2_sed 13_1 (SPAdes) (version 2) | ecosystem: Environmental > Terrestrial > Deep subsurface > Rock core/Sediment | place: Rifle...
TCGATGTTAACCGGCTGACGCGTTGATAATGCGCCCTGAATGTGTTCGAGAAAGGCGTCAGCCTCCGATTTCGGGAAAACCTCATGCAGTGTCCTGCCGATTACTTCATCGGGGGGCCTGTGGAGACGACCTTGCAACGGGGAGTCTAGTTCGAGACCGCGAAGCGCAAGCTGTGTGTTGTCAAGAATCGCTGTCAGCAGATTATTGAACGCAATTCTGAGGAGCCGCCCTCCGCTGTTAACCACCAAAATCACATCGTTCATGGCCGCGAATAGCGCGCGCAGTTCGGCTTCTGAGGCTTTCAAGGCTTCCTCCGCACGGCTGCGCTCGGTGACTTCTGCCTTTAACTCAGCTGTCCGCTCTTCTACCTTCTCCTCTAAGCTTTCGTTCAGTACCCTCAACTCATCCTGTGCCTTGATTAATTCAAGATTCTTCTGCACTGCCGTTTCGTAAGATGTAATCAACAGATCCAGTATTTGCTGCCGCTCCGGCGTGACTGTGAACCTTTGTCCGCCGAAAGCAATCTCCGCACCCATTTGAGTTCGCGCGCCCTTGCGCACCTCCCGGTTGAGCAGAATGTACTGGATACGCGAGATCAGCAGTTGTTCATCATAGGGCTTGGTGATGAAATTATCGGCTCCGCACTCTAAGCCTCTGATGATGTCCACTGGGTCTGACAATGAAGTCAACAGCATCACCGGGATGCTTTTCAAACGCTCATCACTCTTGACCCGCTCGCAGAATTTGTAGCCGTCCATCTCCGGCATCACGATGTCGCTGATGATTATGGTCGGTGTGCTCTCCCCTAACAGGGCAAGGGCTTGCTTGCCGTTCCGAGCCACGGAGACTTGATAGCCACGCCGCTCAAGGGTGTATTTCAATTGCTCGGCCTGCGTAAAGCTGTCTTCAACGATAAGAACTTCTATGCTTTTGTTCATAACCGCAGCCAAACTCCCATTATTATAGCAGCGCCTTTAGACCTTCCCGGTTCGGCCCGTAAGACTCGCCACGACCGCCATCAACTCCATGGGGTTGACCGGCTTCACCACATGCATCTGGAAACCTGACAGCAGTGCTCGGACGCGATCTTCTTCCCGGGCATACGCCGTCAGAGCCACGGCTGGAATTTGGCCCCCGCGCTCCGGCTCAAGTGCCCTGACCCTGCGGATCAGCTCATAACCATTCTCTTCAGGCATTCCAATGTCGCTCACCAGAATATCCGGCCTCCATTGTTCAAGTGCATCGAGGGCCTCTGAGACTGATGACACACTCGTCGCCTCAGCCCCGCCCTGTTTGAGCATCGCGGCGAGTAGTTCCCTCGTGTCCGGCTCATCATCAACGATCAGGATGCGCAAGTTATTCAGTTCCGGTCGGCAATCGATCAATAACTCTCTTCGGCTTTTCCGTGGCCCACACTCTAAGTTAGCAATAGCTGAATCTGCTGATCCACGGGCAACCCACGGTCGAAGTCTCACCGTGAACGTGGCTCCCTTTCCCTTTCCGCAGCTTTCTGCCGTAATGCTGCCGCCGTGCAGCTCGACGAGATGACGCACGATTGCCAGCCCGAGTCCGAGCCCGCCGTAACCCCTCGTGGGGCCGCTGTCGGCCTGACGGAACCGGTCAAAGACATAGGGTAAAAACTCTGCACTGATACCCTTGCCTGTATCACTTACCCTCATCTGGACAAGGCCATTAACGCCCTCAAGGCGGACCTGAACCTGTCCTCCCGTAGGCGTGAACTTGACAGCATTAGAGAGCAGATTCCAGATGATTTGCTGCAAGCGGTTGGCATCCCCTGAAACGGGCCCCACTGAGGGGTCGAACACCGTCTGGATCTGAATGGCTTTGGCCTTAGCCGCTGGGCGCACGGACTCAATAACCGCTTCGATGATTGAAGCGGGCTCTACCGGAGCGATATTAAGTTGGAGATTGCCCGTGATGACGCGCGAGATGTCCAGCAAATCATCAACGATCCTTGTTTGTAAACGGGCGTTGCGCATGACTGTTTCGAGCGCACGGACTGAGTTTACCTCGTCGAGTTTGCCAAATTGCAGCAAGTGCGCCCATCCAAGTATGGCAGTCAACGGCGTGCGTAATTCATGTGAAACAGTGGCCAGAAATTCGTCCTTAGCACGGTTCGCCGCGTCGGCCTCAGCGCGTGCGGATTGCTCCCGGACCAGCATCTGCGCCCGCTCTTCCTCTGCCCGCTTGCGCTCAATAATCTCCTGCATCAGAGCTGCCGTCCTCTGCTCGACCTTCTCTTCCAGGCTTTCATTGAGCGCCCTCAATTCATCCTGAACCCGGATCAACTCCAGATTCTTCTGCACCGCGGTTTCGTAAGACGAAATCAGCAGGTCGAGTATTTGCTCCCGTTCCGGCGTGATAAAGTATTTCTGTTCACCAAAAATAATCTCCATGCCTATCTGTGTTCTTCCTTGCTTGCGCACCTCCTGGTTGAGCAGCATGTACTGGACGCGTGAGAGCAGCAGTTCTTTGTTATATGGCTTAGTAATGAAGTTGTCAGCGCCGCACTCCAAGCCTCTCACGATGTCTCTAGGGTCAGAGAGCGAGGTCAATAGAAGTACAGGAATGTCTTTCCAATTTTCATCCGACTTGATCTGCCGACACAGTTGATAACCGTCCATCTCCGGCATCAAGATATCGCTGACGACGATTTGCGGCTTGTGTTTGCTGAGCCAGGCGAGCGCCTGCTTTCCATTGAGGGCGACGGAAACTCGATAACCGTGCTGATCCAGGGTGTACTTCAGTTGCTCAGCCTGCGTGAGACTGTCTTCGACAATGAGGATTTCTGCATCTTCGCTCATAGTTCTTCGCTTTCACAAAGGCAACAGATACGACACGAAGGAACCGCCGAATGTTAACTGTTCTCTAATGCTCTGATTCCGTTATCCGCCAAACGGGTCAACACTGAGGCAATTCCCCCCGGCGACAGCACATATGTGGCGGCGCCAAGATTGACTGCTTCCCCTGGCATACCATGAATTACCGAGCTCTCTTCATCCTGCGCAACTGTGATCGCGCCTTTTTCTTTCATCAGCTTTAGCTCGTGAGCGCCATCTTTGCCCATGCCTGTAAGCAGCACGCCGACCGCCGACCGCCCGAAGACATGAGCCACAGAACGGAACAGAAACGAGACGGCAGGGCGCAGACCGTTCTCCGGCTCATTTCTGCTGAGGACTATTCGATCAGTTGCGCTAACCCCCATGTGGAATTCATCCGGTGCGACAACGGCGTGCCCCGGCAGCAAACACTCGCCCTGAGTCGCCACGTGGACAGGCCATCCCGAAGACTGCCCCAGCCATTCTGCGAACCCACTGACAAATCCTGCGGCGATGTGCTGCACGATCAATATCGGAAGTGGATAGTTTCGGGGAAGGCTGGAGAGGATTTCTTGCAGTACTATGGGACCGCCGGTGGATGCGCCAATGGCGACTAGTTTGATTTCTGCGCGTACTCGATTGAGTCTTACTTCTGCCGGAAAGGGAATCGAGGGCATCGTAACCATGTCTCGGGCGCGGGCTCCACGCTTCACCACTTTCACTTCCGACATCAGTTTCACGGTTCGCACCAGTTCATGGGCCATCGCTTCATGGTCCGAGTGACCGACGCCCATCGGTCTTGTAAGGACAGCAAGCGCGCCCGCTTCGAGGGCACGAAATGACGCCGCTTCTTCGGCTCCAAAGCTCCCGCTGACAACAACAATGGGGGTCGGATACGTTTCCATGATGAGGCGCGTCGCTTCGAGGCCGTTCATCTTGGGCATACGGATATCCATCGTGATGACATCCGGCCTCTTATTCTTAACTGCTTCAAGAGCTTCTTCACCGTTGCTTACCGCCCCAACTACTTGAATCTCCGGATCGGAACTGAGAATGTGCATAAGAAACTCGCGGACTGCCTTCGAGTCGTCCACCACAAGCGCCTTAATCACTCCATTCCTCTCCTTACGGCGAATTCGACCGGTCAGATCATCCGGCTAACCGTTTCCAACAAATTGCTCTGATCGAAGCTGCTCTTCACAATGTATGCATTGGCGCCAACATCCATGCCACGCTCGCGGTCCTCGCGCGAATCAAGCGATGTCACTAACACCACCGGCAATTCCGCAAGTCTCTTGTCCTCTCGGATCTTTGCAGTCAGGTCGAACCCATTCATCCTCGGCATGTCAATATCCGACACCAGCAGATCGAAGTCACCAGCTTTCAGTTCTGTCAAAGCATCTGCGCCATCAACAGCAGTTTTGACCTCGTACCCGGCAGACTTTAAGATATTCTTCAACAGCGTTCGCGCGGTGATCGAATCTTCGGCGAGCAAAATTGATTTTCTGCTGGCGGCTTCCTCTTCCGCAGTAAGGCTGGCTCTCACCGGAGAGGCTGTGGTCTTAACAGCCGACTCAATCAAATCGGAGATATTCAGTATCGGCGCCACCTTGCCTGTGCTGAGAACTGTAGCGCCGGCGGTGTTCCGCACGCGTGCGAGCTGTTTGCCGAGACTTTTCACCAGCACTTCACGCTCATCGAGTATTTCGTCTACAAGAAACGCGATGCGTTTTTCCGCCGAGCCTAGAACCACGACAGGAGCACTGCCCGCGAAATCATCCGCCGCACTCCGCGTAGATAGCCCCAACACATCGCCAAGCCGAACCAGGGCAACGAGTTGGTCATCAAAGTGAATGGTCTTTCGATTCTCCACCGTCTTGGCTTCCTCTTCGTTTACTCTCACTACCCGCTTGACATTCGTTGTGGGAAGCACAAAGAGGTGCCGATCCACGCGGACGAGGATTCCGCGAAAAGTGGCGAGCGTCAGCGGCAAACGGATGCGGAAGGTCACTCCGGTGTCCGGCTGCGATTCAAGCAAGAGGGTGCCGCCCAGCTTTTCCACCTTCTCCTGCACAATAGCGAGACCTAACCCACGGCCAGAGATGTCTGTGATAATGGGGCTGGTGGAGATTCCCGACCGGAAAATGAGCTCCCGAGCTTCTTGTTCACTGAGCCTATCCACTTCCTCCTGAGAGACCAAACCGGACTTCACAGCCACGGCACGTACCTTCGCCAAGTTGATTCCTGCGCCATCATCGGAAACGCAAAGCTCAACCTCGTTGCCGCCTTTTTGCGTCACGGCCAGGGTCACCGTGCCCCGCAGGGGTTTCTTCTTCTGCGCGCGCTCATCCGGCTTCTCAATGCCATGATCGACGGAGTTCCTGATCAAGTGAATCAACGGGTCCTTGATCCCCTCCAGAATCCGCCTGTCAATCTCGATCTCACCTCCTTGCATGACTAATTCGAGTTCTTTGCCTCGATCACGTGAAATGTCCCGCACAAGTTTCGGGAAAACCTCCAGCAGCGACGAGGAAGGAAGCATTAACACTTTCTTCATATCCTCGAGCAAATGGTCCACCATGCTGCCAAGCGAGCGCTGATCCTGTTCGGCTGACTTTATCAACGCGGTGAGTTCAGTCTCGAGTGATTTTAGGAACGTGCTGTTCCAGTCCAGAAATTCGAAAAGTCGCTTAACCTTGGAACCGGGTTGTGCCTGACCGTTTAGTTCGCGCTTTTCGTCAGTTGATTGACGAATCAGGCGCAAGTCGGGCTGCACTCTGGCCCACTCCTTCTTCCAGGCGGCAAGCGAGGCGCCAACTTCTCCCAGCTCGGCGACGTGCTGGCGTACCGTCAGCTTAGAAGACAGCAGCTCTTCTGATTGGAGCAACAACGTATCTAATTTTGTCGTTGAGATTCTTACCGTTTGTGGTCGTGCCGGCTTTTCTTCCCTTGTCAGCACAGTCTGAAAGGTCGCACTGTCGCCCTCCGGCGCCTGAGGCTCAGAGAGGGTCCCTCCGATCTTGCTCGATCCCTCAACTTGGGCCAAGTCACTCTTCCCAGGAGGCGCCAGATCGCTTTGCTGCTGTGCCTTAGGCGCAGCAGCTTGAGTTTCTAAGGTGCTATGAAGTTGTCGAATCAGCTCCGTAATTCGCTTTTTATCAGAAGCCGTGGGCTCGGCTTCCAGAACCGAGAGGAGATTGCCGAGCAGGTCAACGGTTTGGAGAAGGATGTCTAACAGTTCAGGCGCCGGAGCGATCTCTTCACGTTTGAATGCCGCAAAGATGCTCTCCTGCGCCTGACAAATCTTTTCGATCTCCCTCGCGTTAACGGCACGCGCCGCGCCTTTCAAACTATGCGACTCACGGAAAATGGTCTCGATGATCTTTCTCTGCTCTTCCGCGGTCGCCGCTTTCTCCAATTCGATTAAACCGGCAGACATGGCTTGGACATGCTCTTCCGCTTCGACTTTGAAAGTCGAGAGCAGCTTTTTTAGAAAATCCCCATCTTTTACGACCATATGCGTTCGTCCGTGGCGCAGTTTTCAATTGAATGACAACTATTTTGGTCAGACCTGATATTGTTCTACTAACTGTTTCAGCTTCTGCCCTAGCTCGTGCAGGTTCTGCGCTGCGGTCTCAGTCTGTTTTGTGCTGGCAGCATTTTGGGCGCTCGCCTGTTTAATGTTCTCCATCGCCAACGCAACCTGGTCCATCCCGACCAGTTGCTGGTGGCTGGAGGCGGCAATCTGCGTAGCCGCTTGCGCTGATTCGGTAATGCTGTTAGCGAGCGTCCCGATAGCCCCCATTGCTTCGGAGGATTGTCTTACACCTGCGTCTACCGCTTTGCTGCCCTGCTCTGTCGCCATCACCGCCGCGTTGGTAGCCTGTTGGATATCGCTCAAGATCGTGCGCACCTGTGCTGTTGCTTGCTTGGATTGCTCCGCGAGGCTCTTGATCTCCTGTGCCACAACGACGAAACCTCTGCCCTGTTCTCCGGCCTTCGCGGCTTCGATGGCTGCATTGACGGCCAGCAGATTCGACCGCTCCGCCAGATCATTGACTGAGGCGATGATCTCTCCGATAGCCTGCCCCTGCTCGCTGAGGCGCACCGTGCTTTCGGCGATCGCCTCCATCTGTTCGCTGATCCGGTTCATGCCCTCAATGGTATCCCCAACCGCCTTCTTGCCGGCTTGCGAGACTTGCACCACGTTTTGAGCGCCATCAGAAACTTGTTTGGCTTTTTGACTGGACACCTGCGCCGTCTGTTTAACCTCTTCGACGGTCGTGGTGGTTTGGCTCATAGCGGTGGCCGTTTCTGCCGTGCCAGAAGCGACAAGGGCCGTGGAGGCCATAATCTCACTGGCAGAGGTGGCCAAAACGTTGACGCCCTGCTTAATTTCTCCCGTCACACCGCGAAGGTTCTCCACCATCATCGCGAAGGCGCTCCCTAGCACGTCTTTCTCCGATTGCGGCTTCACCTCCGCTTTTAGGTTGCCGGCGGCAATCTGCTTGGCCACTCCCGCCATCTCCTGTAGAGATCGTGTCATGCGGCTAAAGGTCTGAGAGAGGATACCGATCTCATCACCTCTGTGATCGGAGGAGGCGGTGGCGTTCAAATCCCCGGCGGCAATCTTTTCCGCTGCGCCTGAGATTTCCTGAAGCGGCCTGGAAATGTTGCGCGTGAGCAAGAAACCGACCAGACCGAGGATTGCGAAAGAGGCTAGGATTCCCACCACGATCGTAGAAATGGTATTGCGCGCACTCATGGCTGCCGCTTCCGAACGCTGTTTCAGTAGAGCATTCTCCTCATCCTCCATCGCCCCAACCACCTTTCTGATGGCATCCAGGTTTTGCTTTCCCGCACCGGTCAAGGTGAGCGTTCGCGCGGCCTCAAATCCCTTGTTCCTCCTCTGTTCGATTACCTCTTTGGAAACAGCAAGCCTCTCCACAATTAGTGGTTCAAGAACGTCAAGCCTTCGCTGCTGGTTCGCATTGTCCAAACTTAGTTCTCGAAGCTCCTTTACCTCTTGATCCAGATTACCAATTGCAGTTTGGTATGGTTCCAGATAAGGCTCTTCTCCAGTGACGACGTAGCCACGTTGCCCTGCCACAACGTCCTTCAGCAGTGAAAGTACCTGCTCAAGATTTTCAAGAACCTTGTGGGAATGGGCCACCTTGTCAGCGGTCTCAATCAGCTTGGTCGTGCTCTGGTAAGAGACCACGCCAATGATGATAAGAATGATTAACGCCAGACCGTATCCCATCCCAATCTTTGTGCCCACGGACCATCTCATCTCGCTCTCCTTTCCTTCGTGTGTCGTCTCATCCGCTCAACATCTCCGTACCGAGTTTTCAAATCCTGACCGCTTCGTCCACCACGATCTTTTTATCGGATAGAATCTCCCCCGCATCAAGGATCACTGTCCGCTCGCTTGTCACTCCTCTCAAATACTCCGCAGAGATACCCGTCAGGGTGGGGGGCGGCGGCTGTATGTCCTCGAGCCGAATCAACCGGACGCCGGGGATATGATCGGCAAGAATCCCGAACTCCATTGATTCATTGTGGACAATGACGACTTTGTCGTGATCTGTGGTCTCCATTTCCGGAAGGTCAAAGAACTTTTTCATATCGACGACCGAAAGGATTTCTCCGCGCACGTTAATGACGCCGAGAACAAACGAGGGCGTGCCCGGCAGAGGGGTAAGTTCCTTCAGCGGATAAACCTCACGCACGAAGCTCGCCTCAATGCCATAACTTTCATCGCCGAGGAGAAATTCGAGAACCTCAATCGCCTCGCCAACTGCCTCCTTCTCATTCGGATCTTGTGCCAGAGCCTTAGCTCTGGCCTTGAGAATTGCTCTCTTTTCATCCGGTGACGGTGTCGTTCCACGCTCGATTACCGCCTGGGTGGCCTCTAGCCGACGATGAACTTCGCTCCAATCAATGGCCTTTGTTTCTTCCCCTTGAGAGATTGATTTCTTGTCCTTCATGCGAACGTATTCCTACAACTCATTGCATTGATGATTTCGATGAGTCTGCCGGCGGTGAGCCCTTCTGACTCCGGCAAAATCTCTTCCTGATCAAAGGTTCTTAAAAGCGAGAGGGCGTTTTGAAAATGCTTCTCCGATTCTTTCGCCTTGCCCTGCTGCCGTGTGAGATTGCCTAAAGCGAAGTGGGCCAACAAGAAGTTAGGGTCGAGATAAAGAGCGCGCTTGAGCGACGCCACGGCTTTCCCGATTTGACCTTGTTCCTGAAGGATGTTCGCCAGAAGACAATGCAAGCCCGGATGCCACTTGTCAGTCGCAACCGCTTTTTCACACCACGCAAGCGCCTCCCCGAGTTTACCTTGATTTGCATACGCTCGCGCGAGGAGCGCAAGCGCGTTCGAATCCTCGTTATTGCGGGACACCAGTCCTAAGACCCGATCGGCTACTTCCCTGTAGTAACCTTGCCCGTAGAGCGCTAAAGCTTCTTCGTAGGAGCTGTGTTGCACCTCAACTTCTAACAAAAGATCTTGGCCTATTTCGGGAGGCGAAACGACGGACTCTAGCGCCGCATGAGAAATTGAAGGCAGAGGAGGCAAAACTTCTGGTTCCGGATCCAGTCTGAGTGGCGGCGCCTCCACTGTGAGCGGTTGTTTGCCATCTCTCCTATAGAGGGTCGCGCGCAGGAAATTGATTGGAACGAAGCGGGATGAGAGAGCGGGCGATGCATCAACCGCACTGACGATGAGCCATCCCCCATCCACGAGAGATAGGTTGAGCTGCCGGATGACTTTACTCACCTGCTCCGGAGTAAAATACATCAAGACATTCCGGCAAAGGATTAAATCCATAGCATTAGTGTTGTTCAAAAGAGACGGATAAGGATCTGTCGCCAGATTGAGATATGAGAACGTGACCAGACCCTTAATGCGGTGGGAAATCTCAAAACGGTTTCCTTTTTTTTCCTCGAAATACTTCTGCTGGATCCACGGCGACGTGCAGCGAAACGCCCACTCGCCATACACGCCCTCTGATGCCTTCTGAAGAGAGCGGGAGTTAATATCCGTAGCGGTAATAGTGATGCTCCAGTTGTTGATGTCTGGAAGTATCTTATCGAGCAGCATAGCGACGGAATATGGCTCTTCGCCCGTCGAGCATCCTACGCTCCAGATCCTTAAATGCCGATCGTCTTCTCGCCTTGAGCGGATCAATTCCGGAAGGATGCGATCTGCGAGGACTTCAAGACTATTCATCTCACGAAAGAAATAGGTTTCCCCAACCGTCAGGTGGCTTGCTAGAATCTCAATCTGGTTCTTCGTGAGCGATGAAGACAGAAGCCATTTGATGCAGCTCTCGGCATCTTGGAAATCAAACTCCTGTGCGGCAGAGCTAATTCCCCGCTCGAGCTCGCGCCAGCGCTCCCTCGGGAAGTGCAGGCCCATCCGTGTGGCAACGAAGTCTTTCAGTTGATGAAGGAATGTCTCTGAAACAGTCGATGTCGTTACTGAGCTAATCACTTCTATTTCAGGGCAACGTCGAGCGCTTCCTCCTCTTCGAGAGAAAGGAACTTGTCGAGGTCGTGAATGAGGAACACCCACCCCATCCACAATGAGCGCAACTGTTCGTTTTGCTGTGTGCGCGATGATGAGTTGGTCACCCAAGTCTGTTTCACGCTCAGTCAAGCGGAACCTTTTGCGGACATTAACGACGGGAAGAACCTGTCCCTCCACGTTCACAATGCCAAGAACGATTTCCGGCGCTTTCGGTAAAGGGGTCACCTCGACCACACGGACGATCCTTTCCACAACGGAGAGCGGCAGGGCGTAGCGATGCTCATCCAGGGTGAAAACAACGTGTGGATGGGAATTGTTCACCACGTTTCACCTTCCAAGAAAGGAGGGAGGCAACAACAAAATACAAAAATCATTTCAACGGATAAACCATACCAATCTTCCTTTGACGTAGCAAGACCTTATTTTTATTGCTTTTTCCGCATCTAGCCAGGTTTCTGGCTTCCAAAAATGAGATTTCTCGGATTAATCGGAAATCATGAGGCCGCTGCGAGCATTGGCCAATCCAACAGAATGCCAATACGACCGATAAAACTCAACAAATGCGGCTTGAGAAGCTAGAGAAGCCAGGGTTTATTAACGACCCTGCACTGCCGACGCTCGATCAGGTTCTCGCAAAGTATCTCGGGGCCGTGGGCGGAAAGGCCGCGCAGATGCGTCCTCACGAGCCGCGTGGCTATAGGGAGGGTTGACTTAATCGGCATAAGTGATGGTGGAAGACTGCGTATGCGATCGCCCCGAACAAGTTGTTGTTGGTGATGAAGATTGACTCTGTGGGCGTCATGCGGAAGGGTGCCAATTTGTTAGGCGATGGCCAGAACAGCTACACGTGGGATGTGCGCGACCGCCTGGCGCCAATGGCAGCCAGGGTACATTTCAACTCATGTTCACGAGAATTCCGCTTGCGACGGAAATAGCCCAAACTGAAGCTGCGACCACGGCAGCGACCTTCCAGCTTGTCGATCGCATGATCGTGAGCAGTGAAGGAAGATTGACGGCAGGCCCGGCGATAAGCAAAGCCAAAGCGGCGCCCACTGGAGCACCTGAACTCAGCAACACAAAGGCCAGCGGGATCTCGAAGAACGTCGGCAGAGCCAGTGGAACGGCAAACGTGGCGACACCTATGACTGTTAACAACTTTGCGTTAGGCGATGTGACAGCACTTGCGGGCAGCCATTGTGCAATAACCATCGAGGCCAAGACACCAATTACTATGACCGGAATCAACCGCAGAGCTACTTGAACGCATGACCGCACGAAGCGCAACAGCTGTGATCGGGCTGATAGATCTTGGGAAACATAGTCAACTTCACAGGCAACTCTCGTTTGGCCAAATATCTTGTCAGCAATCATTCCGGTAAAAAGAACTGCCGCAAGGCTAGCGGCTGCGCGAGCTCCCGCCACCCTGTAGTCGAAGAGCATGAAAGTGAGAATTAATGCGGCCGGATTGAGCGCGGGTGCGGCAAGCATTAACCCGAGTGACGGGCCAAGGCGGGCAGAGCGTTCGTACACGCCTTTGAAGATGGGAGCCACACAGCAAGAACAGAGCATCAACGGCGCTCCTGTGGCTCCAGCAATTATCTGCGCCCTCAGCGAGCCTTTCCCCAACGCGCGAACCAGCCAACGGGAAGGCACAAATGTCGTTACTGCTCCGCTGATCAGAACTCCGAAAAACAACGCCGGCCAGATGATTAAGAAGTAATTGAGCGTTCGGGTAATGACGCTTGCCTCCGAAGTTCCAACCAGTGGAATCACACTAGCTCGAGGAGTGAAGACTCCCGTCGCAGAAACTTTCCCAATCACCGCCAACGCTGCAGAACTCTTGTAAGCGATCAGCGCTCCGATAATGAGCAGGGTCGGAAGTGCGAAACCAACAATGCGCTGAATAGTAGTGAGCGACTGGATGTTATCCCTTTGTTCTGCAGTCATGATTAATCGGTACCCGATATCAATAAACAATAGCCAGCCGAGCCTAGTCGGATAGTTCGCCGATCAAATCTGACCAGGCTTTCTCCTCTCGCGCTGGATCAGCAATGAGAGTCAAGCTCTTGCTCCACGCCCTTAATTCCGCGAGATATTCTGGGGAAGTTTCCGCGCGGGTCAACAGTCGCGCGAGTTGTGTGGTGTCCCCGACATGAAAATAACCTGGGTAACCTGCGCCCAGAATGCCAACATTGCCATCAATACGCGAAGCGAGAATCGGAACGGAAGCTACGATCGCCTCTGACAACACATTCGCCCCTCCCTCCATGCGAGATGAAAGGACGCAAAGACAACTATTCTCGAGGATGCGGCGGACGCGTGACCGCGGTTGCTCACCAAGCCATTTGTATCGTCTATTTGTGATCATTTCCTTGCGCGCTCTCCTTGCCATTGCGCTAGTCATCGCGCCGCCGACTTGCAAGACTCGGATCCTTGACGAATCAGGAAGAGACCGCGCCGCCATCGCGGTGCGAAAAGGATCCTTCACAGCACGCAGATGGCCAATTACGCATACGCCAAAGCTGCCATCGGATCCAGCCTCACGGTTGTGTGCTCTTGTGTTCGCTGACCTGCCGCGCGTACCTGTCAGTCCCTCCCCGTTTTCAACTGACTGATAGATTGTCCGCGTCTTCTCTCGCCAGCTTGGCTGCAGCTCCTCGAAGGCTTTCGGTTGTAGCACGACAATCCGAGTTGCGATATCGAGCGACTCGCGCGCCAAATGGTTGGTCCGAATATCGCGGTAGAGATCTGTTCCGGTAAGGGCGACGATGATCGGAGCGGCGGGGTTTTGGCGCTGAAAGTTGATGATTGATGGATGGCTCCGCCGAGCGTGTAAGGCTACTAACAAATCATACGCCCCACCGTCATACGTCTGTAAAATCGAGACGCGATTACCAAGTCGTTTGAGAATCCTCGTCCAGCGGAGCGCTGTAATGCGGTTTCCGTAGCGTGACTCTGGCGGAGCAGGAGTGACTATCCCAATCCTCATTCTTCCTAAGTCTGCAGCGCACAGGTCCGGAATCCCGCCCATACGTCGCGACGATCAGTCGGATAGAAATTTCGATAGCTGTTATGAATAAGGCTCGAACGAGTCACCCAACAGCCGCCGCGAAGCACCTTGTGATCCCCAAACCAAGGCGCGGAATACTCTTTATAAGGACCAGCGACGAAACCGGGATACGGCTGGAAGTCGCTCGCCGTCCATTCCCATACATTACCGATCATTTGCCGGCATCCGAACGCGCTATCACTTGCGGGTAGCGCGTCGACCGGTATGCATCCTAGAGCGCGCCAATCAAGATTTGCTCGATCTACAATGTGCGAATCGTCACCCCAGGGAAACTCGCGCTTGTGCGTTGTGAGACCTCGACCGTCGGCCGCTGGCTCTGAACTCGCCGCCAACTCCCACTCCGCTTCGGTTGGCAGACGCCGACCCGCCCAGCGACAGTAAGCATCAGCCTCGTGCCAGTTGACATGGATGACCGGCAGGCGCTCATCCAGCGCCACCCATTCATCGAAGTTGCGCCGCAACCAGCGATCGTTCCCCTCTCGGCGCCAGTAGACCGGATGTTCTGCGCGGACAGCCGTCCGCCACTGCCAACCTTCCGCGCCCCAGAGTTCGCTTCTTCTATAGCCGCCGTCTTCCACAAAATGTTTGAATTCACCATTGGTCAGGGCGGTCTTGGAGATCGCATAAGGGGCAATCTCAACCTCGTGTGCTAGCTGTTCGTTGTCGAACACGAAGCCTTGTTCGTGAGCGCTTCCGAGAATGAATTTGCCGCCGGGTATTTCTGCGTCGGCTGTCAACAAATCGTCGGCTTGCGCAAAAGCCTCATTTTGTTCCGCAAGCCGCACATTGCTAACTAACACCAGAGAATCAGCCTGCTTTCCGGCAATGCCGATTACCGGTGCGGGATAGCTCAGAGTCTGACGGGTGTAAGTGAACGCTTCGTCGTGCATCTGCTCATGTAACAGCACCAGATTCAGGAAATATTCTTCATCGTGGCCTTCAGCATCCGTCAGACTGCGGCTCGCGTCGCTGACCTGCTCGATTACTCGCTCAAGAACCCGTCTCATGTAAGCCAGCGTTTCGTCTCTGTCCAATAATGGCAAGTCCCAACGCGTGTCATGGGCCACTCGTGCTGAATCGTAAAGCTCGTCTCCGTGTTTGAGAATCGGCGGCTGGCCACCGAGGTGCCGTAAGATCCAGAACTCCTGAAACCAAGCTACATGACCAATCTCCCAGCGAAGTGGATTTACGATCTTTAAACGCGGACCCATCAACTGCGCTTCACTCAGGTCGTGGACAAGCTCCAGCGTGCGCGCGCGAGTCTCCTCCAACGCTTCAATCAGTTGAGCATTTGTAATTCCCGGTTGGGCTGTCGACACCAGTTTTCCTTAGGGCAGCAAAATTGAATACCAGCTTACCCTCACTCAGCCATTGCCATAAATAGATTGTTGAAAGATTCCGCGAACGTAGGGTGCGCGAATATAGCCTCCTTGAGAGTCGTGTACGGCAGTTGGGCCATTATCGCAATCTCAAACATAGCCATCAACTCACCGCCTTCGATCCCAAGGACAGCGCAGCCCAGTATCTGTTTCGTTTCGACATCAACTACAGCCTTTATGAAACCGCGAGTCTCACTCAACTCGACCGCTCTTGCGACGCGACTCATCGGCAACTTCGCCACGCGAGTACGCAGACCCTGACTCCTGGCTTCTGTTTCGGTGAGCCCGATGCGCCCGAGCTGCGGGTCAATGAAGATCGTGTATGGGACTAGCCGTCCCTTCGTCGTCGCACTGCCGCCTTCAAGCAGGTTCTTGCGAATAATGCGAAAGTCGTCATAAGAGATATGTGTAAAGGCTGGACCACCATTGACATCTCCCAAAGCATAGATTCCCACTACGTTCGTCTCAAGGCGATCGTTCACCTTGATAAAGCCGTCTTGGTCAGTCTCCACGCCGGTCGCTTGCAGGTTGAGCTGGTCGGTATTCGGCCGACGTCCGACAGCAACCAACAAATGAGACCCTTCTAATAGGGCCTCCCTTTCCCTCGTTTTCACCGTCAGCCTTACACTGGTATTGTCCCCTTTAGCGCGCACCGCCTCAGAGTTCAGTAGCACATCGATTTCGTCTTCCCTCAATATCTTTGCTACTTCGTCTGCCACATCAGGATCTTCACGACTCAGCAGATGATCGCTGCGTTGCACAATCGTTACGCGACTGCCAAAGCGACGAAACATCTGGCCGAATTCCAGGCCAACATAGCCGCCACCCATCACCAATAGATGGTCGGGCAGAGTTTCGAGTTCCATAATGGAGCTCGAATCCAAAGTTTGAAATGTATCTAAGCCAGGAACCGGTGGCTTTGCGGGACGGGCACCTGTGTTGATGAAGATTCTTTCGGCGCTAAGCTGACGCCTCCCACCTTCATTCAACACCACCTCCAGCGACTTTGGACCGATAAACCGCGCCTCGCCTTTCAATAGCTCAAGTCCATCAGTCTTCTCGATGTTTCGGAGCCCGGCGTCGCGAAAGCCTTCAACGATTTTCTGCTTGCGCCGCCGGACAGCGGACATGTTGACGGTCACTGGACCACTATCAACGCCGTATTCCGCGCTTCGCTTTGAGAGATACGCCACGCGCGCGCTTGCCACCATGGTCTTGGTGGGGGTGCAACCCACATTCACGCAGGTCCCGCCGATGTGGTTGCGCTCCACGATGGCCGTTTTCCATCCCGCCTTCGCGAGTGCTAATGAAAGGGGAGTGCCTCCCTGACCTGAGCCAATCACTAGTGCGTCATAAGGTTCAGCTTCCATGATCAAACTCCAACGTCAAAGGGAAAGGAAGCCCCAAGGTATCCAACTTGGGGTGGATGAAAACGAGCCCTTTTTCGCATCACAATTTCCCGTTTCATTTTCGGCGCTCCGTGACACACAGTCCTTACGCTCTTTGACCATTACGGGTTCCGCGCCGTCACAATGATCATTTGCGCCGGAATACTCATCTGGTTGTTCGAAAAGAACTCTCGCATTGCTTCCTGAGCCTCTCGTGCCAGGAGCTCCGCTTGAGGTGGAGAAAGCGTCGCTAATTTCTCTCGCAGTATCTCGGAAGTCTCTGAGCGCATCTCCCAAAACTGTTCCAGCGAGATTGAGGCGGCAATATGAAACTTCAGCACGCGCTCCCTAACCTCATTCGCGCCGGCCAATTTCAGAATCCGGGCCAGAGCACCGGGTTCAGCAAAGCGAAAAGCGCCTGGCGCATTCGGGTCGGCGGGTGCAACGTCACAGTAACGGGCAACGACGTTGGTAATCAGGTAAGAAAACGGATTGAGTTCGCTTTTGCCCCAGACGACAAGTGATATGACTGGACTTAACATCGTGCGAATGGTGCCGCAATGTTTTCGCCAGTATGCAGCTGAGTCGCACCACTCTCTCAGGACTGCGTCATTTTGATTTTTGCTCGCTTGTCAAGACATTGACTCTACGTTCTGGTCAACCCTTGCGCGTGTAATGACCTTCACTGTAAAGCTCAGAGTCCTTTCCTGGCTCTGCAATCTCAAAGACTTCTACGAACTCGTCCGGGCCTATTATCTTGTACGTCTCGCGGGCTCGGTATCCCGCAGGAATGTTCTCTATTGAAATACCCGGTTTACCGTTTCCAGCTCCTTCCCATTTACCTACAAAGAATTTGAAGGGTTGCCAGAAATCCGGACGAGCCTTGTTCTGGCCAACCAAAACAGAGGGTAGCAGCAAGAGAGCGACGATAATCACGCTCAATGTCCTCGAACTTCTCGTTCATTTCGTCAAGCTGCTTACCCGTCAAGGTCTGTTTCCATGCGGGAAAGATAATCGTGTCTTCACGCGCGGCATGATTGCGATACATCAGCACGAAAGCCTCCAGGGCCTTAGCGAGTTGCTCGCCATTACTTGCTCCTAACTTCGCGCCCTGGGTTACGCTAACGATGTAATCAGTGATCTCACGCCCTTAGCCAATTCACTTATCCAGGCCCCAGAAGGAAAGCGATATATGAATCCGTGCTCTATTTCTTTCACCTCGGAGACCGCGCTTCTGATCTTCTGTAGCACATTACGCCTACGTTCCTGAAGTTCGGAGTCCATCAAACTGCACGCTACCAGCAAGGAAACACTATCCATCTTTAAGTCTCTGCCGCCTAGAACCAACGGCGGACGCGCCGACAATACGCCGAGTACTCATCACCGTGCGTTCTGCGGAGGAATTCTTCTTTGAGCCGCACCTGCACTTGGATAAGCACGGCACCCATGACAAACGTAAGCAACGTGACCGCGTTAGGAATTATTACTTCATTGGCATGCGTCGTCACGTTTCGCCACGTAGCCCTACGATCCCTTCCTTAACTATAAATTGCCTCAACTTCTCTTTTCCCTGCTAAAGATCCGTCGCTGTTGCTTGCATTGTGTGACGAGTAACGTCGCCGCAAGAAGAGGCGGTGCAAAGCGAAACTTTTTGACTGCCGGACCTCAGGACTCAGCCTTTGTGAATTGCACCTCGGTTGGCTGAATTGTCTCCCGCATCCGCACAGCCACAATGACGCCAGAGAGGAACGTCAGAGCACCAATCGCCCCAACGGCCCAAGCCACGCCAAAGAGGTCAGCAATGACACCCGCAAGCAATGCGCCGACGGCATAACCCAGATCGCGCCAGAGGCGATAGACACCGACCGCTGAAGCACGCCAACCGGGATGGACTACATCTCCAATGGCGGCCAGCAGCGTCGGGTAGACTAACGCCGTCCCCAGACCGAGGAGCACTGCTCCCGACATCCACAAGCAGAACATGCTTTTTCCCGCTTGAGCCATAGGTGGTGACCAGACGATGAGCCAAATCCCAACCGCCTGAACCCACATGCCAGACGCGATCATCCACTTGCGTCCCCACCGATCAGAGAGCGCACCGGTCGCCAGTTGTGAAAGCCCCCAGACGGCAGGATAAGTCGCGGCTAACACGCCGATGCGTCCAACGTTCAGGCCGTAAGAAGCGAAAAAGAGAGGTAACAGCCCCCAGGCCATGCCATCATTGAGGTTGTTAACGAGCCCCGCCTGGCTGCACGCGAAGAGGGTCGGGTTGCGGTAACTTGTCTGGGCAAACACTTCCCTGAAGGGAGGCGATGCAACGACTCCACTGATCTGGAGACGTGCTTCCTCACGAGCATGCGCGGTAGTGTCGCGAACAAGAAACAGCGAAAGCAGGAGCCCGGTCGCCGCGAAGCCGATACCGAGATAGAAGGGAACGGGACGCAGACCGTAGACGCTTGCCAGATAACCGGAAGCCATCGCTGCCAGCGCGACAGCGCCATAACCAGCGAATTCATTCAAGCCCATCGCGAAGCCGCGCCGCTTCGGCCCCACGAGGTCAATCTTCATAATGACCGTGGTAGACCAGCACAGACCCTGGTTGATACCGAGCAGAATGTTGGCGGCACCGACCCAACTCCACGTTGGCGCCCAAATGATAAGTAAGGGAACCGGTAGCCCAAAGAGCCAGCCGGCGATGAGCAGCCGTTTGCGTCCGATGATGTCTGAATATCTGCCAGCCAGGAGGTTGGTAAAGGCTTTGACGACGCCGAAGCTGATTATGAAGGAGAGGATGACGCTCTTGGAAGCGATACCAAAATCCTTCTCAGCGATGAGGGGCAAGACGGTACGCTCAAGGCCGACCATCCCACCGACGAAAGCGTTGATCAGGACCAGCAGGCTGAATTGTCCAAGATTCGCCCCCAACCCGAGCGCTACCGGACGGCCTTCTTCTGTCGCGGCATCCATGACGCTGATTTCTCCTGACCGCATCTCATTGCTCGCGACCTTGGTTCGTTCGAAGGATGGTCACCATCTCGGCAGGCCTAGGCAGCACGCTTCTAGTCATTACCTCGATAAAGTCCTCGCGATCGAGCCGGAGGGTGGGATTCCACTTCTTCTCGAAGGCAAGAGTTGACATCGGCTTGCCGCTCATCCCTGCGCCGCATACGGAGCCGGAGAAATGCGTAGGATAAACCTCCAGCGTTTCCGGAAGCGAAAGGACCTTTTTCTTCAAGCTGTCGTAAAGTTCGGCCGCGCTCTCACGCGCGTGTCCGGGAAGGTCCGGGCGCCCAACCGCTCCCACGAAGAGCGTGTCGCCGGTCAGGAGAAACCATGGCTCCGGCCCGCGTGTCTTGTCTGTCACCAGCAGACAGATGCTTTCAGGCGTGTGCCCGGGCGTGTGTAGAACTTGAACCAAGACGTTCCCCAAATCCAACTCCTGTCCGTCAACCAAAGGAGTGAAGGCGAAAGCAACACGCGCTGATTGGTGCAGGTAGTAGTTGGCGCCTGTCTTTTCTGTCAGGGAGCGACCACCGGATAGGTGATCCGCCTGAATATGAGTGTCAATCACGTGGGTAATCTTCATCCCTCTTGATTCGGCGAACTGGATGTAGGCATCAATGTCACTTGCTTGAGGGTCCACGACCGCGGCCCGTCCCTTGCTGGCTCAGCCGAAGACATATGCAGCGCAGCCCGAGTCATGATAAAGATACTGTTTGAAGATCATGGCCTGAATCTCCTTATCTGGCTGAATAAAACAAAATCAACTTCATCTGCCATTGAAGCGACACTCTCCCGAAGTAAGCTTCTCTGCTCCTGCGGCTGGATTTCGCTGCTCCTTTACGCCCCTGTTTTCGTGCCGCCTACAACGTAAAACGCTCCCGTGCAGGGCCAGAGTCTAGCTCCCAGCCATTCAGTTGCTGACCGCCACCGCAGCACGTTCGAGATGTTGAGAGGCGGCCAGAAGATCGCACGGCCAACCCATTGCGTCTGGCAACCACTGGCAGCAAGAGCGGTGAGGAGGTTACGAGGCCAGTGCCACGATGCCCCGACGAATGATCCTGAACCGAAGGCCGCCTTGAGTCGCCGCCACCATTGCCAGGGTGAGAATGGATTCAACTCGCCCAGCAGAACTCTGCCGCCGGGCCGGCAAACACGAACCATCTCGCGGATGACAAGCGCAGGGTTCTTGCAAAAGCAAAGAAGCGTGTTCGCAAACACCACGTCGCACGCCCCGTCGCGGAATGGAATTGCCAATGCATCGCCTTCGATCCACTCGAAACGTCCCACCAAATTTTGCGTCGTTTGCCGTCGCGCGAAATCAAGCATCGCAGGGTCTCGGTCTACACCTACGGCCCGGGCAGCTTCGTGGCCCAGCGCCCGCAGAAAGCGTCCAGTGCCGCACCCGACCTCCAGAACGGCTTTCCCCTGTAGACCTCCAGCACTTCGCCGCAGGAGCGCGACTTCCGATTCGAGACAAGCAGCACCCACAAGCGAGTCATACCAGGCGTCGTATTCGGCAACGTTCATGCGTTAACCAAGTGGGCTAGAAGACAAGTACCTTATCCGCCTCCTGCGTCCAGTTTGTTAGCTCCTCCATCGTGCTGCGATGGGCGCCCTCCACAATTGACTCCGCTCGAATTCCCCTAGCGTCCATACAGGACCCGCACACACCCACTTTCGCTCCATGGACGGAAAGCGACTTGAGCATTCGCTCAACGTTGTAGTACCCGTTGGGAGTGTTCTGTCCTGCAACGGCGCAGCTAACGCCGTCGCCGATTAAGAAGAGATAGATTCTTGTGCCTTCGGTCTTCGCCAGCGAAACTGCCAGGCGCAGCCCGTTATAACTCCGCTCGCTGCCGTAAGCAGCATCGTTAAGAATGACAAGGTATTTCATAGTAATACTCCTCTCGTACTCCTATGTCGCTGCTCGCTACCATCCGAAATGAAGCGGCGGCAAGTCGTGGCGAATGCGGGCAAGGTAGTACTTCTCGAACACTAGCTTGAGGTATCGCGCCCACTTCCCCTTCTTATGCACGACTTTGTTCCTAGGCGGCAAGAATGGATCCGCGGACAGGTAGAAGGCAGTGTCCCCGGCGTCGGCGATGCAAGTCGAGGGAAGCGACAGGCCATCCACTTTAGATCCGCCACGGATCTCTGCTGCGATGTTGTGTGCTGCGGCCTCCGCCATCAATTCAGTCATGTGACCGGTCTTGGGCACTGCCACCGGGACCGGCGTCTGACCTGGCGGAGCGATAGCGACTGCCACGCCAACCGCGTACAGGTTCCCGAACTTCGGGCTTGTTAGCTCAGACGTCACATTAACGAACCCTCTCGGGTTTGCCAGACCGCCGACTCCGCGTACGAATTCGGCTCCCAGGAAGGAAGGGATCACGAGCGAAAAATCGAATCCCTGCTCGTCCCCATTCTCGAGGACCAATTCTTTAGGCCGCACCTCGACGACCTTGGCGTTGACCGTTGAGTCTATGTCGCGGTCTGCGAATTCGTCCTGGATCATTCGCGGCGACATGCCGATTCCACCTACCCCAAAATGTCCCAGGAAAGGCTCTGGAGTAATGAAGTTCAATGTAAACCTGTGACGTTTCTTCGCTCTTCGGAGCACCGTGTCGATCATCATCACGATCTCGTAGGCAGGACCGATGCAACTCGCTCCGGCCGCCGCACCGATGACAACGCGTCCAGAGTCGCCGGCAGTGACCCGCGCCAGCGCCTCTCTGGCGCGGACCGCTTCTTCGACAGTGAATGTTGATTGAGTGTGGCCTGCGGCAGCAGGACCCAGGCCGGGCACCGCCGCCCAATCCAGCTCTGCCCCCGAAGCAATCAGCAAGATGTCGTAGGTAAACGTTTGAGACTCGGTACGGACTTCACCCTTATCCGGGTACAGCTCGCGGACCTCCTCGTTAACGAAGCAGACGCCGCGGCGGGTGAGCGCATTATCGAGCGGCACCTGAAGCCGTGCAGGGTTACGCCATCCTAGAATCACCCACGGCAGTGAAGGTAAAAAGGTGAACTCCGCGTCCTTAGAGATCAAGGTGATCTCAGCGTGATTCCCAAGCCTCCGCCGGAGCGCGTAAGCAGCGTTGATTCCGCCAAATGAGCCTCCAACGATCACGATCTTCTTGTGACTAGTACTCTTACTCATCGTATCCATCACGTTTCTAGCTGTGGGCCGCCGGTCGCTTTTGCGATCGTTTCTGGTTTCTCGTCCGCTCTCGTTCCAGGTGTTTGGTGAGGATGCCTTCGCGGCTCATCTGTTCGTAGAGCACGTCTCGGATTAGATCAAACGCTTTGAGCATCCTTGGGTTGGCGAGGCGGTAGAAGACTTGGTTGCCCTCTTTCCGCGATGAAAGCACAAGCTGCCGCTTCATCATCAGCAGGTGGGGGGACACAGTGCCAAGCGCGATTCCCAACTGCTCCGCAATCGCCGCCACGGTCATCTCCGTTTCCCGCAAGGCGTTCAGAATCATCAGACGCGTCGGGTTTGAGAAGACTTTGCACATCTCCGCGTGGCGCTCGTACAGCGCTCTGGACAAGTCGCCACCGGTCTCAGGTCCTCGAGAGGGCATCGCCTACCTCGCTACTCTAGAACTCGGGTACTCTACAGATATATAGAATACTCAGATGGCTCTCGTTGTCAATTGAGCCCCGGCTCAATCCGGACCATCTGATGTGGGTCAGCACAAAGGCCAGCAGGGAGTGAAGGTTGAAAGGTCTAACGGGTAGTACGAAGTTGATGGCAGTAAGAATCTAAGCAGAGCGACATGTTGAGATGTGCCAAAGGTCGGCTTCAATGTTTCAGTTATTCGTCACAGCACGTGTCACCGCGAAGTCCCTCTATCCCTTCTTTCACAATTATCGGGACCATGACGAGAGCAGCGACAGGATCAGCCCACCACCAGCCAACTAATGCGTTAAGTAAGAGACCAGCAAGTAGGATCGCCGACAGATAAGTACAAAGTTCCGTCTGCTTGGAGTCGGCCATCAGTGCCGCGCTTCTAAGGCTCCTAGCGACCGCTCTCTTCGCGCGAACGAGCAATGGCATAACGATTAGAGAGGCGATAGCCAGAACGATTCCGGGCACACTCTCGCGCGGCTCTTCGCGACGTATCAGCGTTTTGATTGAGTCAAAGCTGACGTAAGCAGCCAGCAGTAGGAAACAGACACCGACAATTCGCAGCGTAATCTTCTCGATACTTTCCCGCCGTGATTCGTCAGCATCAGAATGCAGACGCCAGACCAGAGCCGCACCGGACGTGACTTCGATCAGGCTGTCAAAGCCGAAACCAACCAGCGCAATACTCCCAGCCAGTAGCCCAGCGACGACTGCTATGAGTCCTTCGAGGCTGTTATAAGCAATAGTGAAGTATTCGAGCCTGCGCCCTCGTCTGACTAAGCTGGCCCGATCACCTACTGCTATCTGGACATTGTGCGCCTGCATTATTCAATCTCTGGGGCCAATACATAATCACAAGCACGCCGACTAACGCCAACATCGGCAACTCCGGCAAGGCAGACCGCCCCGTTTACTCTTCGGCTACGATCAGTCCGAACCGTGTTAAACCTCCTTCTTTTGTGACACATCTCAATTACTCGGTTCTTTACAGTGCGGCATCATCTAATTCGCCGGTCTGGATACGCACGGCCTGCTCAACAGGCCAAACGAATACTTTGCCGTCGCCGGGATTGCCCGTGTGGGCGGCGCTCACAAGAGTCTTAACGATCAGCTCGACCATCTCATCGTGCGCAACGATCTCGATGCGCTCCTTCTTGACATATTCTACGAAGTCCTCACTGACGCGGTGCGGTGCACCTCTGGCGTGGCTGGACTTCTCGCGACCGAATCCGCGGACGTCGGTTACAGTCATGCCGGGAAAGTCGTCAATTTCTTCAAGCGCGCTTGTTACCTTGCTCAACATGAATGGCTGCACTATGGCGGTTATAATTCTCATCACAGCACTCCCTTCGAGTCTCTGAGGCCATCCGGGATGGTCTTTTACCAAACAGCCCAAATAGCATCACCAAGACATAAGGCCTGAGCGTTGGCTTGTTAGCGTTCACTAGCTCACCTCCTTCGTAACTAGAACTCAACTCGTTCGCGCTCAAACCAACCATAAAGCGTGGGTAGAATCAGCAACGTCAAAAGCGTAGAGGTAATGAGACCGCCGATCACAACGGTGGCAAGCGGTCGCTGGACTTCCGCGCCGGCCGAGGTAGCAAGCGCCATTGGAATAAAACCAAGGCTGGCGACGAGTGCTGTCATCAGCACGGGCCGGAGCCGCGTCATCGCGCCTTCCGTGACCGCGTCCGCGAGCGATTTTCCTTCGTCTCGCAGTTTGTTGATGTAGCTAACCATCACCACGCCATTGAGCACCGCCACGCCGAAAAGCGCAATAAACCCCACCCCCGCGGAAATCGAAAACGGCATTCCACGCAAAGCGAGTGCGAAGACCCCGCCGACAATCGCAAACGGAATTCCCGTATAAATCAACAGTGCCTGTTTCGCTGAGTTGAACGTGGTGAACAGCAAGATGAAAATCAAAAACAGCGCGATTGGGACGACGAGCATGAGCCGGTTACTTGCACGTTCGAGGTTCTCGAACTCTCCGCCCCATTTCAGAAAGTAGCCCGGCGGCAATTGCACGTCTTTTTCAATTCGTTGCTTGGCTTCATCTACAAAGGTTGCGATGTCGCGGTCACGGACATTCGTGGATACGACGATGCGGCGGCGCGTGTCATCGCGCGAAATTTGCGCCGCGCCTTCGACCAAGGCAACATCCGCCACTTCCGAGAGCGGAACTCGTGAGCCGTTGGGCGCGGTCAGAAGCAGATTCTTAACTGATTCGATAGTTTGGCTGGCGTCTTCATTGAGGCGCAACACTAGATCGAACCGCTGTTCGCCTTCAAAAACTTCGCCGGCCTTTCTCCCTGCAAAGATCGACTCCACCAGGTCGTTAACATCCTCGACATTCAAGCCGTAACGCGCAATGGCAGCGCGGTCAGCTTTGACTCCCAATTGCGGTAAGCCAGTTGTGGTTTCGGCTTTGGTTTCAACTGCACCTGGCACTGAAGCGAGAACGCGCTCTATTTCTTCGCCCTTTGCGGCCAGTGTGTCCAGGTCATCGCCGAAGAGTTTAACGGCCACATCCCCGCGAGTGCCGGCAATCAATTCGTTGACGCGCATTTCAATCGGTTGCATAAATCCAAATGAAGCGGCATCCGGCACTTCCGCTTCCAGCTTTTTCGACATTGCCTCGACGAGTTGTTCTTTCGTGCGTCCCGTTTTCCATTCGTCGGGCGGATGAAGCAGCACAAAAACATCGCATTGATTGAGGCTCATCGAATCGTTGGCTACTGCCGGAGCGCCGCATTTTGAAACAACCTGGCGGACTTCGGGGAAAGTCTTGACGACTTTTTCGACTTCGGTCGTCGTTTTCGTAGCTTGGCTCAGGGAAACGCTCGGCAAGAGCATGGTTTCGATCAAGATATCCCCTTCATCGAGTCGCGGAATAAACTCGCCGCCGAGAAACGGAAATATCACGCCTGAAATCAGAACCAGACCGACGGCACCCGCTAAAACCCGCGAGTGAAACCGCATTACCACAGTGAGCGCGGGTTGGTAAATCCGCTTTGACCAGCGAATCAGAAAGCTTTCCTTTTCGGAAACCTTGCCGCGCAAGATGAGCGAGAGCATTGCCGGGACATAAGTTAACGACAGAATTAGCGAGCCGAGCAGAGCGAAAACAACCGTCAGAGCCATCGGCACGAACATTTTTCCTTCGATGCCACGCAGAGAAAGAATCGGCAGATACACAATGCCGATGATGGCGACGGCGAAAACGACGGGACGCGCCACTTCCAGACACGCCTCCAATATTGTCCGTTCGGGCGGCTGATGTGATTGATTATGCTGCGCTTCCACACGGCGGCGGACAGCGTTTTCCACCATGACGACGGCGCCGTCAACAATTAATCCGAAATCGAGCGCGCCCAAACTCATCAGATTTCCCGACACATTGAACATTCGCATTAAAATCGCCGCGAAAAGCATCGACAACGGAATGACTGTTGCCACCAGTAACGCACCGCGCCAGTTTCCCAACAGCAGAAGTAAAACGATGATAACCAGGATAGCGCCCTCTATTAGGTTCGTGGTAACGGTCGCGATCGTCCGCTTGACGAGTGCGGTGCGGTCATAGAACGGTTCGATCTTCACACCTGGTGGAAGGGATTTGCGAATCTCGGCGATGCGCTCCGTGACGCGTTCCGCGACCGTGCGCGAATTTTCGCCTTTGAGCATGATCGCCATTCCGGTGACGATCTCACCTTCGCCGTCAGCGGTGACCGCACCTTGGCGGATCCCTTTGCCTTCAACGATTTCACCCAAATCCTTAACGAAAACCGGAACGCCTCCCTTTCTGGTCTTAACGACTATGTTGCCGATGTCTTCAGTGTTTTCGACGAGTCCCACACCGCGCAGTAAGTATTGCTCTGCACCTTTCTCGATATAACCCCCGCCGACCGTGCCGTTATTACGCGTCACGGCCTCGTAAACGTCGCGCAGAGTCAGACCGTAAGACTGTAATTTTTCGGGTGAGAGTCTCACCTCGTATTGTTTACCGAAACCGCCGTGGGAATTGACTTCCGTAACGCCCGGAACCCCCATCAGTTGGCGTCGGATGTTCCAATCATGGATAGTTCGCAAATCGGTAGCGCTGTATTTACTGCCGTCTACGGCTTTGACTTCGTATTGGTAAATCTCGCCTAGACCCGTGGCAATCGGACCCATTTCCGGAGCACCGATGTTTGATGGAATTTGTTCCCGCGCGGTCGCGAGCCGCTCCAGAACAAGCTGCCGCGCAAAATAAATATCAATCGAATCCGAGAAAACAATCGTCACGTTCGAGATGCCGAATTTGGATACTGAACGAATTTCTTCGACGTTTGGTAAACCACTCATCGCCACTTCGACTGGAAACGTAATTTGTCGTTCGATCTCAAGTGGAGCGAGCGATGGCGCGCCCGTCAATACCTGCACCTGCACGTTGGTCACATCCGGCACGGCATCAATCGGGAGATTAATAAGGCTGTACGCACCCGCCGCCGCCATAATTGCGACAAGCAGAAGAACGATAAGCTTTTGAGATATTGAGAATCGAATCAGTGCGTTTATCATTTAGTTTAATTCCAGAATTCGTGAGTCGAACTAGTGTTCGTCTCCCATCGAAGACTTCAGCATCTGCGTCTTGAGCGTGAAGCTGCCTTTGGTTACTACTCGTTCGCCAACCTGGAGTCCGCTAAGCACACGTTGGTATCCGTCAGCGACTCCTCCGAGTTCTACGTCACGCACAACAAAGCTGCCTGCGTCTCCCTCTTGAGGAATGAATACCACGTTACGATCACCGATGCGTTGGACCGCCTCGGAGCGCACCATCAACTCCTCCCCAGCCGTGCCCGAGCTTGCCTGAAAGCCGACCTGAACAAACATTCCGGACTTCAGCCGCTCCCCGGGATTCGCTACCTCGATGCGCACGCGCGCTGTTCTCGTCTCCTCGTTAAGTCGCGGGTCGATGTAGTTGACACGGCCAGCTATGGCATTGTCACCTAGACCTGCGGAGCGCACTTCTGCAGGTGTGCCCACACGAATGCTTCCGACCTGGGCTTCTGGGACGTTCGCAATAACCCAGACAGACGAGATATTGGCGATTGTGAATAAGGGTGTGCCTGCCTGAATGCCGGCTCCCGCATTCACGGAACGCTCGACAACTGTCCCAGAGGCTGGCGACCGTAAGGCGACCAGGGAAGTATCTTTGCTGTGATCATGGCGCTCACCTTCGGGCACGGACACACCCAAAGCTCGGAGCTGGTCGCGGATATGAGAAACGTCAACGCGAGTGGTTTCGACGGCTGCGGCTGCTTCTTGAAGTTCGCGGTTTAGGGAAATATTGCTCTGAAAATCGAAATTCGCCTTTGCTGTTTTGAAGGCTGCTTCCGCGGCTATGAGGTCTTTGCCTGCACCTGCGCCGAGTTCGATCAGACGTCGCGTGCGTTTCAGCGTTGCTTCGGCTTCCTCCAGCCTGGCTCTTGCCGACAGAACTGCCACACGATTCTCTGCGCGCTGGACACGTTGTAGGTTTCGCTCCGCAAGAGCCCTGGCTGTCTCGGCCTCGTGGAGCTTGCCATGCATCTCCGCAATTTCAGGACTGGAGATGACCGCCAGCACCGACCCTGCGCGAACCACGTCACCCTGTCCCACGTTGACGCGCTCCACACGGCCCGATACGAGCGGCGTCGCCTGCTGACTCTGCTGCTGATTCGTCTCCACCGTGCCGGTCACTCGAATCAATGCTACGGCCGGTCGTTGCGTTACGCCTTCGATCTCAATAGCGGTAGCCGCCAGAGCTTCGGGTGACAGCTTGATCTCGTCGCCAGCGTGTTCGTCTTCGTGACCAGCTTCACCGGCTTCTGTGTTTACTTTGACGTTGGTGTGCTTAGGATCGTCGCGTGTCCACTCCACCAACGCTAAGACGACGACGATGGCGAAGATAACAACAAGGGTAACAATCGCGATGTTGCGATTTCGGGGCGAGCCGAAGCGGTAGCGCTTTTCGGCTGCGACATCGTAAACGGATCGCTCGCCAGGCATTTCCGGCCCTTGCGTGACTGGCTTGCCATCGCGTGTAGTGTTCGGCTCGTTGATTCTTGATTGATCTGACATGACTGCTTACCTCGCTACTAATTAACTGGTATCCCGAGCGCCGCCTGAAGATCGGCTAGGGCGCGATATTGTTCTGAGAGCGCCTCAGTAAAATCTCGCTGCGAATCCACCAGTCGCCGTTGCTCGTTGAGAAGATCGGTAATGCTGAACTGGCCCAGTTCGTAAGCCGCGCGGACAATCCGGATGTTGTCGTTCGAGCGGGCAATCACACCCTGTTCGAAAGTTGCGACCGCTGCCTGCGCCCCCTCGTAACGTGCGTACGCACTCTCCACTTCAGCGCGCACTACCGACTCAAGAAACTCACGTTTCATTCTGGCCTGAGAGATAGCAGCGGCAGATTCCACTTTCGCTCCTTGATTGCGGTTGAAAACAGGGATTCCGATCGATACGCCGAAAGTTAGTAATCTATCTCGATCATTCCGCACTCCCACCGGGCTGTCTTCATAAGACGATCGGTTGAGCGTGTAACGGGAAAACGCCGTCACATCTGGCGTTCCGTTGGCGCGCTCAAGCCTGAGGCCAGCCTGCGCCACTTCTTCATTGAGCAAGGCAAGCTTCAAGTCGGGCCGGTGGCGCAAAGCAATGTCGATCGCTGCCTCAAGTGAGGCTGGTGGCGCCGGCAATACCGGAGTGAAGAGATCCTCACGTAAACGCAACGGTTCAGGGGCCGGGATGCCCACGAGATTCTTGAGTCGCAGCAACGCCGCCTTGAGTCGCCCTTCGATTAGCGCCCGTCGCGATCTCAGCCTGTCAACCTCTACACGCAAGAGGTTTAGCTCGATAGGCGCGGTCTCGCCCTCGTTGACTCGCGCCTGTACAAAACGGGTTGTCTGTAAATCGAGGTTATTGAGACTCTCTGTAGTCTCTAGCTCGCGTAACGCGGCTAACGCATCGACATAGATTGAGCGCACCCCGGCAGCCAGCCGTCGCTCACGGTCCGCGATATCAGCTTCAACAGCTTCAACCTTCGCTTGAGCCAGTT
>Ga0209751_10000980_pt1 | contig 29909 bp, 29 predicted proteins | sample RifCSP13_1_FD_184019 | JGI IMG/M metagenome (GOLD analysis project Ga0209751, IMG submission 184019) | Soil microbial communities from Rifle, Colorado - Rifle CSP2_sed 13_1 (SPAdes) (version 2) | ecosystem: Environmental > Terrestrial > Deep subsurface > Rock core/Sediment | place: Rifle...
GCCCGGTGTCCAGGGCAAATACCCGCGCATCCGCCCGGATGTCCGTCATCATCGCGATGAGGACGATATCCTCCCTGCTGAAGCTCGACGCGAGGGCGATGCGCGGATGATATTCGGACAGCACCCAAGCGAGAACGTTTTCCGGCGGTCTCCCACGGAAGCGTTCCGCGAGATTTCCAGCCTGCCCGATGGGTGGGATCATCCTTCTCTTCTCCTCTTCCTTCTTCGCGCCGCGGCCGGTTCGGCCTCAGATCTGGTACTCTGGAGGGACGAGCCGGCCGAACCGGATTCTCGACCACATCCGTTCGTGCAGGTAATAAATGAAGAACTTCACGAAGGTGTCTCCAAGCCCGACCGTGACGGCGTAATCGATCCGCCCGGTGAGCGCCAGGGTGACCACCGCCGTGACCACCGTGGCCACCAGACGCCAGCTGATGGTTTTCAGGAAACTCCGCCTGTGGGTATCCATCTAATAGTCCATTAACCAAATAGAGTAAATAGGATTATAGGGCGGCAAACTGGAATGTCAAGATTATATAATATCTATGTCCATTTACTTTGTAGACATTAAGGCGGCATCGGTTTCAGAGGGGAAATGCTTCTTGCCATGGTTGCGGAGGGTAGGAAACCGGAGAGGGTGGAAGTGGTCTATTTCGAAGGGTGCCCCAACTTCGATCGAGCTATGACCATGGTGTAGTAAGTCCTTGAACAGGAGGGAATCCGGAGGGAAATCAGGGCGGTCGAGGTGCCGGATCCCGAAGCCGCCTAATTGTCGAGGTTTCTCTGCATCCCGTCGATTCACTTGATCGGCGCGGAAATCGAGCCCGGCAGGCAGGGAGACTCACTTTTTTTCGGCTGCCGGACCTACTCTGTGGATGGATAGACAACTGGCGTTCCCCCCGAAGAATGGCTTGCGACCGCACTGAGACGGTTCCCAAATAGGTAGCGGCAAGATGCCGATCCTCCTCATGAGGAGTGGAGGACGGGACGGGAAAGGGATGACCGGCGGGGAAACCATGCTCTCGCTTCATAATCTAATGAAAGGTGGCGGATGGCAGGCCCGGCGAAAGGGGGAATAGCATGGGCACGATGGTGCACGGCATTAATGTCGATCAACTGGTTGGGACAATAAACGCAATCAAGGAGAATCCGGACCTGGCCCGCTTTCAATTCCGTGCCGTTACGGAATGGGTTGACGGCGGTCACTCGCGAACGAAGATCCAAGGTTTCTATGGTGCCGGAGCCGAGGATGCGTCGCGGAACTCTCCGTTCGTCCTTGAAGGTGATGAGCCGCCCGTATTGCTTGGCTCAAACGCGGGACCGAATGCCGTTGAGACCGTTCTCTCCGCACTGGCCTCGTGCCTTACGGTGGGGATCGTGTACAACGCAGCCGCCCGGGACATCAAGGTTGAGTCGCTTAGCTTCTCCATGCAAGGCGATATCGATTTGCATGGATTCCTCGGGTTATCCGACCGGGTGCGCCCCGGGTACCAGAATATTCGTCTGAGTTGCAGGGTGAAAAGCGATGCTCCGCGGGAAAAGCTGGAGGAACTTTGGGCATACGTGCAGCGGACGTCGCCCGTTCTTGACATCGTCCGGAACACGGTGCCCGTCTCCCTGACTATTGAAAACACGTAGCATGCGAGGTACCCAGGTAAGGAAGCCCCTTGCACGGGGTTCCCTTACCAACGTGCCGCGTTCCTTTACCTTTCCCTGGAGCACCCGCTTTTTTGAATTTCTGCCAACCGCGGAACAAAGGGGCAAACCATATATCCTGCAAATTGCATCGAAAACCACGAAATTGCGATTTGCGACAGAAGGCGGATACTCCAGAAATGGTGACGAAGTTGCGACCTTCCCTTCCCGGGGCGTTGAGGGCGGCTCTCTTCACGTTTCTTCTGCTGTCCTCGGCCGCCGTCCTCTACGCCACGAGACTGAACGCACGCACCGCGCAAACCCTCGCGGAAATCTCGTTGGAGAGCACGGCCCTGGCCCTTTCCACCTCCGCGGAGACCGCGCTTCGGGCGGGCGGAATCCGCGCGGAGGGGGAGATCCGGGACATCCTTTCCGACCGGGTGGTGGCGTATGCGCTGATCGCCGGAGAGGATGGCACGGTCCTCTTCCACTCGAACCCGGGGCTGGCAGGCACGAAGCTTCAGGAGACGGGCCTCGAGGAATGGCTGCGGTCGGGAAAGACCTATGGAAGGCGGGTCAGTCTCGGTACCGGCCTCCCTGCCTATGAATTCAACTACCTCCTCCGCAGCCCGGACGGAAAGGCGGAGATCCTGCGTCTCGTCCTCCATACCACCCAGGCGGACCGGATTCTCTCCGATGCCCGCAAGATGTGGTGGACGGTGGGCGCCGTCCTTCTCCTCTTGTGGGCGGTCGGGATCGCGCTCGAGCGGGTGTTGACCCGCCACCTCAGGCTTCATGCCGAAGTGGAGCGGAGGGAACGCCTGGCCCTCATCGGGCAGATGACCGCCACGCTCGCCCACGAGATCCGGAATGCGTTGGGGAGCGTCAAGGGATACACGCAATGGGTGGACGAGAAGGTCGAGGAGGAAGACCCCCGCAAGAAGGCCCTTGGGATCGTTCTCCGGGGCACGGAACGGATCGAGTCCCTGGTGAACGACCTCCTCCTTTTCTCCCGGGAGGAAAGCTACTCCGCCGAGCCCGTCGATCCGATCCCCCTCCTCAAGGAAACCGTTGCCGCGGAGGCTTCCGGCTGGGCGGGGAAAGTCGAAGTGAAGACGGTTCCCGGCATGCGCGCGCTCGCGGATCCCGATAAACTGCGCCGCGTACTGGTCAACGGCGTGCGGAATGCCATCCAGGCGATGGGGGGGGGCGGAGTCCTGAAGATTACCGCGCGGCCGGAGAGACATCGGCTGGTCATCCGGATCGAGGATACCGGTCCCGGCATTCCCGCCGCGGAACTGCCCCGGTTGTTCTCCCCTTTCCATACCACGAAGACGGACGGCACCGGTCTGGGACTGGCATACTCGAAGAAAGTGATCGATGGGATGAAGGGCGGGATCGAGCTTTCCAACCGGGAAGAGGGTGGGGCCGTCCTCGCCATCCATCTTCCGATCCCGGGGGAAGGGTGAAATGCCGAAAAAAATCCTGGTCGTCGACGACGACGAGCTGATGCGCTCCTTTCTCTCCTCCGTCCTCCGGGAGGAAGGGTACGGGGTCGAGGAGGCGCGGAACGGAGCCGAGGGGCTTGCAAAGCTTCCGGGCTCCGATTTCGATCTCGTCATCACCGACCTGCGAATGCCGGACATGTCCGGGTTGGCCCTGATGCTAGAGGGGAAGAAGGCGCGCCCCGACGTCCGGTGGATCATCATCACCGCCTACGGTTCCATCGGGAGCGCCGTTGAGGCGATGAAGGCGGGGGCCTCCGATTACCTCACCAAGCCGTTCCGCGACCCCGGCGAACTGCGGCATGTCATCGGCCGTGTCCTTCGGGAAGCCGAGGCGGAAACGAAAATCACCCTCCTGTCGGAAGAGCTGGGCAGGCAGTTCCCGTCGGCGGAGACGATTTTCCTCGGCGAAAAAATGGAGCATGTGCGGAAGCTGGTGAGCGACGTAGCTCCCGCCGCGACCACCGTGCTCGTCACTGGACAAAGCGGGACAGGGAAGGAACTCATCGCCAGGGTGATCCATGATCTGAGCCCCCGGCGGGAAGGGCCCTTCGTCGCCGTGCACTGCGCCGCCTTGGCGGAGAACCTCCTGGAGAGCGAGCTCTTCGGCCACGAGCGGGGGGCGTTCACCGGAGCCGTGTCGGCCCGGAAGGGGAGGTTCGAGCTCGCCGACGGGGGAACGATTTTCCTGGACGAGATCGGGGAGATCTCCACGGCTGTCCAGGTGAAGCTCCTCAGGGTGCTTCAGGAGAAGGAGTTCGAGAGGGTGGGGGGGATGAGGCCCCTCTCCGTGGATGTGCGGATCGTCGCGGCCACGAACAAGAACCTCAAGGCGGAGGTCGCCGCAGCGCGGTTCCGGGAGGATCTCTATTACCGGCTGAACGTCTTTCCGGTCGCCCTTCCTTCCCTGGCGGAACGCAGGGAGGCCATTCTTCCCCTGGCGGATTATTTCCTGAAAAAGTTCACCGCCGCTTTCGGCAAATCGATTTCCGGATTTTCCCCCGGAGCCCGGTCGGCCCTTGAAAATTATCCCTGGCCGGGCAACGTGCGGGAGTTGCAGAACGTGATCGAGCGCGCCGTAATTCTCGCACAAGGCGAGATCGGGGTGACACACCTGAACCTGGAACCGCCACTCGTCCCCCTGGCCCCCGAGGATAGCGTCCTAAAGGCGAACGAACGGGAAACCATCCGGAAAGTGCTCGACGAAACGGGGGGGAACCGCAAACAGGCGGCGCGGATCCTCGGCATTTCCCTGCGCACCCTCCAATACCGGATCAAGGAGTACGGCCTGTAGGAGAAGTGCAAACTCTGCGCATCGGGGTGCAGGGATTGCACTCCATCGCCGGACGAACCTCCGGGAAGATTCGGGAACGGCAACAAATCCTCTTTGGTTTCGCCAGGTCCATTCTCCGAACGTGGCTGGCATCCTCCTTGCTGCCTCTGTGTGGCAGTCAATCCCTATTGGAGGCAGAAAGTTGAAACGGATTGCGAAGGATACGGCCCCCGTTCGAACAGGGTGCTTAACAATCCTGAAGATCGGCAGGGGGCGACTTCTCGTTCTGCTGCTTCTTTTCTTTCTGACTGCATTCCTTCCCCCGGCGCTCGAAACGGCGCAGGCGGAAGAAAGAGATGCGGTGCTGGAAGGGAGCGGCATCCATTATCCCGGCGGGTTCGACCCGAACACGGTGGGAGAGGTCCGTGGAAAGGCCTACGGGCTGTCCGTTCCGGAGCGGGGTCCGGTGCGGTTTCGGCTGGAAACCGGGAAGGCAACCTACACGGTATTGGCTTCGCCGAAGTGGTTCTGGAAGGACTTGAATGCCGAACTTCCCGATGGCACGGAAATCCGGGTCCGCGGGTCCAAGACGCTTGGCCAGGACTCGAACCTGTACATCATCGCCCAGCAGATCCGGATCGGGTCATCGGACCGACCCATGGAACTGCGCAACGACGGCGGGTTCCCGCTTTGGAAAGGGCCCAAGACAGGCGGGATGGGAGCTCCGGGCGACTCCGGCTCCCCCATGCGGGGGGGCGGAGGAATGGGAAGCGGTCCCGGCGGAACCGGCGGCATGGGCGGTCGACATCGGTAAATCACCGGTCAATCAAGCGTGAGGAAGGAATCAAGGAATGTTCACAATCCGCAGGTTCGCATTTTGCGTGGGTGTAATCGCAGCGATTTCATTGGTGGAAGCGGGGTCCGTCTCCGCCGGTTGGGAAACGGGCGCCAAGGTCGGATTCGACACGGACGTAAGCCGGTCGATCTCCGGCGGGAAGAGCGATTCCTACCTGCAGGGATACGCTGCTTACGGTCGTGAACCCGACGGAGAGACCCGGCTGGACTGGTCGTTTTCCGCGGTGGGGGAAGCGGCTGCCTATGCAAGTTTGAACGATCTCGATTATGCGACGATCACGTTTTCTCCCGGTCTTGTCTATTTCTACCGCCCCGGCTGGATAATCACGGGAGCTCCGTTTCTCCGGGCAAAAGGAGTACGGGACTCCAACCAGTCCGCAGTCGCCTTCGGAGGAAAGTTCCTGGTAAAGCAACAACTCCCCTCCGATTTCTACCTGGGGGAGTATTACACCTACGCGGACAGCCGGGCAAATGCCGACACGTTCTCCTTCACGGAACACGCGCTGGGAGCCTTTCTCGGCCGGAACTGGACGCGCACCTTCTATACGGAGCTTGGGTACGAATTTTCCCGGGGGGATTCCTTCCGATCCGTGGGAACTTCTCCGTCCGTCCAGGGGGGAACGGGCGGTTTCGGAGGAGGAATGCATTCCATGTTTTCCACCGCCTTCGGGACCGAGGTGGTCAGGGAACGTGTGAACCGTCACGCCGTTGGGGTAACGGCAGGGATCGACTGGACGAAGAAGGTTTTTTCCGCCGCCAGCTATACGTTCACCGATCGGCTCGGGGACCTCGGATCCAGTTCATCCCACTCCGGTTTCCTGGGAGTCGGATACCGCTTCTGACGTTCCCCGGGGAGCAACGGATCGGGAAACACCGGAAAGTCGGATGCACCATAAATCGTTTTGCCGGGAGGAAGGGATGAAGGGAAAAAGAATAATCGAGGGGTTTCTGTCCATCACAATCATGGCCATAATGCTTGCCGCATGCGGCGGCAGAGGGGGCAGCGGTACGGTAGGGGATAGCGGTGGAACCGGCACGACCGCAGGAACCGCCACGATCCAAGGGCAGGTTTCGGGAACGGCAGTCATCGCCGTTGACGACGGCACGGATCTCGAAGCGGCCCGCGCTACGGCCTCCGGCACCCCGAAGACGTTCAGCATGACCTTGCCGACGGGGAAAAGTTACCGGTTTTACCTGATGGAAAACGAGGGGGCGGGGAATGACGGGAGAATCTTCCCCGTCTACGTGGGAACGACGAACGTTTTCCGGATCACCATCGATGCAAACGGCCAGACCATCAACCTCGGCTTGGTGAATCCGAACCTCAGCGGGGGCACGGCTACCCCTGCGAACAACCCCATGGAGTGTCCCGGTGTGATGGCGGGGGGAGAGAACCGGTCGATTCCGCCTTTCCTTTTCGGCGCAGGCGATAACCCGTTCACACAGACTCTCAACATCCCGCCCGTATTGAATCCGACCTCGAGGACGAGCACGACCGATTCCTATGACCTTGCCCTTCGCGAGGCGGATGTCGAGATCATTCCTGGCAAGTTGACCCGCATCATGGGCTTCAACGGTCTCACTCCCGGCCCTACCATCCGGGCGCGTGTGGGACGTCAGGTCGTCATGAGCCACTCCAACGGTCTTCCGGTAACCACCCTCGGCGGCGCACCCGGCGATGTCGCCATTCACCTGCACGGCGGACATGTACCCTCTTCCGAGGACGGCTTCCCGACGGACACAGTACCGCCGGGCGCGACCCGCAGCTATACCTATCCGAACAACCAGCTGCCGGCCACACTTTGGTACCACGACCACCTCATGGGCTATACCGGCCCCCATGTATGGTTCGGGATGGCGGGGTTTTACATCCTGACGGACGACTACGAGGACGGTCTGGGGCTGCCGAGTGGCGCCTACGAAATACCGTTGGTCATCCAGGACCGCAACTTCGATTCGACCGGGAAGCTTGTTTACACCGGCAGCCGGAATGGAGAGACGGGCAACGCAATTCTCGTGAACGGCACCATACAACCCAATTTCAAGGTTGCCTCCCGCAAGTACCGCTTCCGTGTGCTGAATGGATCCAATATGCGCAAGTACCAGATCGCCTTGAGCAACGGCCAACCCTTCCATGTGCTCGGCATGGAGGGAGGGTTCCTACCCGCGCCGGTCAAAGTGACCTCCCTCGTACTGGCTCCGGCAGAGCGTGCGGATATCATAGTGGATTTTTCGTCACTCCCCGTGGGCAGCTCCGTAGTGCTGCAAAACTCCCTGGGGTTAGGGAGCACGGCGAACATTATGCGCTTTGACGTGGACAGGGTAGAGACGGACACCAGTCAATTACCCCTCGAACTTCGCCCGCTTGAGAAGCTGAGCGCAAGCCAGGCCGTGCGCACTCGCAGCTTTACATTCTCTGGCGGCATGATGGGTATGATGGGCGGCGTCCCCTGGGTTATCAACGGAAAACCCTTCGATCCCAACAGGGTGGATGCAGATCCGAAGCTGGGCACGTTGGAGATTTGGGAGTTCCGGAACATGTCCATGATGGATCATCCGGCACACCCGCATCAGACCATGTTCCAGATCTTGGACATCAACGGGAATCCTCCCCCGCCGACCCACGCCGGGTGGAAGGACACGGTGAACGTCCCCGCTATGGGCACAGTCCGAATTATCATGCGCTTCGCCGACTATGCGGGGAAGTACGTCTTGCACTGCCACGTTCTCGAGCACGAGGACAATGCCATGATGGCGCGGTTCGACGTGGTGCCCTAACATTCAGTGTTTTCGCAATACTTCGGGGGAAAGTTGTTGTCAAAGGAATACGGGCAAACTTCAAGAGATACCGCTTCTGACGACAGCCGGACAGCAATAGATCAGGAACCAACAAAAAACAGGAAGCAACGAGAAATCGAAAGCGTTAAAAATCATTTTGCAGGGAGGAAGGAATGAAAAGCAAAAGAATGATCAAGGGATTTCTTTCCATCGCAGTCATGGCCTTGTTGCTCGCCGCGTGCGGCGGAGGGGGCGGAACGACAGGGGATAGCAGCGGCACGGTTGCCGTCCCTGGTACCGGAACCGCCACGATCCAAGGGCAGGTTTCGGGAACGACGGTCATCGCTGTCGACGACGACACGGATCTCGAAGCAGGGCGCGTTACAGCCTCCGGCACACCGAAGACATTCGGCATGACCCTGCCGACGGGGAACGCTTACCGGTTCTATCTGATGGAGAACGAGGGGGCGGGGAATGCCGGAAGAATCTACCCCGTCTACATGGGGTCGACGAACGTGTTCCAAATGACAAGCGCCGCGAACAACCACACCATCGATCTCGGGATGGTCAGTCCCGACTTCACCAAGGGGAACGCTTTTCCTGCAAACAACCCCATGGGGTACCCCGGCGTGATGGCAGGGGGAGAGAACCGGTCGATTCCGCCTTTCCTTTCCGGTGCGGCTTTTTCGATGGGCGATCTGCAGGGAACCTGGGACTTCAATTCGCTGGCCACCTCGGGAACCATTGGCTGGATGCACGGCGTTCTATTCGTGGATAACACGGGGATGGGCGGCATGACGTCCTTGATCCGGAACGGCATGCCCTGGCCGTCCACGGACAACGTTCCTTTCTCGATGTTCCCCTGCGGCATCGTCGGGATGGGCGACGACAACACCTTCCACGGCTTCCTGTCGAAGGACAAAACCATGATGGCCGCCACCTGGACGGACAACACGGGCGGCAGCGCCCTGATGATCTTCCGGAAGCGGGGAGGCGCCTTCGCGCAAAACGATCTGTTCGGAACCTGGAACTTCCACCGGCTTACCGCCGGCAGCGACAACGCGACGTCCGGATGGGCGTCCGGAACGATGACGATGAGTTCCCCCGGCACCGCGATCGTTAACGCCATTCAAACCCACGATAACGACATGAGCGAAGTCGGAAGCTCCTTCTTCGTGTCCATGGGCGGAGACGGGATCGTCACTTCCTCGGGGGACAACACCTTCCACGGCGTCATGTCCCAGGACAAAAACATGATGGTCGTCACAAGGACCGGGGCGAGCGGACATTACGACCTGATGGTCCTGATGAGGTCGGACGCGGGGGCGCCCTATTCCACGACCGATCTCACGGGGGACTGGATGCAGCACGGCGTAATCTCCGGCAACCCGAACGATACGGACTGGAACTTCGGCCAGATGGTGATGGATCCCACCGGACAGGCCGCGTTCAACGGCATGATGGGAAGGACGGGCGCATTCTCCATGCAGCCGGCGACGTTCGCGATGAATTCGTCCGGCGTCATCACCATGGGCGGAACGGGCATGGGCGGGGGAATGATGAACCCGATGATGGCCCAGACCTACTCCGGGCTCATGAATCCGGCGAAGGACCTGATGGTCGCTACCTTCTCGGACGGAAACGGAGGGTATCAACTCGGAATCGGCATGAAGTAACGGTTGCCTTCCTGAAAAGGACCGGATTCTCGGAGAAGGGGCCCGAGTCTTTGCGGGCCCCTTTCTCACCGGTAACCTTCTGCCTCACTTCGCCGCCTTCTTCGTCGCCTTCCCCTTCACCGCCATGGCGTTCGGCTTGCTGGTCTTTCCCGGCGGGACGCAACCGCACCCGCAATTTCCCTTCTTGGCCAACAGGATCACCTCCTTTCCGCCCGATTCCCGGTTTTTTTCACTTGTGCCTGCCGCGCTCGCCGACATCCGCAGATGCACCGCCTGGCGAAGTCCCGGGGAAGCCGATATTCCTGCAACGTCTTTTCCGCCATCTTCACGATCCGTTGCTGGAGCTTCTTCTTTCCGTCGTGAAGCCGTTTCCGGACGGCCCCCTCCGAGATGCCTAAGAAGCGGGCCGCCTCCCCCGTGGGGACGCCGTCGAGGTAGCAAAGCAGGAGGGGAAACCGAAGCGCATCCGAGAGGGAGGAGACGACCTTGCGGACCTCCGCCTGGAACGCATCGGCCTCGTTGCGTTCGTCTTCCTTCTCCATTTCTGACGCCTCGGCCGGCGACCGCAGGACCCCCGCATCTTCCAGCGGCGCGAGTCGGTCCTGTTCTTTCCGCCAGGCGAGGGCCTTGTTGCGTGCGATCTTCCGCAGCCACGACGGGAACGCTTCCGGCGACCGGAGATCCTTCAGCGCCGCGAACGCGGAGAGGAAGGTCTCCTGCGCGATGTCCTGGGCGGCCGCGGGGTTCTTGACGATTTGCAGTGCCACCGCGTAGACAAGGTACTGGTATTTCCGGACGATCTCCCCGAACGACGCGGCATCGCCCCGGGCGGACTCTCGAAGAAGATCTTTTTCCTCTTTCGGCATCTTCGCTTTTTCCTCCCTGCACGAAGTAGATAGCGGATTCCCCGGAATGTTACCAAAGAATATCCGCCCGCACGGAACCCCGGGTTTTCGTTCCTGCCGTTCAACTTCTTGCTTTTTACCGCATCCCATGTAATGTAAGAACATTCTAACGTTATTAGTGGAGGCGAAATGGACGCCGACCGCGCGTACGAATGGGGGGATCTGCTGAAAGCCTTTGCCCACCCTACACGACTGCAGATCCTGGACGAGTTGCGCAAGGGGACGCAGTGCGTGACGGATATGGAGGAGATCCTTCCCGTCACCCAAGTGAACATCTCCCAGCACCTGACGGTCCTGCGCAACGCGAGGCTTGTGGATTTCGCCCAGGACGGAGCGCTTCGCTGCTACTACCTGAGCCGCCCGAAGCTGGTGGAAGGGATCCTCGACCTATTAGCCGCCGATCTGCCCATCCTTCGCAAGACGAAGGATCAGATCGACCGCGAGAAGGAGCGGGCGAGAAAGGAACCGGCGGGCTCTCGTGGCTGACGCTTCGAGCAAATAGCGCGAAATTTCCGCAGGAGGTGGCGGGCGACGATGAAGCTGGCGATGGTGATTTCGCAAACGAGGATGAAGGATCTCTCCACGCTGGTCCCGGAGGCCCCGCGTCGTGACGTTCTAGGGGGGAATAGTTTTTGAGAAGGACAGCCGAGCAAGCGGCAGAAAATGGCGGGACGCCCGGCCTTCCGGACCCCGCACCGGTCCTGGGGCTTCGGCAGAACCTTCCCCAGTTCTCCCTCCTGGTTCTGGTCAACGCCTTCGTCGGAGGGATGGTGGGGCTGGAGCGGGCGATCCTGCCGCTCATCGCGGAGCGGGAGTTCGGGCTGACCTCCAAGAGTGTCATCCTGTCGTTCATCGTGGGTTTCGGGTTCGTCAAGGCCTTTACGAACCTGGCGGCGGGGCGGTTTTCCGACCGGATCGGGCGGAAGGGGCTCCTTGTCGGCGGCTGGATCGTCGGATTGCCCGTTCCCTTCATGTTGATGTGGGCCCCCTCGTGGGGATGGGTCACCGCCGCCAATTTTCTCTTAGGGATCAATCAGGGGCTTTGCTGGTCGACCACCGTCATCATGAAGATCGACCTGGTGGGGCCGCAGCGGCGGGGCCTGGCGATGGGGCTCAACGAGTTCTCCGGGTATTTCGCGGTATCCCTGGCGGCGCTGGCGTCGGGGTATATCGCAGCCGCCTATGGGTTGCGCCCCGCTCCCTTCTACCTGGGGATCGGAATTGCCGCCGCGGGTCTTCTCCTCTCGATCTTCTTCGTCCGGGAGACCCACGGGCACGCCCGCCATGAGGCGAAGGGCCAGGGCGGCGCGGAGCCCGTGTCGTTCATGGAAATCTTCACGCGCACCAGCTACCGTGACCCGAACCTCTTCTCCTGCAGCCAGGCGGGGATGGTGAACAACCTGAACGACGGGATGGCGTGGGGGCTCTTCCCCCTCTTTTTCGCCGCCGCGCACCTCTCCGTGGAGAGGATCGCGATCCTGGCCGCTACCTACCCGGCGGTCTGGGGAATCTGCCAGCTTTTGACCGGCGCGATCTCCGACCATATCGGCAGGAAATGGATGATCGCGGGCGGGATGTGGGTCCAGGCGGTCGGAATCTGGCTGATTGCCGCCGTGGATTCCTTTCCCCCCTGGATGGCGGGCGCCGTTCTCCTCGGCATCGGGACCGCCATGGTGTACCCGACCCTGCTGGCCGCCATCGGGGACGTCGCCCACCCCTCCTGGCGAGCCTCCGCCGTGGGGGTCTACCGGCTCTGGCGGGACGCCGGTTACGCCTTCGGGGCGCTCCTGTCGGGGATCGTGGCCGATCGTTTCGGCGTGGTCTGGGCCATCGCCGCCATCGGAGGACTCACCTTCGTTTCCGGCGTCGTGGTGGCCGTCCGCATGTCCGAAACCCATCGCGTAACGATACGATGAGGATAACCACATGAGCGCCCTGATATATCTCGATTTCAACGCCAGCACTCCGATCGCTCCCGAGGCCGTCGAGGCGATGCGGCCGTTTTTGACCGATCATTACGGGAATCCGTCAAGCCTGCATTGGGCCGGTATGCCGGCGAAGGACGCCTTGGAAAAGGCGCGTACGCAGGTTGCGGGGCTCCTTGGCTGCGATCCCACGGAGGTCGTTTTCACCAGCGGCGGGAGCGAGGCGAACAACCACGCCATCAAGGGGATCTTCCTTGCGAACCGGGACCGGGGCGACCACATCGTCACGACCGCGGTCGAGCACCCGGCGACGATCGAGCCGTGCCGGTTCCTCGAACGGTCGCTCGGCGCGAAGGTGACTGTCCTGCCGGTTGACCGATACGGCAGTGTCGATCCCGACGACGTCCGGAAGTCGATCACCCCGCGTACGATCCTCATCACGGTGATGCACGCCAACAACGAAGTGGGCACGATCGAGCCGATCCCCGGGATTGCTGCAATCACCCGCGAGGCCGGGATTCCGTTTCATACGGACGCCGCCCAGTCCGTCGGGAAGATTTCAACCGACGTCGAAGAGCTGGGCGTGGATCTGCTCTCGGTCGCCGGGCACAAGGTATACGCGCCAAAAGGGATCGGCGCCCTTTACCTCCGGGAGGGGACGAAGATCGAGCCGTTCGTCCACGGCGCGGGGCACGAGGTCGGCCGCCGGGCGGGGACGGAGAACGTCCTTCTCGCAGTGGCGCTGGGCGCGGCCTGCGAGGCGGCAAGGAAGTGGGTCGGGATGCCGCAGGTGCAGTTGCTGCGGGACAGGTTCTTCGAAGGGCTGAAAGCAATATTTGGAGACAGGGTGACGCTCAACGGCCATCCGACGGAACGGCTTCCCAACACACTCAACGTCAACTTCGCGGGCCGCGTGGGGGCGGAAGTGCTTGCGCGCCTCCCCGGAGTTGCGGCCTCGACCGGTTCCGCGTGCCATGCCGGATCTGTGACCCTTTCCCCGGTCCTCGCCGCGATGCGCGTCCCGTCGGAGGAGGGAATGGGCGCGGTCCGGTTCAGCCTTGGCCGGACGACGACGTGGGAAGAACTGGAAGAGGTAATCCGCTTGCTGAAAGAAGCCACATAGTTCAACGAAAAGATCGGAAACCGGAAAGCATTCGAAATTTCCTGGAGGAGGCCCCATGAAGAGCGATCACGATCTTTCCACACGGTGCGTGCATGCGGGGGAGGTGAGAGACGCAGAAGGATCCCCGCATACTCCGATCTACAACACCACCACCTTCGGATTCACCTCCACGGCCGATCTCCTCGACGTGGTGGAAGGGAGGCGGCCCGGGAATCTCTACACCCGGTACGGGCTGAACCCGACGATACGGAGCGTGGAGGTCAAGCTCGCGAGCCTGGAAAACGCGGAATCGGCCCTTGTTTTTTCCTCGGGCATGGCGGCGGAGGCCGCGCTCTTTTTCGCCCACGGCCGGAGGGGGATCGTTTGCCTGGGGAACGCGTACGGCGGCACGCTGCAGTTGCTCTCCGATCAGCTGCCCCTCGTGGGGGTACCGACGTTCCTGCTCCAGGGAGAGGATGCGGGAAGACTTGCGGAGGTTTTGCAAAAAGAGGGGCCGGGCCTCGTCTTTTTCGAAACCCCCACGAACCCGACGATGGAGATCTTCGACATCAGGGAGATCTGCAGGCTTTCCCGCTCGTTCGGTGCCCTCGTGGCCGTCGATAACACCTTCGCCTCCCCCATCAATCAGCAGGTGCTGGCCCTCGGCGCGGATATCGCCGTTCACAGCGCCACCAAATACCTGGGAGGCCACAGCGACCTGACGGGCGGGGCCCTCATGGGGTCGAAGGACCTGATCGAAGCGGTTGCCCCCTGGAGGAAGAACCTGGGGCAGATGATGGCTCCCGAAATCGCCGCCCTTCTGGCGAGGAGCCTGCGGACGCTGCCCATTCGCGTGGAGAGGCAGAACCAGACCGCGCAGGCCGTGGCGGAAGCGATGAGGGACCATCCGAAGGTCGCCAGGGTCCTGTATCCGGGACTGCCGGATTTCCCCCAGCACGATCTGGCGAGATCCCAGATGTCCGGATTCGGGGGGATGCTGACCCTGGAGATCCATGGATCGGGGGAAGATGCAACGAAGGTCGTTGACCGCCTTGAGCTTTTCCTCATCGCCCCGAGCCTCGGCGGCCCGGAGAGCCTCGCGACCCAGCCGATGACGACCACTCATTTCGGGCTGACCCCGGAAGAACGGCGGAAGAGGGGAATCACCGATTCCATGATCCGCTTCTCCATCGGGATGGAGGCGGCGAAGGACCTGATCGGAGATCTCCATAATGCCCTGAAAAACATATAATTTTATGCAATGAATGAAATGCCGGGGACAATCGGTGACTTGGGGGACCGACAATGATCCGCTGATGAATCGGAACTGGATTCCGCAGAAAGCGAACAGGTTCAGACAATTTGATTTCGGGTGCGGCATCTTGACGTTTTCGATCAAACGGCCCCTTCGCTCCGGTCTCCCGTGCTGATTCGGACGCCAGTCTCCACATTTGTCACATAGATCTTCCCGTCGCCCCGCAGGCCTGTGTGGGCGGTCTTTTCGATATTGGAAACGATCTCCTCCGTCGATTCGTCGCGACAGAAGATCTCGATTCGGACGCGCGGCGTGTAGTAATTCACAAGGTCCTGGGATATTCGCGCCGCGGCGTTCCTGGCCCTCCCGCGGCCGAACCCTCCTACTTCGGAAATGCTCATCCCGGTTAGTCCCGGCAGGTTCTTGAGAGCCGTCGTCATGTTGGAAAGCATGTGAGGCTTGATGAAGGCGATGATCTGCTTCATGTGGAGGTCTCCCTGGAGTCGGTTTTCGATTCGATCCTTGTCTCCCACCACCGGTAGAGGGTGGGAAGAACGACGAGAGTCAGCAACGTAGACGTGATCAGCCCCCCGATGACGACCGTGGCCAGCGGTCTCTGCACCTCCGCGCCGGTCCCTTGGGACAGGGCCATGGGGATGAAGCCTAAGGAAGCGACCATGGCCGTCATCAGGACGGGGCGCAGCCTCACCGCGGCCCCTTTCAGGATGGCGTCGTCCAGCGGAACCCCTATCTCGCGGAGCTTGTTGAAGTAGGAGACCATGACGATCCCGTTGAGCATGGCGACGCCGAAGAGGGCGATGAAGCCGACGGCCCCCGAGACGGAAAGAGGCAGCCCCCGGAGGAAGAGGGATACGATCCCCCCGATGAGGGCGAAGGGGACATTCAGGATGATGAGGAACGCCTGGCGCACCGAGTTAAAGGTGGAAAAGAGCAGAATGAAGATCAAGGCCAGGCAGATCGGGAGGATGACGGAGAGCCTTGCCAAGGCCCGCTGCTGGTTCTCGAACTGTCCGCCCCAGGTAATGTAGTATCCGGGCGAAAGCTTCACCTTTGCCTCGATGGCTTCCTGTGCATCGGCGACGAAGCTGCCGATGTCGCGCCCCGACACGTTGCACTCCACGACGATCCGGCGGGAGCCGTTCTCGCGGGAGATCTGGGCCGGCCCCTCCTCGGTGTAGACCCGCCCCAGCTGCTTGATGGGCACCCAGGCGCCGCCGGGGGCGGGGACCAGGATCTCGCCGATTTTCTCCACGTCGTTGCTCAAATGCTCGGGAAACCGGAGGGCGATGGAGAAGCGCCTCTGCCCCTCGAAGAGCTCCGAAACCGGTTTCCCTCCCACGGCGACTTCCAGGACGTCCTGTATGTCGCTCACGTTGATGCCGTAGCGGGCGATGGCCGCCCGGTCGATCTCCACCTGGAGGTAGCCCAGGCCGGAGACCTTCTCCACGGTGACATCGGCGGCCCCCCTGACTTTCTCGATGACCCGGGCGATCTCCTCGCCCTTCGCTTTCAGGGATTCCATGTCTTCGCCGAAGACCTTCACGGCGATCTGGGACTTCACCCCCGAAACCAGTTCGTCGACGCGCAGGGCGATGGGCTGGGTGAAGGAAAAGGACATGCCGGGGATGTTTTCCAGCCGCTCCCGCATTTTGTCCACCAGTTCCTCCTTGTTGCGGGCCGTCTTCCATTCTCCGCGGGGTTTAAGGTTGACGGAGATGTCGGAGATGTCGATCCCCATCGGGTCGTTGGCGATTTCCGGGCGCCCGGCCCGGGAGACCACCTTCTCCACTTCGGGGAAGGACAGGAGCGCCTTTTCCACGGCGGCGGCGGTTTTCACAGTCTCGGTCACGGAGACCGAGGGAAGGCGGAAGGACTGCACCGTGATGCTTCCCTCGTCAAGGGTCGGCAGGAACTCGCTCCCCAGGAAGGGGACAAGAGCCAGTGCAAAGACCAGGGCGGCGCCGGTGACGCCCAAGGTCTTCCCCGGGTGGGCCATTGCCTTCCGCAGCGTGGGAAGGTATGCCTCCCGGAGGGCGCGGAGAAGCCACGGATCCGTCTCCTCGACGATTCTCCCTTTCAGGAGCAGGGAACAGAGCGCCGGAACGACCGTCACCGTCAGGATCAGGGAGCCCAGGAGGGCGAACCCCACGGTGTACGCCATGGGGGAGAACATCTTCCCCTCCATGTCCCGGAGCGTCACGATGGGAATGTAGACGATGATGATGATCCCGATCCCGAAGACGATCGGACGGGCGACCTCCCGGGCCGATTCGAAGATCGTATGGATGAATCCTTCTCCCTCCTTCCTCTCGGCGAGTTTCCGCATGGTGTTCTCCATCATCACCACGCTGCCGTCGACGATCATCCCGAAGTCGATGGCTCCCAGCGTCATGAGATTGGCGGAAAGCCGGAGCCAGTGCATCCCGAGGAAGGAAAAAAGCATGGAAAGGGGGATGACCAGGGCCACGATGAGGGCTGCCCGGACGTTCCCAAGGAAATAAAAAAGGACGGCCACGACCAGGAGACCGCCCTCCAGGAGGTTGTTCCGGACGGTCCGGATGGTCTTACGGACGAGTTCGGTCCGGTCGTAGTAGGGAACCAGACGGACGCCCACCGGCAGAAGCTTCTGGATGGTCTTGACCTTTTCCTTGGCGGCGGCGACCACCTCCTTGCCGGAGGCTCCCTGGAGCATCATCACGATGCCGGCCACCGCTTCGCCCTTCCCGTCGCGGGTCGTTGCTCCCTGGCGGGGTTCGCTACCGATCCGGAGCTGCGCCACGTCGTCGAGATGGATCGGCGTCCCGTTCCGGGAGGCCACCACGATCCGTTCCAGGTCCTCAAGGCCCCTGGCGAGGCCCAGTCCTCGGACGATGTACTGTTCCTCCCGGTGTTCGATGTAACCGGCTCCGCGGTTGGCGTTGTTCCTCTCCACGGCCTCCATGACGTCGCGGAGCGTCAGGTGGAGGCTCTTGAGCTTCCCCGGGTCGATCAAGACCTGGTACTGCTTCACCTGTCCGCCGAAGGAGTTGACGTCGGTCACCCCGGGGACCGTCCGCAGGATCGGCCGGACCACCCAGTCCTGCAGGGCACGGAGTTCCCGGATGTCGTATTTTTCCCCCTCGACCAGGTACTGGTAGATTTCGCCGAGTCCGGTGGTGATAGGCCCCAGCTGCGGTTCGATTCCCTTCGGCAGCCGCTCGCGGGCCTGCTGGAGGCGCTCGAAGACCTGTTGCCGGGCGAAGTAGATGTCGACCCCGTCCTCGAATACCACCGTGATCACGGAGAGGCCGATCTTGGAGAGGGAGCGGACCTCTTGGAGGCGGGAAAGCCCTCCCATGGTGGTCTCGATGGGGAAGGTGATCTGTTTCTCCACCTCGGTGGGGGCCATTCCGCCCGCCTGGGTGAGGATCTGCACCTGGACGTTCGTGACGTCCGGGAAGGCGTCCACGGGGAGCCTGTTCATGGCCCACAGGCCGGCGCCGACCAGGAGAAGGGTCGCGACAACGACCAGCAACCGCTGTTCCAGCGAGAATCTAAGGATCCTGTCGATCATGGGCCTATTCCTCTCCGAGTTCGCCTTTTTTCAGTTCCGATTTCAGGAGGAACCCGCCCTTGGCCGCATACCGCTCTCCTTCTTTCAGGCCCGCGGTGACCTCCACCCAGCCTCCCCCGTTGGCCCCGGTCGCCACTTCCCTGGGGATAAATTCGGCGTCGTCCCCGGTGATGAACAGGACCTTCTTCCCTTCCAGTTCGACGAGCGCCTCCTCGGGGACCGCCAGCCCCGGGGAGCTGCTCGGGGGGATGGCCAGCTCCACCGTGGCGAACATCTCGGGCTTGAGCTTCCTCCCCGGGTTCGCCACCTCGATCCGCGCCTTTACGGTCCGCGTGGCTTCATCCACCAGGTCCGCGATGTAGGTCACCCTCCCCCTGAAGACGCTCTCGGGGAAGGCCCCGACCTTTACCGCCGCCGGCCGGCCTCTGCCGATCTTCGCCAGGTCCTTCTCGTTGATGTCCACCAGCACCCACACGGAGGAAAGGTCGGTGACCGTGAAGAGGTTTTTCGAAGGGTCCGCCAGCTCCCCGACGATGGTATGTTTTTCCGTGACAACCCCGGCGATGGGGGAGTGGACGGGGAGGAGGATTCTCTTCTCCTCTATGTGCTCTTCGAATTCCGAGGGCGAGAGGCCGTAGAGCCTCAGCCGTTCCTCGTCGGCGTGGAGCTCGGACATCGCCGTCTGGTATTCCGTTTCCGCCTGCAGGATCTCCTTGCGGGCCGCGATCTTCTTCTCGACGAGCGACTTGATCCTGTCCAGGTTGCTTCTCGCGAGGGCGATCCGGGACCGGGCCTTGTAGTACTCGGACAGGGCTTCCCCCAGTTCCACGCTGTCCAGGCGGGCAAGGACCTGCCCGGCGACGACGGTGTCTCCGAGGCTCGCGCCGACCCACACGATCTTTCCGGGAATCCTGGGGGAGACGTGGGCGATCCGATCCGCGTTGGCCCCCACCTTGCCGGTCGCGACGATGACGCCGCCGAGAGACGCCTTTTTCGCAGTCTCCACGACGACCGCGCGGCTTTGCAGGATTTCCGGTTTCAGACGGACGCCTCGGGTCTGCTTGTCTCCCCCTTCCTTTCCCTCGCTGCCCAGCTCGGTTCGGGCGGCTTCCTCTTTTTCGGCGGTCGCCGCCTTTCCTCCTTTTGCGAGGTGGCTGAACCGGTACGCGAAGGCGCCGCCCAAGACGAGAGCGAGGACGATCCCGACGGCCGCAACAATCTTCGTATTCTTCATTGATTTCCTCCGTTGTCCTTGTTCGAGGCGAAAGCCGTTCCGTCAATTGATCCTTCCGCCCACGGCCGCCGTCAGCCTGGCCAGGGCCGTGTTCCATTGATAGAGGGCCGCCAGGTATCCCTCGTTCGCGTCGAGGAACTTCCGCTGTTCCTCAAGGACGGAAAGGATCCCCACTTCGGCGAGCCGGTAGGCCTCCTGCGTCAGCCGAAGGTTCTCTTCGAGTTGGGGGAAGATGTCGCGGCCGTAGATCCGCAGGGCCTTCTCGGAGGAGGTCAGGCGGGCGAAAGCCGATTCCACCTCCCTATCGACATTCCTCCGGACAAAGAGATACCGGCTCTCGGCGCTTCGCCGTCTCGTTGCGGCTTCCTTTTTTCCCGCCTGGTTCCGGTCGTACAGCGGGAGGGGCACCGACAGCTTGAGTCCCACCAGTTTGTCACGATCTTTCGCCGTGATATCTCCGACATCCAGCGAAGAATCTTCCCGCTCCAGGGAGAGCACGGCCGTCACGTTGGGTTTCCCTTGCGCCTCCGCCAGGTGGATCTCCGCGTCGGCCCTTTCCTTTTCGGCAGCCAGGGCCATGAGGTCAGGTCTCCGGGCAAGCGCCAGAGCTCTTAGGTCCTCGATCCGGGCCGGAAATTCCTTATTTTCAAGCGTGCCCGCAATTCCGATCTCCGGTCCCGTGGAGAGGCCCATCAGGGAAAAGAGTTTCAACCGACTCGGTTCGATTTCCCGTTCCGCTTCCGCCTTGCGTCCCTTGCTCCTTGCCACTTCCACGCGGGCCAGGTTCACTTCCAGCTCCGGGATGTCCCCGGCCGCGAACCTGTCCCGGGCGACCCGCAGGAGTTGCTCGTTGATCTCCACGAACCTCCCGGCCAGCTTTAACCGATGTTCGGCCAGGATGAGATCGTAGAAGGCAACCTTGACCTCCTCGTCAAGGAGCCGTTCCGCGTCGGCGATCCGGTAGCCGTACTCCTCCAGGTCCTTCCCGGCAACCTTGAGCCTCTTGGCCCTTTTTCCGGCGGTCAGGATCTCCTGGGAGTAGGCGGCGGAGAATCTCCTTTCGCCCTCGTTCGCGAAGAGGAAATCGCCGGCGCCCTCGAACTCCAGGGAAGGGTTGGGGAGCAGGCCCGCCCGGATCCTCCCCGCCTCGCGCAGGCCCCTTTCGGCACGCAGCGCCTTGATCTCCCCGTTGTTCTCAAGGGCGTAGGAGAGGACTTCGGGCAGACCGAAGACCTTTTCTGCGGCGAATACCGTCCCGACGTTTATTGTGAGCAGGCATCCCAGCAGAGCCGAAAAAACGGATCGTATGGAAGTTGAAGAACTCAATACGGCCACCTCCTTCGAACTGGTGACAATGTCATTTCGCGACCTCCGGAAAAATCCAACGTCGTCCTTTCCCAGGGCACACACTGGACCGGAAGGGGAAATAACGCCTTGCTCCCGGCGGGGAGCGAGGCGACATGGCGGATTGGGAAAGGCCTGGATCAGAAGAACAGTCGTACGAAGGGCGGCCTGTGGGAGGCCGATGATGGACAAGAACCGTATTCACGAGAAGCACCCCACCGGCCGATTCCAAAATATCATCGCTTCGAACGGGAGTCGGCCAAAGCGACATCACGTACCAGGTTAAGTGCCTGAAATGGTACGAGGAGAACGTTGCATGTGTGAGCAGGCCGGAGAGAGATATAACATCCACGCGGGGGCCACAATGGGTGCGGCAAGATCCCCCGATGCTGCCGAGTTTCGAGAGGGAAGGTCCGCGGGGGCCGAAGACGGACGAAAAGGGGGCGCAGGTTCCCGTGTCGGCGGCATCGACCGCGATGTGTCCATCGTTTCCGAGACAAAGGACGTTTCTCTCCCCGATTCCGGCTCCCAGCAGGAGGAGGACCGGGAGGCAAATGGCAGCAACCGCGATTTTTACTTTCCGGCGGAGGATGCTCTGCAAAATATCGTGTCCCTTGCTTCTCTGGTTTTTTCGTTTGGTGGTTAGATCCTATCTCCGGTTGCAGCCTTCAGCTCCCGTAGCTGTGGAGGCCGGACAGGATCAGATTGACGCCGAGATAACAGAAAATGGTCGCTGCGAACCCGGCGATCGACAGGATGGCAGCCCGCCTGCCGTGCCACCCCCTCGTGATCCGGGCATGGAGAAACGCCGCGTACACCAGCCAGACGATCAGCGACCAGGTCTCCTTGGGATCCCAGGACCAGTAGGTCCCCCAGGCGTAGTTCGCCCAGGCCGCCCCCGTGATGATCCCGGCGGTGAGAAACGGGAAACCCCAGATGATCGACCTGTAGACCAGATCATCCAGGACCTTCGAGACCGGGAACAGGCCGACGATGCCGCCCGTCACCTTCGCCTCCTCCCGCTTCGCTTTCATGAGGTACATTACCGCGACGCCCGCGGACACCGTGAAGGCGGCGTACCCGACGAAGCAGGTGATCACGTGGGCGTGCAGCCAGTACGATTGAAGCGCCGGAACCAGGGGATGGATGCCGCTCTCGCTGGTGAGGGCGAACAGCATCGTGGCGAAGGCGATCGGGATCACGAAAGCGCCGAAGGTGCGGTTCTTGTACTTCCACTCGACGAACAGGTAGAACAGGTTGACCGACCAGGCAAAAAAGACGAGCGACTCGTACAGATTGGTCACGGGGATCCTGCCGATTCCCATCTGGTACGACTCGGCCCACCGGACCCCGAGGGCGACGGTTGACACGACAGCCGCTGCCAGGCATATCCACGTCCCGATCCGGGCGAGGGTCTCTCTTTTCCCATACAGGTAGGCGACATAATTGACGGACGCCGTACCGAACAAGAGGGTGGTCAGATCGAAGAGATGGACGTTGAGCGTATTCATGCCGGGTTCTCCTTATTTGTCTTGGACGGGTCTTTCCTGATTTTGGCCAGGATGGCGAAGAAGATTTTCTCGAAGACCGGCCGATTCCGGTTCGCGCTCCCGGCCGCCGTGACTTCCACTTTCCCGTGTGGGCCTGGGGACAGACGAATCCAGATGCGCCGATGGGAGACGAAGAAGGAGATCATCATCCCCGCCGTCAGCAACAGGCACCCCAGCCATACCACATTCACCCCCGGATCCTTGGCGACCTGGAGACCGGTGTAGAAGTTTTCCTTGATATTGAGGAACCCCAGGGTAAAGGCGTCCCCCCTCTGCCGGTCGGAGTCGGGGAACCTCTGGAGCAGCCAGAACTGTTGGGGGACCTTATTCGGTTTCTCCACGATGACCTGGAGGGCCGGACCGAACCCCTGGAAGTTCGGTTCGAAGTTGACGGCGCTGACCGTGCCGTACCCCGGGATCTCCCGCTTTTTGTTGGGGGCGAGGGACAGGATTCCCGCATCCTCGCCGGAGGCCTTCTTGACCGATACCTGGACGATGGGTGGTCCGGCTTGTCCGTAGCTCGATTGATAGAACCAGATCCCCTTGTAGACGAGCGGATCGTTTACCTCGATTGTCTTGCGCAGGACCTCGCGCCCGTTCTCGATGACGCTTAAATCCGAGGAATATTCCTTGGGCTGTCCGTTCGGATAGGTCTCCACCCAGAACTTGTTGTTCCGGACGGAGAAGGGCAGGTCGATGTGCTCTTTCCCGCCTCGGGCGTCCAGGTGGGAGGCTTCCTTCCCCTCCGGGATATTCACGTACGATTTGAATCCGAAGACGTTCCCGATGATTGCCCCGATGAAGACGATGACGATGCCGGCATGGGTGGCGTACGCGCCGAACCGGGAGTAGACGCCCTTCTCCGCGTAAAGGTGCACCGACCCGTCCGCTTCGGTGACCTTGGGAGCCGCAAAAGAACCGGAAAGCGCGGACCGGTACGTCTCCGCCCACTGCGGAATATCGCCTTTGTGTTTCCACCGCTCCGTGAGCGAAAGGGTTTTTTCCATCGCGGCGTCGATCGTCAGTCGGGGCTTGCGGACCGTTCGGATCACCCGGGGAAGGCGGTCGATCGTGCAACAGGTGAGGTTCAAGGTGAAGAGGCAAAGAAGGAGAAGAAACCACCAGGAGTGGTACATGTCGAACAGGTTGATCCGATCCATCAGGTTGTACGCCCAGTCCTCGTACACCTGGCGGTATTTTTCCGGGGGTTGGTTCTGCTGGATGACTGTACCCAGGATGGAGGTGACGGCCAGCAGGATGATCATCCAGATCGCGAGCTTTATCGAAATCAGAAAATTCCAGATTCGGGTCGCTACCGGCTTTGTCTGCTTCCGTTCGATGGTTGCGGAGGCAGGAACGCGGTCGGTACGAACCTCCGATGCGGTTTCCATAAGGACTCCTTCCACTGGTGAAGCATTCATTTTTTACGGTGCACAAAGATGTACGCACCGGTTCCTTCGGGGACCGGCGGTCGGAAAACGGGGAAGAGCGGGATCAGCGAATCGGAGGTCTAAGCAGAGAGAAGGAGGGTGCTTCGTACAGGATGGAAAGCTCAGGGGGTGCGAAGCGCTGAAAATGATCGTCTCGAAAAACCGAAACGGGATTGTCCCCGATGAAAGGGGAAAGACAGGACGGGCAAAGCATGCACAGGTGGTCTCCCGAATCTTGAGTTGACGAGGGACAGGAATCGTTCCGGCTTTCGGAGAGAGCGAACGATGTCGCCGTCGTTTCGTTTGAGGACGCGCAGGCGGCGACCGCCTTGGTGGGACAGGATTTGCAGATCGCAGCTTCCGCGACGGACACAAACAGCTGGAGCGTCAAAAACGCAAGAACGACTCCACGGAATATCGTTCGAGTGAACATTTGCGGAATTCTAACGTCCCTCCCCCGGTAAGGTCAATCGGAATCCAATAATCGCTTCCAATGGCATTCCCCCTGCACAAACCACCCCATCGGTCCAGTCATGGTCGGAACGAAATTTTTCCTTGAGCGGTGTCGACAAAAGCCATAACACCAGTTTATAACGTCGTCTTTCCCCTGGCCACCAAGGCGATGTTCCTCGTCCTGGCAACCTTGGGGTTGGCCACCCTCTGGATGGGGGTCGCCGCGGACATGGGAGCGACGCTGCTCGTCATCGGCAACAGCATGCGTCTCCTTTGGGGCTCGAACAGATCCGGAATCCTCTTCCCCCCGGTCGGACGGCACCACAGCAACGGGTTCCGAAATTTCAAAACAAAGGGTGCTCGAAGGAAAGATAGAGAAAAACCCCGTACTCCCCCCTCGAGGGCCCGACCCCGATGGGCACCCCGATCCCCGGAACGACCTGGAGCCCCGATTCATGGTTCCACGCGAAGCGGACTCCCGGGTTGAGGAAAAAGGACGACTCCCTTTCCGTCATCCCGATTCCCGTGACGGCCTCGATGGTCTCCCCTACCGCCTCGATAAGGAAGTTGAAATTCTCCGACACGAGGAACACCGCGCTCGCCCCGTAGAGGAAGCCGTAGGTGTCCTCTCGGGCGCCTCCCGGTCCCCTGGCCCGCGGCACATAGGTCATACCGAGGTTCCAGTGGGTGACCCACCTGTCGGTAAGTTCGACGCTCAGCGGAATGTTCCCCTGGAACCCGAGGGTCCCTTCTCCGAGACCCCGTCCTTCGTCTCCCGTGGGAAGGATCAGCGACAGTCTCGGCGAGAGTGCGACAGGGTCTCTCAAGAGAAGCTGGTAGCGGTAGTTCAGCAGGACGTCGCCGATCCCCGTAACCGTTCCACCCCCGCGAAGCCGGTCGACGGGGATCGTCGCCGAAAGCTGGTGGGTCTCCCGGGGAGCCGGCCACTCTTCGGTGAAAGTGTACCCCCAGGAACCATCTCTCATGTACTGGAACGCCTGGATGTGCTGGATCACACCCGGTTCCTGGTTGTATGCCTCCTCGATCAGAAACGAATTGTCGCGGATCTTCACCGTTTCCCCCGCCGCGACTGACCCTCCGAGCCCCACGATCAACATGAGAATCGAAGCGGTGAATCTTCTCATCTTCCCCTCCTGAAAACGTCGAATGGATCCGGCGGTTCCGGGGTAGGAAAACCTTGCCCGGCATGTTGTCATTATGCCCTCCGATTTCCGAAAGATATAATGCTTTCCCCTCCGTTCCGATAATCCGGGATGAGAGGCTGCTTTATGCGGGGCGCCATGCTTCTTCCTCAGCGGGCGGTCGTGTTGCCAAGCGGACGCGGAGCGTACCCGTTGCAGACCAAAAGACCGGCCGGATCATCCGAAACCTGTTCGAAACCCCACAAGGGGGGGTGAACCGATGAAGAGCCAACACGATCTTATTTTACGGATATCCGTGTACCGGGTGACCGCCGGGCCAATGGCGTGGAATAATCGGCATGCGCTGGCCTCGTGGTTCGAGTAAACGTACACTGGAATCGCAGGGGACAGCAACGGGACCCGGCGCCGCACCAAGGGGGTACCATGGACTTCGGTCGCAAGGACGTGATCGAGGCGAAGGCGAGGGTCTATCGGATGGCGTACGCCACCCCCCTCGTCGAGGAGACCCCCCTTTCCTCCCGGTTCGGCGGAAAGGTCCTCTCCAAGCTGGAGAATCTCCAGTACTCCGGTTCGTTCAAGATCCGGGGGGCCGCCAACAAGGTGCTCTCCCTGCACCGGACCCGGATCTCCGGCGTCATCGCGGCCAGCGCGGGGAACCATGCCCGTGGCGTCGCCCGGGCCGCGAAAGAGGCGGGAATCCCCGCCACGCTCGTGATGCCCCTCTGGGCGCCCGTCTCCAAATGGGCCGGGGCCCAGCGCGAAGGCGGCGAGAACGTGCGGATCATCAGCCACGGGGAGACCTTCGACGAGGCGTCGAAGCACGCCCTCGCCCTCGCAGGGGAAGAAGGCCTCGTGTTGGTCCATCCCTTCGACGACCCGATGGTGATCGCGGGCCAGGGGACGCTCGGAATGGAGCTCGTCGAGGAGATCGGCCTGCCCGGAACCATCTACGTCCCCGTGGGCGGCGGTGGGCTTCTGGCCGGGATCGGGGCTGCGGTGAAGGAGACGTATCCGGACGCGGAGCTCGTCGCGGTGCAGGCGCAGGGGGCCTCTTCGCTCCTTCCCTCCCTCGAGAAGGGGAGGCCCGTGGCGTGCACGGAGGCGCGCACGATCGCGGACGGGATCGCGGTGAAGTCGCTGAGCGATCGGACCTACGAGGCCGCAAGGCGGTGGGTCGACGACGTCGCCATCGTGGACGACGAGGAGATCGCCGCGGCGATCCTGTACGCCCTCGAGGAGATGAAGACCACGCTGGAGGGGGCGGGAGCCGCCCCGCTGGCGGCGCTTCTTTTCAAGCGCCCGCCCACGAAGTTCCCCGCCGTGATGGTCCTCTCGGGAGGGAACATCGACGTCAATTTCCTCTCCCAGATCACCGAGAGGGGGCTCTTCCGCTCGGGGCGGCTCGTCCGCCTGCGGTTCCTCATCCCGGACCGGCCCGGCTCCCTTGCCACCCTGCTCTCCGCGGTCGCGGGGGAGCGGTCGAACGTGGTCAGCATCGAGCACGACCGGCTTCCGCCCGACTGCCCTCTGGGGTACTCGACCGTCGTTCTTCTCCTCGAGACGCGTGACCGGGCCCACGGGGAGGAGCTGGCCGCCCGCCTCGGCGAGCAGGGGTTCCGGTCCACGAGCTGATCCCTCATGTGCGGCTGCGTCTTCCTCCATTGACCGGAATCCAATGATCATGCGCAGACATACCCACAACCACCACCATCCCCCCGCGGATCCCGTCGTGACGACGACCGGGAAGGGAGCCCGTGCCGTCCTGTGGTCGTTCACCGCCCTCCTCGCGACGGCCGCCTGCCAGGCCACCGTTGTCTTCTTCACGGGCAGCGTCGCCCTCCTCGCGGACACGATTCACAACCTGGGGGACGCGGCCACCGCCATCCCCCTGTGGATCGCCTTCCGGCTGGCTCGCAAGGGAGCGAATGACCGCTTCACCTACGGGTACGGCCGGGTCGAGGACCTGGCCGGGGTCATCGTGGTCGGCGTCATCCTGGCGAGCGCCGTCGCGGCCGGGGCGGAATCGGTCCGCCGGTTCGTGAACCCGGCGCCGGTACGGCACCTGTGGGCGGTCGCCGCCGCCTCGGTGGTCGGCTTTCTCGGCAATGAGGCGGTGGCCATCTACCGGGTGCGGGTCGGAAAAGAGATCGGGAGCGCCGCGCTCGTTGCGGACGGGAGCCACGCGCATGCGGACGCGCTGACGAGCCTCGCGGTCCTCCTGGGAGCGGCGGGCGTCTGGCTGGGGGTTCCCCTCGCGGACCCGGCGGTCGGACTCCTGATCACCGCCATGATCCTTAGGATCGTGTGGGAGACGGGGAAAGAGATATTCTTGCGGCTGCTCGACGGATCCGACCCGGCTGCGGTCGGGGAGATCCGGGAGACCGCCGCCTCCGTGACCGGAGTCGTGGAGGTATCGGACGTTCGGGTCCGCTGGGCGGGCCACCGGATGTACGCGGAGGTAAACCTCGCCGTCGACGGCGAACGGTCCGTGAGCGAGGGGCATGCGATCGCGACAGAGGTCCGCCACCGGATGCTCCATCACCTCCGGTACCTGTCGGATGCGACCATCCACGTGGACCCGGCGCACGCCTCGGGGGTCGCCCGACACGGCGTGCCGTCACACGACCACGACGGCCTGCCGGGGCACTCGCACTGACCTGCTGCGCGATCGCCTTCCTTGCATCAAGCGACGTTCAGGACGACGGCGGGCAACTTTTCCAGGATCGACACCAGGAGTTCCTTCTGGGTGACCAGATCCTCCCGCGTCCGCCGGTCCTTCGCTGCCGTGATCTCCCTCCGCAAATGCGATATCTCCGTTTCAAGGGTCTCTTTCAGCGCCCGGATTTCCAGGTTGGTCAGCACCAGTTCCATGGGGCACCTCCTTTTCCCTCGATTCCGTTGACCGCCCCGCGGTGTTTTCGGGGGGATGATTATTATATCACCGGGTGCGAGCAATGCCATGCGCCCTTCCCCTTTCAGTAGGCAAGTCCCCAACAGGTATGGTAGTTTTGGAAAATTATCCGACGTGCCGGGAGAGGCATTCCCATGCGTCTGCGCCGCCCCGACAAGAAGAGGTTTCTCGCGTTCCTGGCCGTCCTGGGCCCCGGGATCATCACGGCATCGGTCGACAACGACGCCGGGGGGATCGCCACGTACTCGATCGCCGGCGCGCATTTCGGGTACTCCCTCCTCTGGACGCTCATCCCGATCACGGCCGCCCTGATCGTCGTCCAGGAGATGGTGGCGAGGATGGGGGTGGTCACGGGGAAGACTCTTGCGGACCTCATCCGGGAGAAGTTCGGGGTCCGACCGACCTTCTTCCTGCTCATCGCGCTCCTCCTGGCCAACATCAGCAACACGGTTGCGGAATTCGCCGGCTGGGCGGCCGCCCTGGAGATCTTCGGGGTCAGCAAGTACCTCTCCGTTCCCATCGGGGCGGTGGCGGTCTGGTTCCTCGTCGTGAAGGGGACGTACCGCATCGTCGAGAAGATCTTCCTCATTGCGAGCACCGTGTACTTCACCTACGCGGTGTCCGCCTATTTCGCCCACCCCCAGTGGGGAACGGTGGCGCGGAAGCTGGTCACTCCCGTGCTGCAGATGGACAGCGCCTACATCATCATGCTCATCGGCATGGTGGGGACGACGATCGCCCCGTGGATGCAGTTCTACCTTCAGTCCGCGGTCGTGGAAAAGCACATCCCGGTGGAGGACTACGCCCTGTGCAGGGCGGACGTCATCGTCGGCTGTTTCGTCACCGACATCGTGGCGCTTTCGATCATCGTCGCGTGCGGAGCGACGATGTTCGCGCAGGGGATTCACATCAACGACGCCAAGGACGCTGCCCTCGCCCTGGCGCCGCTCGCCGGAAAGTATGCCTCGATCCTCTTCGCCATCGGACTGGCCAACGCATCTCTCTTCTCCGCCTCCATCCTGCCGCTGGCGACCGCCTACTCCGTCTGCGAAGGGATGGGGTGGGAGTCCGGCATCGACAAGGACTTCCGGACGGCCCCCCACTTCTTCTGGCTGTACACGGGGATTATCGTGCTTGGCGCCCTGTGCGTCCTGTATCCCGCCGCCCCCTTGATCCTCATCATGCTTTTTTCCCAGGTGGCCAACGGCATCCTCCTGCCGTTCGTCCTCGTGTTCATGCTGAAGCTGATCAACGACCGGGAACTGATGGGGGGGTTCGTCAACTCCAAGGCGTTCAACGGGATCGCGTGGACGACCGCGGTCGTCATGATCCTTCTCACGA
>Ga0209751_10000986_pt1 | contig 29767 bp, 22 predicted proteins | sample RifCSP13_1_FD_184019 | JGI IMG/M metagenome (GOLD analysis project Ga0209751, IMG submission 184019) | Soil microbial communities from Rifle, Colorado - Rifle CSP2_sed 13_1 (SPAdes) (version 2) | ecosystem: Environmental > Terrestrial > Deep subsurface > Rock core/Sediment | place: Rifle...
GTTTGTAACCGGTGTGAAGGTGCCGCTAGTACCAGATTTCCCGAATGTGGTCATCACAATTCCAGCTTATCGGGCTGCGGAGTTGTTTGAGAGTAGTTATCCAAAACTGGCAGAACAGTTGCGCGGAGTTGCCTACACGCCGATGATCTCTGTTACCGCCTTTGTTCAACGCGAGCTTTTTTCGCGAGTGCCAAAGGGAGTGGGAGTGCTGGTTCCGGCATGCGAGCAGCGAAACTGCTTAGGAGTACTCTTCAGTTCCAGCTCATTCACGGGCCGAGTGAATGATGAGAATCAGTATGCATCGTTCACAATCATGATGGGTGGCTCTACGGGCGGGCGATGGCTCAAAGCCTCTGACGAAGAGATTGGGAAAGCAGTGGCAGCAGAACTTCGTGCGTTACTGGGAATGCGAGGCTCCGTTGCGGAGATGGTTATCAATCGTTGGCCGCGTGGCATTCCAAAATATACGACGGACCTCCCAAAGGTCTGGGCTGAAGCCAGGCAAAGTTGGTGCTCGGTTCCGGGTAACATTCTGTTTGGCAATTACACCGGTCAGGTGAGCCTACGCGGAATGATTGAGAGTGCGGCTGGGTTTTGTTGATAATGTGGGTGAGCCTCAGGGGAGGGAAATGACCTTGAGGGAGAAGAAATTAAAAGCGGCGGCGCGTCGCTGCGCTCCTTGTCGCCGCACTCCAAAGCTTCCCTAATGGGCATAAGTGGGGTAATTTTTGCGATCAGGCTGTTGCCGGAAACTAACAGCTAAGATCCGCCTGCATATCATTCATGCGAAGGTTATTTACGAACAAACATGAGCACTGTAACTGAAGCAGAGAAAGAAACCACCAGCGAAACCGCCGTCCACAAATGGGTGTATCTCTTTGAGGAAGGCAGCGGTGAAGATAAAGCGTTGCTCGGTGGCAAGGGCGCTGGTCTGTGTGAGATGACGCGCGCGGGTCTACCAGTTCCACCAGGACTGATTGTCTCCACCGAGGCGTGCAACGCCTTTTTTGAGAATGATAAAAATTTTCCGGAGGGCCTTTGGGAGCAGGTTAAGGACGGGTTGCGAGCAATCGAGAAGAAAGTAGGTAAGCGATTCGGTGATCCTAAAAACCCCTTGCTTGTTTCCGTCCGTTCAGGCGCGGCTTTCTCCATGCCGGGAATGATGGACACAGTTCTTAACCTCGGGTTGAACGAGGAAACGGTTCAGGGTCTTGCGGAGCAGACTGGTGATCTGCGTTTCGCTCTGGACGCGTATCGCCGGTTTGCTTCTCTCTTCGGCGAGATCGTTATGGGGGTGGCCCACGAGAAGTTTGAACGGGTGCTCGATCGGTTCAAAGCGCAGACCACGGGCGGTCGAGATACCGACTTGAAAGCGGATGATCTGCGCGAAATCATCACGGCTGAGAAGCAGATCATCCTCGCCGAGCAACATGCCATTCCTGAGGATCCTTATGAGCAGTTGCGTGTGGCGATTGCCGCCGTGTTCAACTCCTGGATGGGAAGGCGCGCAATTGATTATCGGCGCGTAAACCGAATTCCCGATTCCCTCGGCACGGCGGTGAATGTGCAGGCAATGGTCTTCGGCAACATGGGTGAAGGCAGTGGTACTGGAGTCGCCTTTACGCGTGATCCGTCAACTGGAAAAAAGGAGCTGTACGGCGAGTACTTACTCAATGCGCAGGGTGAGGACGTTGTGGCCGGAACGCGTACTCCGCATGCCATTTCCGAACTGAGAAAAGAGCTGCCGAAAGTTTACGATGAGTTCGCGTCTATCGCACAACTGCTGGAAAACCATTATCGCGATATGCAGGACGTCGAGTTCACTATCGAACGCGGCAAGTTATGGATGCTGCAAACGCGTACAGCCAAACGGACTGGGGCGGCCGCGGTTCGCATAGCCGTGGACATGTTCCACGAAAAGCTGATCGATAAAGCTGTTGCCGTGCAACGGGTAACGCCGGAACAGTTGGACCAATTACTTCACCCGACCGTGGATCCCCGGACCGAAGCGACAGTTCTTGCTACGGGCTTACCAGCGAGCCCGGGAGCTGCGCAGGGACAAGTAGTGTTTAGTCCGGATGAAGCTGAAGAGCTGGCTAAAGAGGGCGCCAAGGTGGTGTTGGTTCGTCAGGAGACCAGTCCGGATGATTTCCACGGCATGGTGGCCGCGCAGGCAATTGTCACTGCTCGGGGCGGTATGACGAGCCACGCAGCCGTTGTCGCACGCGGTATGGGAAAGACATGCGTGAGTGGCGCCACGTCACTCAATATAGATTACAGCCAGCAACAGTTCACGGTGGATGGGAATGTTGTCACGAAAGGCGAATGGATTACGGTGGACGGATCTACCGGAAGGGTATTCCTGGGTCAGGTACCTACGATTCGGCCCACTCTCGGGCCGGATTTCCACGAGCTGATGAGTTGGGCAGACAAATTCCGGAAGTTGCGCGTGCGAGCCAATGCCGACACCCCACGTGATGCGAAAGTCGCCCGCCAATTCGGCGCGGAAGGCATTGGTCTCTGCCGTACCGAGCATATGTTCTTTGGTGATCTCAGGCTGCAAGCCATGCGCGAAATGATTCTTGCGGAAGGCGTTGGTGCCCGGGAGAAGGCTTTAGAGAAGCTCTTACCCTTGCAGCGTGGCGACTTTGTCGGAATCTTTCGCGAGATGGCAGGGCTTCCCGTAACGATTCGTTTGCTGGATCCGCCGCTACATGAGTTCCTACCGAATGCTGAAGAGTTGTTGACCGAATTGGGTGACCTGAAGATGGCCGTGCAGAAGGCGGCTTCACTTTCGGATATGGATCGTCTGCTTGACGAGATCGATGAAAAACGGCGTCTATTGCGGCAAGTGGATCGCATACGCGAAGCTAACCCGATGTTGGGCTTTCGCGGGTGCCGGCTGGGGCTGCTTTTCCCAGAGGTAACACGAATGCAATGTCGCGCGATCTTTGAGGCGGCGTGTGAAGTCCAGGGGGAACGCCGGAAGATCACGTTGGAGATCATGGTTCCGCTCGTTTCGCTGAGTGAGGAGTTGCGCCAACAGCGGGAGTTGATCGATGAGGTCGCTACTCAGGTAATGGGTGAGCATGGGACGAGTATCGAATACAGCGTTGGCACAATGATCGAATTGCCGCGTGCAGCTTTGACCGCAGACAGCATTGCCGAGCATGCGGAGTTCTTTTCATTTGGAACGAATGATTTGACCCAGACTACGTTTGGGTTGAGCCGGGATGACTCGGCTCGGTTCCTGCCGAACTATGTGGATCGCAAGATAATTCACGATGATCCTTTTCAGGTGCTGGATCGCGAGGGGGTAGGCCAACTCGTGCGCATCGGTACCGAGCGTGGTCGCAGTGTTCGTCCAAAACTTAAAGTGGGAATCTGCGGCGAGCATGGTGGTGATCCCAGTTCCATCGCTTTCTGTAATGAGATAGGTTTGAACTATGTCAGTTGTTCGCCCTATAGAGTTCCGGTAGCGCGTCTGGCTGCAGCGCAGGCTTCATTGGCAGCAGCAGCTGGTAGCGATGCAAAGGAAGTGGTCGGCGCCTCCCAATTGTGAAGTGACGCCCTTTGTGACGTTTCGGGTCCTTCGTCGATTTCCCTTCTGTGCAATAAGGCGATCCTGGAAAAAACACGAATAACGAGAAAGGTTCTGAGGTGCCGTTTGTAGCGACTCAGACATGCAGGATGACCTTTGCGAAGGTGAAGTAAATCACCAGTCCAGTTGCGTCTACGAGTGTCGTGATCAATGGCGCGGAAAGAACTGCCGGATCCACCCCAAAGCGCTGCGCCACTATAGGAACCAGAGCGCCTACGGTTGTGGACCAGACACAGATCGCAAACATGGTTACCGAAACCGTTACTGCCAGCTCGACCGGCACCCTCCAAAGTAACGCCTGACCAAAAGCTACCGGCGCCACCATCAACCCAACCATAACTCCAGTGCTGGCTTCTCGCAGCACGACTCGCCACGCGTGACGTACCCCGACCTCGCCCAACGCAAGACTGCGAATTACTGTCATTACAGTCTGCGCTCCAGCATTTCCCCCCGTACCAATAAGTAATGGGATGAAGAAGGAGAGCGCAACCACCGCCGCCAGTTCGGCCTCGAATCGATGCAGTACTGCACTAGTCAAAGTACCCGCTACGAAAAGAAGTAACAACCAGCCAATCCGTTTTCGTACAACCCGCAAAATCGGGTTGTCGAAGTAAGGCTTGTCGAGAGCTCCTGGCTCAACACCCGCCATCATCAGGATGTCTTCAGTCTGCTCTTCAATCAGTACGTCGATGACATCGTCAACGGTGACAAACCCGACGACACTGCCGTCCTCCTCGAGTACGGGAACGGCCAGCAGGTTGTACTTTCCAATCTTTTGCGCAACCAGTTCCTGATCGTCGAGCGCTGCGACGGTCACCGGCTTCCGTCGCATGACATCAGTCAACGGAGCCTCGAGCTCGGCCATTACTAAGTCCCTCAACGACACTGCGCCGAACAGTCGCCCACTCGCCGGATCAAGCACGTAACAGGCATAGATTGATTCCTTTTCTCGAGCAACTGAGCGGATGTGTTTCAAAGCTTCGCCGACAGTCATCGATGGATCCAACCGCACGAACTCTGTGGTCATGATTCCGCCTGCCGTGTGGTCGGGATACTGAAGCAAGCCCTCCAGCTCGTTCCTCATTTCCTCACTGAGGTTCGGCAGGACGCGATGGCGCTCGTGCAGGCCCATCCTTTGAATTACGTCAGTGCGTTCGTCGGCTGAGAGACCGGTGAGGATCTCAGCGGCGCGGGATGGCTCCAATTCTTCCATAATTGCCCCGCGACGCCGCATTGTGGGTTGGTCGAACAGTTCGATGGTCCGGGTGACTGGAAGCATAGAAACCACGGTGGCTGCTTCGTTGAGTGTCAACTGGTTCAGCAACTCAGCAAGGTCGGCCGGCGCCAAATCCGAAACCTGTGCCCCAATGCCGACCATGCTTTCGTCAAGTCGCAGATGGATTCTTTCCAATAAGTGTTTTAGTCGATCATCGGACATGGGCCGGGTTCCTTTGAGTGGAGAGATTCAAGTTGCCCAGGCATTGTACCGTCAAGTCGATCCCGAAAGACCGCATTGTGAGTTTTAAGGCTCTCGACACTAGATAGATAGGAGAGTCGTTCGGTGGTATTGACTTCATGACAACTGAAGATCGAAGGTGAGTAGGGACAGGTGATTGATTGGCTGCTTCCCTAGTCCAGCTTCCGGGTTGGCATAGGGCTGCACGTCCGGTGTATATTGTTGCGCCAAACACCGACAGGACAATTCAAGGAGTCAAGAAGCAATGAAACGTCAAATACTCTTCGCCTGCCTCGTCTTCAGTCTGGTTGCCGGGCTGCTGACGCTTCCACGGGTTTTTGCGGTATCGGATCAGCCGGAAGTCGGCGCTGCGGCCCCAGATTTCAAGCTGACTACTAATGAAGGAAAAGAAGCCACGCTTGCCGACTTCAAAGGCAAGTGGGTCGTGCTCTATTTCTATCCTAAAGATTTCACGAGCGGTTGCACCCTTCAGGCACGCAATTTCCAGCGGGATCTCGCCAAATACGAGCAACTGAACGCTGTGATCCTGGGTGTCAGCGTCGATACGGCTGAGTCGCATAAGGATTTTTGTGCCAAAGAAGGACTGACCTTCAAGCTTCTTTCGGATCCCGAAGCCAAGGTCTCCAAAAACTACGGCTCCATAATGAAATATAATGGTATGAAACTCTCAGCACGCAACACCTTCATCATCGACCCGAACTCGAAAATAGCTAAGGTGTTCGTAAAGGTCGGACCGGGAGGTCACAGCGACGAAGTTCTTGCTGCACTGGCTGAGCTACAGAAAAAATAACTAGCCAAACTCGTGTGCTCCAAAGGACGGGCGAAAACCCCGTCCTTTGTTTGTTTTGCTTCCTCAGAACCTTAGGGTCGTAGCCAGCTCCGCCCGTGGGTCAAGGTATCCCAAGCGCCTCTTAATCAAAAAAGATTCCCGTTTTTCGTCTGACAGCACTGTGGAAACTTCCGCTCCCTCTGAGAGAAAGCCCGCAGAATTCGGCAAACCAACCGCGTAATCTCCCAAAAAGTAGCTTCTCGCCAAGTCGGCATACTGCTTGCCAAGCCCTTGGCTGCAAGTGTTATCAAGCTTGCCGGTTTTCCCAAACACGCCGTCAAATTCCGGCAACGTTTTTGAAAGCAAGCCGCGATGTCCGAACAGAAACGTTACTACCGACGCTCCAGAATTCCCGAGTCGAAGTTCTGTGAGCTCGTTCGCTACTTTGCGCAGGACCTGTCTGCCACAGAGGTAGCCAATCTCACCGGTGTTACACGTAAGAGCGTCACTACAATCTTCCTGAAAATGCGCCGACGTATAGCTGAGCAGTGCGAGCGCAGTTCGCCATTGTTCACGTTGGGCCTCAGGCAGAAGGATGAGTTCTCATGCGTGCGCTGCGTCTGCGGCCGGTGTCGTACCAAAGCCTCGGCGCGGAGTCCGGTGTTTGGTGTCCTGGCAGACAGTGGTAAGGTCTTCACGGCGGCGATTCCCGACTGTCAAAAACCAATTCTTCGAGCAATGGTTCGAGGTCGCATCGCGGCTGATAACATGCCGTCCAACGGGTGGCATGGTTACGACGCGCTAGTCGACGCCGAATACGCAAAACCTTTCATAGTTAAGAGGTCAGCGGCGGAAGCCGCTGAGTTTTCTGCTGCAGGTGTAGAAAGTTTTTGGGGATTCGCTAAAGCGCGTCTCGAGAAGTTCTATGGTGTTCCAAATCGCACATTTTATCTGCACCTGAAAGAGACGGAATGGAGATTCAACCTCGGCCAATACGACCTGTATGGCGAGCTGTTGAAGCTGATGGAGAAGCACCCGCTTTAACGACATGCCGAAGTCCCGACCGGGCTTCGGCAAGTTCTTTTAACGCCGGTTAGTCATCAAAGCGAGGCCGACAAGCACAGAGGGTTTGTTCTCCGGAGATATCTACATGCTAACAAAAATCAAACTAGCAATCTTAGGGGGTTCGGTACTCGCCCTTGTCTGGTTCGGATCGGGTACGCTTCCCGAATCAGCACTGGCCACGAAATCTGACCCACCGAAAAGCGCAAAGGCCCTTAACGACGACTACGTCGGCAGCGAGACTTGCAAGAACTGCCACGAGGAGCAGTTCCAAAACTACTCGCATACAGTCCACGCAAAACTTCCCACACTAAGTAGCTGGAAGGGCAAAGCGTCCGGATGTGAGGGATGTCATGGACCAGGCAGGGCCCACGTGGAGGGTGATGGTGACAAGACCAAGATCCTTACCTTCCTTGGTAAGCCAGCCAAAGAGACATCGGAGACCTGTCTGACCTGTCACGCGGGACGCGAAGAGCACAATAACTTCCGTCGAGGCGAGCACTGGCGACAGGACATTGGGTGTACTGACTGTCACACCGCACACGCGGTGACGGCTGGAGCTAATAAAGCGAACTCCAATGCTTTTGTATCGCCTGCTAACGCGGAGAAACCCGGGTTTGCAACGGAAAAGTTGCTGGCGAAAGCTGAGCCCCAGCTGTGCATGGGGTGTCATAGCGAAACCAAACACCAGTTCAATATGCCGTTTCACCACAAGGTTCTTGAGGGGGCGATGCGTTGCAGCGATTGCCACAATCCGCATGGCGGTTTCGAGACGAAACAGGCCCGACTGACGACCGGTGCAGATGCTGCCTGTATCAAGTGCCACACAGATAAGCAGGGACCGTTCGCTTATGAACACGCCCCCATAAAAACTGAGGGTTGTGCGGCTTGTCACAATCCGCATGGTTCGCCCAATGCGAGGTTGCTGAAGACCAGCGCGGTTTCCCAGCTATGTCTCGAATGTCACAGTCAGGACCACGGCGTGGGAGCACAAGAGCCCGCTGGGCCGGGTCACAATCTGGCTGCGCAGTACCGAGACTGCACGGCATGTCACGTCAAGATTCACGGATCGCATACCAGCCACGTTTTCTTTAGATAGGGGTGGATGCAAAGAGAAATGGCATGAAGGCTCAACCTGTTTGAGCGAGAGGATCGACAGATGAAAAGGAATTTACACAAGACGTTGCGGATGTTCATCGGGCAAATGCTCGGCTTGGTGCTGGTGGCTGGAGTTGCCGGTGCCCAGGAACCAGTAGCAAGTCCTACCCAATCCGACGATGCTAAGACTCAAAGCTCCACTACGCAAAATGCAAATGGGGAGAGCAACTACACGATAGTTTCCAGCATTGAAGTTGGTTATCGTGGACTTCGTGTGGACGGTGACACGAACAAATACCACAGCGACCTCAACTATACGGCTGGCCCACGACTCTTTGACTCCAGCTTTTATGCAAAGTCAAAGGATGGTTCGGGACTGTTCGACAGTTTTTTGATTACGACCACCGGTTGGGGGGCGGACCCGAATGGTCACCTACGCATCAGCATGGAAAAACCGGAGCTATATCGCTTCAATGGTACGTACCGACGCTTCAAGTTCTTCAGGTACCTGAACAATATAGCGAATCCGAATTTCTCCACGCGTCCTACTGACCCGTTTACGGGACAGCACAGCTTCGACCTGCGAAACGAGGTTGGCGACTTTGATCTGACCATTTTGCCAAAGAATGAGAGGATCAGGTTCAATGTTGGATTCTCGCCATCCCGAATACACGGCCCCGCATTTACCACCTGGCACTTCGGCGGCGATGACTTCATGTTGCTAGGCAATCAGAGGTCTCGTGCTAATGACTTCCGGGTCGGCGCCGACTGGAAACTTGGTCCAATCGACTTCTCGTTTCTCCAGGGTTTCCGTCGTTACAAGGACGACAGCACGATTGACAATGATGGCGTCAATCGTGGCGTAAACCCGGCTTCAACAAACTTTTTACTCAACAGCATTCAACGAGACCAGCCGATTCGTGGCAGTGTTAACTACTCGCGGTTCAGCGGACACACACTCCTGGCCAAGAAGTTGGACATAACTGGAAGGCTGATTTACAGCAGCGCCACCACTGACTTCAACTGGATTGAGACAATTTCGGGTTTGAACTTTCAGTACGTCCGTAGTGGTCTACCGGCGAGTTTCAATCCCCCCGGAACGACTCTAACTTTAGGCCAATGGAGGTTCGTTGGGGATACAAAGCGCCCCAATACTCTTGCCGATCTCGGAGTGACGTACTTCGCAGCCGATCGATTTAGAATCTCTAACACGTTCCGCGTGGAAACTTTTCAGATCAGCGGTGGCGCCCTGTATAACGGTCGCTTTGAGATTACAAAAGGCTCGGTTGTCAACCCGCCCCTGACGCCTACTGGTTATTCGCATGAACTGACTAAGTATCGGAAGATCCAGAACACGATCGAAGGTGATTACCAGTTTAACGACCGCTATTCGATGCGTTTTGGCTACCGCTACGGCGAGCGCTTCATTCAGAGATTCATCAGCGGACATAACCTTACAGCCAATAACTCACCCGCGATCGCACCCCATTTTGAAGAAGAAGAGAACCATACGAATGCGTTCTTTGGTGGCATCACTGCTCGTCCGGTCGAAGAGTGGCTGCTTTCTTTAAATATCGAGCGCGGAACCGCGGACAATGTCTTTACCCGTACCGGCAACTACGATTACACGAACATCAAGGCGCGTAGCCGATACGCGGTGAACCGCAACCTCCGCTTTAACGCTTCGTTCATTTCACGTGATAACGCCAACCCCTCAGTAATCACCGAGTCGGGCACCTCCGTCTCGCTGGAAGACTTTGGCGTTACTGTGAAGTCGCGGACGTTCACGTCGTCGGTCGATTGGACCGTGAATGACAAACTGTCCTTCAACACCGGTTACAACTACAACTGGCAAAACAGCAATGCTGTCATCGAGTATGCATTTGGGCCGGGAGTTCCGAATGCGGGAATTCGCGGGCGAAGCCTTTACTTCATCAGAAATAACTTCTTCTACTTTGACACGGTTGCGCAGCCATTCCGCCGCGTTAGCTTCTATGCGGCGTACCGGATCAACAAGGACACAGGACAAGGAAATCGAATCTCCGTTCCCGCACTAGGGACTGGGGTTCTGGTTACGTCCTATCCAATGAGCTACCAGTCTCCTGAGGCCCGTATAGCTTTCCGCCTCCACAGACGGCTCGATTGGAACCTTGGTTACCAGTACTACAACTATAACGAAAGTGATCGGGTGAGGATTGAAAGCCCGTTCACGAAAGTAAGACCCCAAAACTACCACGCGCATCTGCCGTACATGTCGCTGCGCATCTACTTTGGCCGCGGTGAATAACAGGAGGGTTAACGGTAGAAGATCCTACTGGGTCTTCAGTTAAGGACCGGGGCAAGGGGTGGGGACTTTCTTGCTCTGGTTCTTTCTTATTAACCAGTGACAAATGCCGTTCTGGAATAACTGTATTTGAGCTACGAACACTGTCTTGCAGGAGGACTCGAATCGATGCAAACGGTGAATGGCCCGGGAAGGTCAAAAGAACACGAGGCGCCATCCAGGAGACGTTTTCTTGATTACTTATTAGGTACCAGCGCCTTTGCGACGCTCGGTGCCATTTTTTATCCCATCATTCGCTTTATAGCTCCTCCGCAAATTGTGGAGGCGATGCAAAACTCCGTCGTCGCTGCAAAGCTGAATGAGCTACCTCCAAATTCTGGCAAGATTTTTAAGTTTGGCAATAAACCAGGAATCCTCGTGCGCAGCGCCAGCGGTGAGCTCAAGGCGTTTTCCGCCGTGTGCACCCACCTTGACTGCATCGTTCAGTACCGTCCGGATACGAAGCAGATCTGGTGTGCTTGTCACAACGGCCAATACAACATGAATGGCCAGAACGTCGGTGGGCCCCCGCCCCGGCCGCTTGAAGAGTATGCAGTGAACACTCGAGGTGATGACGTCGTCGTGACGCGAATCTGAGTCATGAGCTTAGATCAAATCAGAATCTGGTTGGACGAACGTCTCTCACTGGGAAGTGTCTCGGAGATCGCCCGCAAGAAAGAGGTGCCAGTTCATCGACATTCGATCTGGTATTACTTTGGCGGTATGACGCTGTTCTTGTTTACTGTTCAGGTCGTTACGGGAATCCTGCTTCTGCTGTACTACAGGCCAAGTGCGGAAAACGCTTTTGAGAGCGTTCAGTTCATCATGACGGAGGTGAAGTTTGGCTGGTTGATTCGATCAATCCATAGCTGGTCAGCAAACCTCATGATCGCCACGCTGTTCATTCACATGTTCAGCGTCTTTTTCATGCGGGCGTATAACAAGCCGCGTGAGCTGACCTGGCTCAGTGGTGTTGGTCTATTGTTCATTTCAATCGCTTTTGGATTCAGCGGTTACCTATTGCCCTGGAACGAGGTTTCATTCTTTGCGACAAAAGTAGGAACCGACATTGCAGGGGTCGTGCCAGTTATTGGCCACTCAATGCTTCGGTTCTTACGCGGTGGTGACGAAGTGACGGGCGCAACGCTAACCAGATTCTTCGGGTTCCACGTCGCCGTGTTACCCGCGCTGGCTACGGTCTTCATCGGTGTACACGTTCTGTTGGTTCAGCTCCATGGGATGCACGTGCCGCGGCGCTATGAACACAACCACGGCTACATGAAGTTTTTTCCAAACTTCTTCCTGCGCGATCTGATTGGGTGGATTCTGGCAATCGGAGTATTAGCGGCGTTGGCAGCACTATTTCCATGGGAACTTGGAGTGAAGGCAGATCCTTTTGCTCCTGCGCCGGCAGGCATTAAGCCGGAATGGTACTTCCTTTTCATGTTTCAGACGCTGAAGTACATACCAGCAAGGATTCTCGGTATTGAAGGAGAGGTTCTAGGCATTCTCGCTTTCATGTTGGGGGGCTTGGTATGGGTGGTAATCCCGTTTATCAATCGCGAGCCTGAGCAGCGTCGCCGAATTTTGATCTTCAACGTATTTGGCGTTTTTGTAGTTCTTTATATCGTCGTGATGACGATTGTTGGATATCTCGCGTGAGGGCGAGGTAGATGGCAGATCAACTCAATATCTCCGTCGACTGTGTCGCCACAGCCAAAGGACCGTGTTACAGGCGTTGTGCGGCTCTCATTCTAGCTTTGTTCATGTGCTTCTTCGTGCACTCATCGTCAGCCTCTGGACAGAATAAGAATTCATGTGTTGAGTGCCACGCGAGTTTGGAGGGCCGCTTTGGTGACCCGGCCCGAACGATTCACGATGATGTGCATCTTTCTCGCGGTCTATCCTGCAATGACTGTCACGGTGGCGATCCCAATGTTTATGATCAGTTCGCGGCCAAAGATCCACGCAAGGGGTATCTGGGCCGGCCTCGAACCGCTGACATCCCGGCGTTCTGCGGTAAATGTCACAATGACGCGAGCTTTATGAAAAAGTACAATCCCTCGCTGCGAGTTGATCAGGAGAAGGAATACTTAAGCAGTGTGCACGGCCAGTTGCTACGAACTGGGAATCAGAAGGTTGCGACGTGTATAAGTTGCCATGGCGTTCATGGGATTCGAGGAGTCAGCGATCCACTGGCCTCGGTCTATCCCTCGAATGTTGCCGAGACCTGCGCTAAGTGTCACGGAAAAAGTGACTACATGAGCGACTTCAAAATTCCCACCGACCAATATGAGAAGTACAAGGTCAGTGTTCACGCGAAGGCATTGTACGACCGTCAGGATCTTTCAGCCCCCACGTGCAACGATTGTCATGGGAACCATGGCGCGGCGCCGCCCGGGATTGCGTCAGTCGCCAACGTCTGTGGGCAGTGTCACGTTCGGCAGGGGGAGCTCTTTCAGGCAAGTCCGCATAAGCTAGTATTCGACAACCTTCAGTACAGCGAGTGTATCAAGTGCCACAACAATCACGACATTGCTGCACCAACCGATGATCTAATTGGAACGGGGCCGAACTCGATCTGTATTACTTGCCATAGCGAAGGAGACAAGGGTTTCATTGCTGCCAGGGAAATGCGGGCTCGCCTTGACGAGTTACAGGCTGGCATTGGACGGTCCATAGAAATCCTGGATCGCGCCGAGCGTGCGGGCATGGAAGTGAGCCGGCCAAAATTTGACTTGCGCGAGGCGACGGATGCGCTGACACATGCCCGCGTGCTGATTCATACTTCCTCAACAGCCGAGGTCGACAAACTGGCTGTTCCTGGACTTGAGGTCGCAGCCAAGACCTATCAAGCGGGTATTGGCGCACTAGCAGAACTCAGTTTTCGTCGCAAAGGACTTGTGGTATCGCTCTTTTTCATTATCTTTCTTGCAGGTCTTGTTTACCTGAAGATCAGACAGCTTGAGAGTAAGAACCTAGTAGGCGAAAAGTGACGGAATAAAGGGGTTGATGCATCGTTTGATCATCAGGAGTCAAAGAGGACGAGCTACTGTCTCGACAGCAGTAGTGCTTGGGTTGTTGCTGTTACCACTGTTTTGGGCTTCGACTGCTGGGGCAATCGAACCCGCACCCCGGCGTCGTCCAACACAGCAGAGGAGGGCGCCAGCCCAAAGAGCCCCTCGTATCGATTACAAAAACTTCTCGCATCGAACGCATGTTGAACAACAAAAGCTTGCATGCGATTCCTGCCACACATTTCCGACTAAGAACTGGAATGAAGTAAGAAAGGGTGATGAGGCATTTCCGGATGTCGTTGAGTTTCCGGAACACGCTTCGTGCTTAAATTGTCACCGCACTCAGTTCTTCGCGCGAGAGCGTCCAGCTCCCGCAATATGTTCGAATTGCCACGTCGCGGTGACGCCGAAAAATACCGCACGCTTTCCTTTTCCAAGTCTTGGGGAACCGTTCTTTGCGTCCGCCCGTGCTCAATCGTTTGCTCCGGAGTTCGATGTGTACTTCCCGCATGAAACGCATGCGGATGTAGTTAGCTTCTACCGTCCGGCTCCGGGCGATCTTCACTTGGTAAGAGCATCATTCGCCTCAGCCAGTGCTGGACCTCAACAAACATCCAATTGTGCAGTCTGTCATGAAACTTATCAGGCTCAGGGCACGTCTGACGTCGAGTTCGTTACCCCTCCTCCAAAAAGTCATCCGGAGGACGCGTTCTGGTTGAAGAAAGGTACGTTCAAGACAACTCCCAGGACTCACACGCTGTGTTTCACCTGTCATAGCACTGATGGTGGGCTTGAGCCTTTGCCAACGAACTGTGGTGGTTGTCACAAGCTGCGCGGTTCCGAGCCACAAATGCAGCGAGACTACACGCCACAAATCGCTGCTAAGATGGGTGTCAAAGATGCCTTTACATTGTTGAAGTGGTCCAGACGCAGTGCCGGTCGGTTTCGCCACGAGTTTGATGTTCACAAGGAATTAGGTTGCGAAACGTGCCATCAGACAAACGCGATGAACACGCTCGATGAACGGACGTTTGTGTCTGTGAAGTCTTGTGGTGGAGAAGGTAGCGGTTGCCACGTAGAGAGCAACACCGACGGAATTCTGAATGCAGAGATTGACCAGAAACAGAAGAACCCTGCATTTCAATGTACTAAGTGTCACATCATATTAGGAAAGCAACCGATACCTCGCGATCACCTGGATGCTTTACCTAAACCGGCTTCGAAATGAACCTTCGTAGACTAGCAAACCGAGTAGTATTACTGGTGAGTTTCGTTTCTTTGGCACTGCTGTTATTCGCCAAAGAACAGCGAAGCTTCAACGCGTTTGCGAATGCCGGAAGTAACGTAGTCCAACAAGAGCCGAGCGGAGACTTCTCAAAGTTCTTGCACGGAAGTCCAAATCATGTCCGTCTGCCGTGTTTGTTGTGCCACCGGCGTGAGACTTCAGCGCGTCCAAGTTTACCGGGAGCATCAGATCACTTGCCCTGTGCTGGTTGTCACTCGCAGCAGTTTGCCAATACCGATAGTCCGATCTGTACCATCTGCCATACAGACGCAAAGTCGGGCGCCGTCAAACAGTTCCCACGGCTTAAGTCATTTCGCGCAAATTTCGATCACGCCCGACACATGAGAATGAGAGGCATCAACTGTTCTACCTGTCATCGGCCTCTTAGGGGCGGGACCGCTCTGTCCATACCAGCAGGTTTCTCGGCACACACAACTTGTTACAGATGTCATCAGCCACGCGCACAGGCGGGCGGTAGAGATATCTCCTCGTGTGGTACGTGCCACAAGTTGGGACCATATTCCCGGACTCCCACCACTTCGCGAGCCTATTCAATGAACTTCAGCCACGCGAAACACGCGGCCGGTGCTGGACTAACCTGTGCGGAATGTCACGATGTTCGTGCCGGTATGCCGCAACGTCGGCAAGTGACCGCACCACAGCCTGCGCACCACCATGCCTCGGGCAGAGGTATGAGCTGCATGACTTGTCATAACGGCAAGCGTGCGTTTGGAGGCGATGACTTCAGCGTTTGCAAACGCTGCCATCAGGGAAACGCCTGGAGGTTTTGACAGAACAACTTAATTAAAGGGGGCAACTTTTGAGAAGGCGCTGCGGCACTGAATGACGCCGCGCCGGGAAGGAGCTCTCATGGCTCAGCAAAAGAAATGGAATCGGGGTTCAACGGTCAACACTTACTTGACCTTATTTGGCATCTTTCTACTTTTGGTTAGTGTCAGTTTTGTCATCGATGCTGCAAGTGCAAATTCCCTGGCCGGAACAGAAGGTCGTACGCCTCAGGAGGTCTATAAGCTTTCGCCAGAAGCAAAACTGGGAGCAGTAACTTTTAGTCACGTAAACCACGTCTCAAAATACACGATCGATGGAACCAGCCCTATAGCGTGTGTTCACTGTCACCACACAGCTCAACCGCTCGCGGAAGCAGTCAAACACCCACCACACAAGACAGTCTGGCCGGCGGAGCGGACTACCACACTAACCACCGACCTTTTCGAGAAGGATGCAAACGCGCCGCCAGTAAATAGCTGTCGGGAGTGCCATGCTCGAGTTAACGAGAAGCCAGCAGTGCTTGCCTCCATTCCGCAACTGAAGCTGGAAGGAGATGCTGAGGCGGTATCTTTGACAAACCAGCAGGCGTTTCATCGCAACTGTGGTGGTTGCCATGATGATGTGGTCAAGAAGCGCAGCGATGCCACAGCGCCTACATCAAAGAAGTGCACCGCCTGCCATAAGAAGGCTTCGGCCTAGGGAGAGGCCGCTGAGGTCAGGAGACAGGAGACAGGAGGCAGAAGGCAGAAGGCAGGAGACAGAAGGCAGGAGACAGGAGGCAGAAGACAGAAGGCAGGAGACAGAAGGCAGGAGACAGGAGACAGAAGGCAGGAGACAGAAAATGAGCAATGACCAATTGATTTTCCATTTCTCATTGTCCATTTGCTGACCTCTGACCTCTGAACGCTGCCTTCTGTCTCCTGTCTCCTGTCTTCTGTCTTCTGTCTTCTGTCTTCTGTCCTGCGTAAAGTTCCGCAAGAATGGAGAAAAAGGCCGCAAGGCGATGGCCCTTGCTTAGCCAAAACTCGAGAATCGTGAGTAGTTTGGCGCAGGCGGAAAAGACTTTTCGCGGCACAGTCATTGCGCCATGGAGAACTCAGTACCGGACCAGCAAGCCGGTGGTCATATTCAATCGGAGGTATTTGGATTCATGACGATTCTTCAACTTAGAAAGATGGCGGCTATCTTCTTTGCGATGATGCTATTCTCGGTCCTGGGTCTTTCCGTGGGGGCTCAGGGAACGGATCCTTCGCCAAGCGATGCGGCAGCCTACTACAAGGCGAAATGCGCAATGTGTCACGGTCAGAGGGCGGAGAAGAAATTTGACGCCACGATGGCTGAAGCTGAAATGGTTGGTGTAATACTGCAGGGGAAGAAAGCGGAGAAGCCTCCGAATATGCCTGGTTTTGCTGCCAAGGGTGTTACTGAGGACCAGGCAAAGTCAATTGCAAGTTTCATGAAGCAGCTGAAAGATGCCGCGCCAACCAACTAGATATCGGTCACTGAAATCTAGCCGTAGGCTTTTGAGTTATATTAGATGCCTCCTGTGACTGGACTGCGTTGAGCAACGGCACGGTAGGCATCTACTGTTTTCATATCATTGGAGCACGCTCATGAGGCGCTACTTCTTCGTCGCCAGCCTCGTCCTGTTTCTCCTGTGTGGTTCGATCCTGTGGAGCTCTATCGCACCTTCGCTGGCCCAGTCGCGAGTTCAGCCTGAGGGCCAAGTCAATTCGAACACCTCACCGACTAATGCATCGCAACCAACAGAAACGGTCACACCACCAAACCTGCAGTGTCAAGGCTGTCACGGACCGGGCAAGACGCTTCCATACTTGGGAGGTGCACAATTTCACACCGAACCTCACGCGGCTTACAGCCGTGGCTATCACGCACAGAAGACTGACAACAACGGAAATGCTGCTACTTGCATTGACTGTCACACAACCAACGGTGATCTCTCAACAATGTTGGCAGCGAATGATCCAAAGTCGACCATAAACCGGGCAAACATTGCAGCCACTTGCGGACGATGTCATGGAGACAAATCTGTCATGCAAGGCAGTGGTATCAGTAACCGGCTATTCTTGTCTTACAAGGAGAGTGTCCACGCGCAAGCTGTAGCTCGAGGCAACACTCGGGCGGCGGTTTGCACTGACTGTCATAACAGTCACGATATCCGTGCCGCGGTCGACGCAGCTTCCACAATCGCGCGGGTAAATATTCCCAGGACCTGCGGTACCTGCCACCAGAAAGAGCAAGCAGAGTTCGTCGAAAGCGTACACGGTGAAGCCGTTGCAAGGGGTGTATCTCGTTCGCCAACCTGCACTGATTGTCATGGTATTCACAGTATTCAGAAGCCAATCGACGAGACGACTGCAGCAGTAACTCAGGCAGTGGGGACTGATTCCTGCGCCAAGTGCCATGAGGGAGTCGCGCTTACTAAGGAATTCGGCGTTGCGGGAGGTCGGGTAGCAAGTTACAGAGACAGCTACCACGGGTTGGCTTCCAAACTGGGACTGAAGATAGCGGCCAACTGTTCCAGTTGCCACGGCGTGCATAACATTCTGCCCTCCACCGATTCTCGTTCAATGATCCACGCAGCTAATCTGACGCAAACCTGCGGACAATGTCACGTTGGGGCAACTGCCAATTTCGCTACCGGCCGCATTCACCTGAGTGCTCCCACGACATCTGAAACGTCCAGCGACCTGGCTCAGACAGGCACAACTTGGGTGCGGCGTATCTATTTGCCGTTAATCATCCTGACGATTGGTGGCATGGTCCTTCATAATGTGCTCGTTTGGCGCAAGAAAGCCATCGCCAAACGCAAAATGGAGCACCGTGCAATCGTGCGACTGACCCGATCCCAACGGATCCAGCATTGGCTATTATTGACAAGTTTTATTGCGCTGGTCCTTAGCGGGTTTGCACTGCAGTATCCCGAATCATGGTTGGCATGGTCCTTGGGTGCAGACGAGGCCCTGCGACGAGTGATACACCGCGTGGCCGCGGTTGTAATGCTAGTGGTTGGCGGTTACCACCTTCTTTACCTGGCGTTCACAGCAGAGGGCCGCCGATGGGTCATGGACATGATGCCGTCAGCCAAAGACGTGAAAGACCTCATCCAAAACTTCGCCTATTACCTGGGCCTTAAACCGCGCAAGGCAAAGATCGATCGGTTCGGTTACGCTGAGAAAGCTGAGTATTGGGCAGTCGTCTGGGGCACCCTGATAATGGGGTTAACTGGACTGATGATCTGGTTCAAACTCGGGATTTTTGCTTTTCTCCCGCGCTGGGCCATTGAGGTCGCAATCGCGATCCACTTCTATGAGGCGGTTCTCGCTACTCTCGCGATTATCGTTTGGCACTTCTATCATGTAATCTTCGATCCGGATGTTTACCCAATCAACTGGGCGTTCTACGATGGACGAGTTTCTGAAGAACTCTATAAAGAGGAGCATGAACTCGCCTACGAGCGTCTCGCGCGTGAATCAGAGGACGCCGAGGGAGCGGAACCCGAAGGCGGGTCAGACACCGTGCCAGCCACCGGTGGAGATTAGTGACGCTCTATCCCTAAGGACATTTATAGCTACAGTTCAATAAGCAGTTCCTCGTCAGCGCAAAACTATGACTGAAGAACCCAAAAAGAGAGCCAAGGTCCCAAGCCTTTTTCGAAACTACATCAGCTTTGTAGGAGCTGCGATCGCAAGTGCCAGCCTGCTTAGCGTTGTCCTGCTCTTTCTAATCGAAGTGACAGGTGCGACTGAGAATCCTTATCTGGGTATTCTGACTTACATCATCTTTCCGTCAATTCTGCTGTTTGGCCTCGCTGTTTTCCTCCTGGGCGGCGCGATCGAAAGGCGCCGACGCCACAAATCTCCTGACTGGGAAATCACGGCGTATCCAAAGCTCGACTTGAATGATCCTCGTGCGCGCCAGGCGTTTTTCACTTTTCTGTTGGTTACTTTCTTCTTCATCTCTGCCAGTGCGTTCGGTAGTTACCGGGCCTACGAATACACCGAATCGGTCGAGTTCTGTGGCGCCACTTGCCACACTCCGATGAAGCCCGAACACGTCGCTTATTTAGCATCGCCACATGCAAGAGTCCGTTGTGTGGACTGTCACGTTGGACCAGGCGCTGGGTGGTACGTCCGGTCGAAATTATCCGGCGCCTATCAGCTGTATTCGGTTGCTTTCAACAAGTTTCCTCGGCCCATCACTACGCCTGTGCATAACCTGCGACCGGCGCCCGAAACTTGCGAGCAGTGTCACTGGCCGGAGAAGTTCTTTGGTGCGCAGCTGAAGGTCTTTACGCACTTCGCATATGACGAGAAGAATTCGTTTCGCCAGACCCGAATGCTGCTGAATGTTGGTGGCGGCAGTCCCACAACTGGCATAGTTGCAGGCATTCATTGGCATATGAATATCGGTAACGAAGTGACTTACGTTTCGACAGATCCGCAACGGCAGGTGATTCCCTGGGTTCAGGTAAAGGACCGGCAGGGGAACGTTAGAGAATACATTGATCGTACGCGCCCCCCTACGGCTGAACAGATTGCGAACGCTAATCGGCGAACAATGGACTGTGTGGATTGTCACAACAGGCCCGCGCACATTTATCAGCCGCCGGATCTTGCCGTCGATCAGTCGTTTGCTGCGGGCCGGCTCGATCCGTCTTTGCCTTATTTGAAACGTCAATCGGTCGAAGTGCTGAGTAAACCCTACATAACGACCGATGGAGCGCTGAATGCGATTGCTACAACTCTCGATACCTTTTATAAAACTAATTATGCAGATGTCTATGTGCAGAAGCAGCCAGTGATCAGGGCAGCGATAATAGAAGTGCAACGGATCTTTTCGACCTACTTCTTTCCTGAGATGAAGACGGATTGGCAAACGCATCCGAACAACATAGGTCACTTCTATTCGGTCGGTTGTTTTCGGTGTCACGACGGCGAGCACGTCAGCAAAGACGGTAGAGTGGTGCGAAACGACTGCAACATTTGCCACACGGTATTGTCGGACTCAGCGAGCATCGATCAGACTGCAGCCATTAAGGAGGGTTCGTTCAAGCATCCGGTGGACTTGGGTGCGTTTTCCGATTGGCAGTGCACATCCTGCCACAAAGGAAACCAGCCGTTTCAGCACCCAATAAATCTCGGGGACATCTCGCCCTTTCAGTGTTCGGAGTGTCATCCGAAGTGAGGGCGAAGACAGGAGACAGGAGACAGAAGACAGAAGACAGAAGGCAGAAAATGGAAAATGGAAAATAGAAAAATTGGTCATTGGTCATTGGTCATTGCTCGATTTCTGACCTCTGACTTCTGGTGAAAGTGTCGTGGCAAACATACTCATTCTTGGTGGGGGCTTCGCGGGAGTAATAGCCGCACAGTCTCTCGCAAAACGCGTAGCGAGTGAGCATCAAATTACTCTGCTCTCGCGCACAAACCATTTTCTCTTTTATCCCGGACTGGTGCGGTTCGCGTTCGGCAAGTCCTCAATAGAGGATATCTCCTACGATCTTCGGGGCACACTGCTCGACGCGCGAGTTAGGTTTGTTCAGGGGGAGATCGCGCGGATCGATCCCGAGTCCCGACGTGTGATCGTGGCACACGGCCAAGTCACCGGCGACTTACACTACGATTACTTGCTGATTGCTTTGGGGCGCCGGCTCGCGACAGAAAACGTGACAGGCTTTTTTGAATACGCTCACCATGTGCTCACATTGGATGCCGCTGAACGCTTTGGCTCGGCCGCAAACTCCTTCACCGAAGGGCGCGCCGTGATCGGCCAGTGTGCCGGCGCACGGTTGCCGGTCCCTGTTTACGAGACCGCTTTTGCGCTGGCCCGTCGATTGGCCAGTCGCGGCAGTCCGGGCGCTACCAGAATAACCATTCTCAGTCCTGACCCGCCGGGTTTACAGTTCGGCGATGGGCGCTTTACCGAAGCATTGCGAAGTGCGCTTGAGAGGCATCAGATAGAATTTTTGCCGGATTTCCGCGTACAAAGTATTGCCCCCGGCGTTGTTTTATCGGTAGATGGTCACGCGATTAACTATAGTCTGCTGATGCTGTTACCACCCTTCCGCGGCCCCGGGGCCGCCACCGGACTCGGCGCGACAGACGCAGAAGGCTACCTGACCGTTTCACGAACCATGAAAGTAGAGGGGGTTGAGAGAGTCTATGCGGCCGGGGATTGTGTCAACTTCGAAGGACCAAAGCTGGCTCACATGGCTGTACAGCAAGCAGAGATAGCAGCCCACAATCTAGTAAACGAATTAGAAGGGAAGCCGGCCGATGAAACCTACAGTCATGAGGTTATGATGGTCTTGGACGAAGGTGGTGACGAGACGATCTTTCTGGAAAGAGCACTCTGGGAAGACAAGCCGACTAAGGTTAGACAAGGCCTGTTCTGGAGCTGGGCCAAACGAGTTCACGATCGGTATTGGAAATATCGTCACCTGTAACTGTGGTTCAGCGGTCCTCCACCTGCAGCCCCGTCAAAAACTGTGTGAGTTCAACTATCTTTCCTGGCAAAAAAGAGACAGGCGCGGCACGATTACTCGTAGCGAAGAGCCTCGATTGGATCAAGACGAGCTGCTTTCCAGGCGGGCCAGAGCCCAAAGGCGACCCCCAGTCCCACCGAGACCGTAAAACCGACAACTGGCGACCATAGCGGAATATAGGTTGGCATGATCGCCTTTATTCCGAGGGCTATCAGGGAACCAACAACTATCCCAAGTACCCCTCCAAGGCCAGTTAGCGTCGCGGCTTCGATCAGAAACTGAACAATGATGTCCTGCCGGCGCGCCCCTATTGCCTTGCGGACCCCGATCTCCCTGGTTCTTTCGGTCACCGACACCAACATGATATTCATGACTCCGATACCGCCGATTAACAGGCCCACACTCGAGATTGCGACCATCAACGCAAAGATGCCACCGGTGATCGCGCCGAACTGCGTAAGGATCTGTTCTGAGGTAGATATCCCGAAATTATCAGGAGCGCCAAAGGGGACTTTGCGTCGGCGTCGCAGCAGGTCACGAATTTCCTCGACTGCTTGTTGCATCTGGCCCGCTCTTGCCTGGGCCATCACGAAATTGTCTTTAACTTCCGGATAGATCTTTCGCAACGTTAGATAAGGCATGTATACGGCCTTATTCTCATTATTTGGATCCTCGGCGCCAACCAGGAACACATCGCGTTCGGCAAGTACACCGACGATTCGATAACTGCGACCATTAATTTGCACATCACGATCCAACGCGCTGGTAAACGGAAACAGTGTATTCGCGACGTCATTGCCGATTACCAGTACGTTGGCGTGTCTGGCATTCTCTTCATCCGTGAAGTAACGGCCTTCGGCAATAGTCGTCACCCCCATTTTGAAGTAGGCAGGTGAAGCGCCCTGGACCGCCGCGTTTGTCATCTCGACCTCGCGGTGCCTGACGTGGACTCGTTCTGTAAAAGGTCCGCCAAAGAAGTCCACCGGAGACATGAAAGCTGCCGCATACATGACTGAAGGACATTCAGACTCAATTGCCCGCATATCTTCATAGTTGAGCGGCTTACGCATCCGTTCTTCCTGAGATGGATTAAAGTTAAAACCCGGATCGAACCGGTAGATGTAGATCGAATTTGTGCCAAATGACTCGATCTCTTTTGCTACACGTGCATCGATCCCAGCCACAAAGGCCGCAATAACGATCACCGTCATAGTACCTATGACTACGCCTAGTATGGTTAGCAGTGAACGCAGTTTGTGCTGCCAAAGCGTGTCCAGGCCCATGCGAAGGTTTTCGTAAAGGCTGCCCTTCAGAAGTTTCATTGCTTCTCTCTGTCGATTTCCGAGGATTAATCAGCTCGCAGTGCTTCTATCGGATCCAGTCGCGCCGCCTTCCACGCGGGATAGACCCCTGAAACCAAACCAACGGTAGCAGATACTCCTAGCGCTACGGTTACGGCGAGGATCGGCAATGCAGTGGGAACTGGTGTCGTCATCGCCACGATCTTTGCAAGCAGGTAAGCGATCACGATACCGATGCCACCTCCGACGAGCGATAAAAGCGTAGACTCAGCGAGAAATTGCTTAAGAATATCACCGCGGCGCGCGCCGATACTTTTTCGAATTCCAATCTCTTTGGTGCGCTCCGTGACACTCACCAACATGATATTCATAATGACAATACCGCCCACAACCAACGATATTGATGTAACGCCAATCGCCGCCACCTGAATAGTGCCAAAGATATTGTCCCGGAGCTCATTGATTGCACTCGGTGTAATGATGCCAAAATTGTCTTTGTCGCTTGGTCCTAATCTGCGGCGGGTGCGCATTACCACCCGGGCATCGTCCACCGCATCCTGATAGGACTCGGCGCTTGTGGAGGTCACACTAAGATTGAGGGACCGCCGCGATCCGTAAATACCCATGAACGTCGAAAGGGGCAATGCAACATACATGTCCTGAGGTTGCCCGAAGACGGAACCCTTTGCCTTGCCAACTCCGATCACATCGAACGGCCGACCATCAATCCTGACCGTTCGACCTATAACATTCCCTAACGGAAACAGTTTTTCGGCGACGTCAGCGCCAATGAACGTCACATTGCGGCGGCTGGACTCTTCGACTCGATTGAAGTAGCGCCCTTCGGCTGCTTCTATCCGTTCGATGTCAGCAATGTTTGCAGTGGTCGCGCTGAGGTGAATGCGGTTGAGGATTACGGAGCCAAATCTCACCTCACACGCCATGTCTTCTTTTGCTCCGACGTCCTGGAACCGCATTCACCGACGTACGAGTGCCTCAGCGTCTTCAAGAGTTACGTCCTTGTTTCGTCGGCGGGCTGCATTCAGCGCCTCAACGCTCGAAAAGTCCGGAATCGAGTACTTGGTTACAGAAAACGCATTGGTGCCAATATTGGCGATCTTTTCATCCACGTAAGCGTTGAAGCCCTCAATTAGTGACACGACCACAATGACGGTGGCTACGCCAAAAATGACGCCCAGCAGGGTCAAGAACGACCGCAGCTTGTGAGAGAGGATAGACGAAAGAGCTAGTTTCAGGGCTTCCAGAAAGGGCATTAGACTAATTCATTGCAGTTAAACAGCCTCGAAATTCGTAAATTACCTATGCTCAACTACGCAATCACGCGAGTGTAGGTTTCAGCCTGCGGCGCCCGCCGACGCGAAGTTTCCGGCAGCAAAAGTTTCCGCATTGATGTGAAATTGCTCTGTTCTGAGCCTCGTTCTCCAACGCTTTGTAAGCCAGCAGGCGGTTGCCGAGAGTGTACGAATACTGGAAACCGATGCTATAGTGACGCGCATCCAGAAGGAGTTGATGGGGTGAGCAAGGGTCGTCACTGACCTTCTGAACGCACAGCCAACTCGTCCGCACCATCAGATTAACGTTTTAGCGCAGGCCAAAAGGGGGTCCGCGGTGAGAATTCTACTCTACAATCCGGACAACGGCGTGACGCGCAACTTCATGCCTCATCTGTGGATGTTTCTACTCCGAGCGCTTACGCCGCCCGGACACGAAGTCATCCTCATCGACGGCAATGCCAGGCCGATGGATGAGCGGGAGTTGGTGACCTTTGTCCAAAAAGAGGAAATCGACCTCGTGGGCATCGGGGCGATGACTCGAATGATAGCCAAGGCATACCGTGTAGCCGATGCTGTCCGTTCGATCGGTATACCGGTTGTTATGGGGGGGCCGCATGTAACGGAACTACCCGATGAGGCGCTTGGTCGGGATGGCGGACCAAGACACGCGGACGCGGTGGCTCTAGGCGAAGCGGATGAGACGTGGCCGCGCATCATCGCTGACGTCGAGCGCGGACAACTTCAGGACGTGTATGAACCAGTTGACGAAACAGGGAAGGAGCGTAAGCCCTCTTTACAGCCTTACCCAGTGATTCCCTGGGACACTATCGATCTTGATCAGTTCAACCTGATACCGAAGTTTTTGCGGCCGCTTGCGGAGCGTCACGGAAACGGAGTTCGGTTTTTCAATACGATCCCTGTTGAGTCTGGTCGCGGTTGTCCCTACGGCTGTGAGTTCTGCACGGTAACCGGCTTCTTTGGAGACTCCATCCGATTTCGCACGAATCAGAGTGTCGTGGATGAACTGTTGCTGTTGAAGAGACGCTCGAAAAAGGAGAAGCGGCAGATCACCATTTTTTTCATCGATGACAACTTTGCAATCAACATCAAACGCACAAAGTCACTGCTGCGCGACATCGTTGCTGCCAACGCGCAGTTGCCATGGATTGCACAGATCAGTGCAAACCTGTTACGTGACGAAGAGCTGGTAGATTTGATCGCTGCCTCGGGGGGACGTTGGGTGTTTATCGGAATGGAGTCGATAGACCCGGGCAGCCTGGCAGATGTCAACAAGAGTTTTAACAAACCATCTGAGTATGCAGCTGTGCTAAACCGTCTCGCGAAGCGAAACGTCTATGCAATTACTTCGTTTATTTTTGGTTTGGACAACGATACACCGGGTGTTGCTGACCGCACTCTTGAACAGATCAGGCAATGGCCACCAGTGATGCCGGTCTTCAGTCCTCTGATTCCGCTTCCTGGAACTCCTCTCTACAATCGGTTAGGTGCTGAGGGACGACTGACGCGGCCAAAGCACTGGCTAAACTTTGCCCACAACAAGATGGCCCACACTCCGTTGAAAATCTCCGTTTCCGAAGCCCAAGCCGAAATTGACAGAGCCTGGCGCAAATCCTACAGCCCTGAGAACAATGATCAAATGGTTGAATCATTACGTGATCAGCGGTTTGACGACCGGATGGTTCATTTTGTGATGCGCATGTTTTTTAGAGGAATCTACTTTCCACAGATGAACAAGCGCGCGTGGATCAAACTGATTGCTCAGAATCGCAGGCCTATCTTTAAGCTGGTAAAAGATGGAATGGGAGAGTATAAGGCTGCAAAGAAGAGAAAAGCCGGGGCCGTCCAAACAGCGTGAGCTTGATCCGTTGCTCAGACTCGGATTACGGGTTTTGAAGACTCCTCGAAATAATGGGCCCAATGGGTTTTCCCCATTGGGCCCTTTTGCGGGAGTTGTGGCTGTAAAGAGACTGAGATGCAACTCTTCGCAAAAGTCACATCTCGCGACGCTTCCAGTTACTGCTTCGGTCCGATCGTTTGACCATCGCCAACAGCTAGATAGCCTGCTGGTGGGGTTCCTGAACTTTGACAGTATGTGAGAGCCGCAGCTGCTTCCGCATTCACAGCGTCCTTATGGGCGGCACTGTTACTCAGCGGCACAGTTACAGTGTTGCAGCTATAGCCGCCGCTTCCTGACCCGTCCGTGGCTCTGCTTATGATCAGGTATACCCTGCCATTGCCGCCTCCCAACCGCTCTTTTCGCAACCTCAGTGTGCCGAGGCCTATGTTCGTTGCGTCAGGCGAGAAAATGCCATCGTCAGAGCCAGCCTCGTCATCTTCATCACTGAATACCTCGACTTGAACAGCTCCGACGCCCGAACAGTTGTCAGAAGCACTGCCACTCAAGCCGACGTTTTCCAGGCTGTGGTTGAACGGATGTCCCAAAGAAGACGCAGCGACGTTGGTGGTCAGGCTGGGAGCGTCCGCATCAGTAACGGTAACGTTGAAGGAGCATGATTGGGTTGTCATGTCGGCTTGCGTCGCTGTGACCGTAACGGTTGTTGTACCAACGGCAAAAGCGGAGCCCGATGGATGGCTATAAGTCACACTGCCGCAGCTGCCCTCAACCATAGCACTGTAATTAACAACTGCAGTGCACGAATCAGGATCGGTGTTGACCACGATCGGATTGGGACAGGTCACAGTGCAGGGCGGCGGGACGGCGCTGGATTGGTTGAAAATAAGTTCCCAGCCGCCATTCACATTTCCCTGATCGCCACCGCCATCGTCCACAATGTAAAGCTGCCAGTTGCCATTCGGGTCTTCTCCGCCGAAGACTGAAGTGATAGTGGCCGCTCCAATCGGCTCTGGAGACTGGTAGGGCGCAGCAACGCTTTGAAAGAGATCACCGCTTACATGATTAGTCGGTCGAAAGGTACCAGTCACGATTGCTGTTCCGTCTGGCAGTGCACTGCTAGCAGAATCTTCAATAGTTATTGTGGTGTTCACAAGATCGATCCCGCCGCCCGAGTCCGACATGATGATCAGCTTTTGACCTGCTGGACTGACCAGGAGCACGTCGATGTCATCCGGGAACGTATGATTCACATCCACAAGCTTCACACTAATATTTTCGATTGGACCACTCACTCCGGATACAGCGATTGTCGAAGGATAAGGACTGGCCACACCTGAGGTGGTTCCAACCACTCCTGGAATTCTGATCGCAGTAGTGTCCACGAACGTCTGTGCAGCCAGGTTGTTAATTCCGCGAACATTGTTGGCAAATGTGGCGGTTTTTCCGTGACGATTTGCTTGCGTCACGGGGAAGAGCGCGAGCGCGGACAAGAGTAGGATCACTCCAAGCAAACTGAGCTTCCTTAGATGGTTATTCATCAATTCCTCCGGGGTTGTCGTGTCTCATAGCGGATCGACTTCAGGGATTCCTCCGTAAAAGTCGTTAGCGACTGCCGCACGCGCTCGCGTCTAAACTCCGCCGTGATTTGAGTGCCAGGTCAGACATCGAGCGTGACGCTCACCTGGCTGGTTTGTTTTTTGATTGTGAGGTTTCGGCAACAGGCGGGACAGTCAACGTCCGCCGGGGAAGAACTTTAAGTAGTTGCCTTTTTCGAGTGGATCCGAGAACTCCGGGGCTGATGGAAAAATACATACTGGCCTAGGGCGACGTCAAGACATTTGTTGGTCCAGGTGGGGCAATTTGCCCCACTGACGTTTAGAAGCACGATTTTTGTCGGGTTTGACTGGCTGATTACGCAGATTCCAATAGTTTAAGCCGCTTCTCGGGCGGCGCTGATTTCTCCTTCTATAGAGGCGTATTTGCGTCGCACCGGAATCTTGGCCGCGCCGGGTATGGTCATAAATGGTCTTTCACACACTCGGAAGAACAGCCACCCAAGGAGGACTGACAAAGGAGTCATGATTACGATTGAAATTGAGAGGATGTGAAGCCTGGTAAAGGCGAACCAGTACCAGTGCATCAATACCAATGAATGGATTAAGTATAAGGAGTAAGAGAACAGTCCCATGGCTGCGAGCGCCGTGATCAGGCGTGGAGTAACATACGATCTTAATCGCCACTGTCGCTCTGCTGCGACCCCCCTGTTCACGAGGACAAAGAAACCGAGACCCCAGGCAGGATGCATTGCCAGCCAGCCAATATCATGTGCCCAGGGCGGGACCCCCGTCTCCAGTATTAGGGCAAGGCACGCAGCGCAAGCCAAGGCCAGAAAAGCTAGCGAATTTCTGTAACACCAGGCTGGCAGCTTAGTCACACCTAGCGCTGCCTCAACACTGAGAGCGCCTAATGCCCATATAAACCAACTCGAAGCCGCCGCCTCAGCAACGGGAATGTCTACACCAAACGATTGGCTCAAGGAGCGACTCATTATCAGCCAGCCAACACGCGCTCCCAGGCACACAATCAGCGTTGTCGCCCATCCGAATCGAATGCGGAGGAAGAGCAGGAGGAAGTACGCGAGGTATAACTGTTCTTCAATGGCCAAGGTCCAGAAAGCCGCATTGATACTGTAGGTTGTCCGAGCATCGAGATTGTGCAACATCAAGAGATGAAGGCCGACATCCCAAAGGTAGAACCCGTTTATGGTTACCGGAGTCGTGTAAGCAGCATAAGAAAGATAGAGGGCCAGCGCGACAAGATATGGCGGATATAATCGGCGCACTCGGCGCTTCCAGAAGAGAAAGAAGTTAATGACTGGCTTCTCAACACCTGCCGCCCGAGCTTTGGCCCAATGTAAGTGGATACAGAATCCGGAGATGACGAAGAAGAGGTATATCCCGGCATATGCAAAATGAACGATGTAAGCAGTTGCTTGTGGCAACCACAATTCCCAACCGCTCGAGGCGGTCCGAGGCGCTACTCCCAGGGCGTGATACAGGACAACTAGTAGCGCCGCCCCGCCGCGCATCGCATCAAGCGTGAGCATGCGCCCGAGTTTTATCTCCTCCCCGTTGCTCGCAATCATGCAGTCAAGAACCGTCACCCCAATATTCGCAATCCCCGATCAACCGAAAGAAAAGGGCGTCCGGACAGGGGACGCCCAACTTATTAAACGCAACATGGTGAGTTCACTGACCATTTGCGATAAACCTCTGCCGACCCCCTGTAGCCCAGCGCCTGGTGCAAGCGTTCGTCATTATAGAACTTTAATCAGCCATCAGCCCTCGCTCCGCCAATTCACCTTTG
>Ga0209751_10000987_pt1 | contig 29763 bp, 31 predicted proteins | sample RifCSP13_1_FD_184019 | JGI IMG/M metagenome (GOLD analysis project Ga0209751, IMG submission 184019) | Soil microbial communities from Rifle, Colorado - Rifle CSP2_sed 13_1 (SPAdes) (version 2) | ecosystem: Environmental > Terrestrial > Deep subsurface > Rock core/Sediment | place: Rifle...
GGCGTTCCTGGCCAGGACGCACGACGAAGGCGCAGCCCATGCGCTGCGTCGAGGAGGAGGACGCCGCCAGGGGCGTCGTGGGCCGGCGAGACCCCACGATTATTTACCGGACGGTGCACTAGCTGCTCCCCAGAGCCCTCCTGGCGGAAATTCTTGCGAAATCCGGGGGCTCCCCAGCTTGTCCTAATTGGTTTGCTCCTTTTTCGGCCAAAGCAACATCCCGAGTACGAGCCAGGCTACGCCGGGTACCCAAAACACAGGTGAGAGATAGACGGTCGCCAGCCCGCCCAAAATCACCACCAAAGCAGCCCACAGCGGCACGACTTTCACCCGCACCAGATCAACGTTCAACACGATTAGGCCGAGGGTGAAGAAAAGCGAGGCAAAAAACTGGATCACCCCGCTGAGATTGGAACCGGCTAGCCCAGTGGCTTCTTCAAAAGTGACTTCGTAGGACCCCCATGGAAAAGTCCAGAACTCGAGTGCGGCAGCAATAATCACGAACCCAAGGCTGACAAACGTGAGGAGAGCGCCTGTGCGACCGAGCCTTCCGGGCCCTTCTCGCCGCCGATACAGGCTTGCTAGCCCCACGAGCACGAGGAGCAGAGCCAACACCAAGAACTTGGACGAATCCATCCACGTCAACCCTCCAACCAGACGCATCTCATTGCGCTGTGTTACGCCATGCGCTACACGCTGATGCATATAGATCAATAACCAGAGGACGCCTGCTGTCAGGCTTGCCGGTCCGCCCCATCTCCTAAGAGCATCGGTCATCCGGCTCCTTTGGACCAAACCTCTCCGGAAAACCGAAGAGGGTTTCAACAGGGGTCCGGCGAGGGGAAGCACACCGCCGTCACCCGAGCCGCCGCCGGATCTCCGCCACCTGCCGGTGGACACTGGATGGGCTTCCCCCCCCCCAAGTGGAACGCCGTCTGATCGACTCGGTCGGTCCCATCAGGTCGGCCGGTTCAAGAAGTGGGTGGGTCCCGGCCAAGTCGGCGTCCGTTGCCTCCGCCAGAGTCCGGCCGGCGCCCAGAAGTCGCACTACCAGCTTTCCGACCGCTTCATGAGCCTGGCGGAACGGCACCCCACGCCGGACCAGGGACTCGGCCAGGTCGAGGGAGGTCGTCCAGGATGAGGGGGGGGGCGGGTGGAAATCGGCGCCGGCCAGCATTCCTGCCAACGCCGTCAGGGTGCCCGCCAGGGTGTCGTCGGCCCGGAACAGCGGTGGCTTGTCGTCTTGGAGGTCGGAGTTGTAGGCGAGCGGCAAGCCCTTCTGGAGGGCCATGAGCGTGGTGAGGTCGCCGATCACCGCGGCCGTTCTCCCTCGGGCGTGCTCGGCGATGTCGGGGTTCTTCTTGTGGGGCAAGGCCGACGAGCCGGTTGTGTACCGGTCGGCGAAGGTGACCCAGTCGAACTCGATCGTCGACCAGAGAATGATTTCCTCGGCGAGTCGGGAGAGGTGGACCATGGCCTGGGCACAACAGAAGGCGTACTCGGCCACGAAGTCTCGGGAGGCGACCGCGTCGAGGGAGTTCTCGAAGACGGCGGCTAGGTCCAACTCGGCGGCCGACCGAGCCGGATCGAGGGGAAGGCTCGAGCCCCCCCCTGCCCCGGCCCCAAGCGGCGAAACGTTGATCCGGTCGAGGGCATCGAGGAAACGGTCTCGGTCGCGGAAGGCCATGAAGGCGTAGGCGAGGAGGTGATGGCCCAAGGGAACCGGTTGCGCCTGCTGGAGGTGGGTGTAAGAAGAAATGACCGTGTCGGCATGGCGTTCGGCCAGGTCGGCCAGCAGCCGGACGAAACCCTCGAGCTGGGCGACCCGCTCGGCGCCGGCCCGGCGTAGGTAGAGCCGCAGGTCGAGGACGATCTGGTCGTTGCGTGACCGCCCCGTGTGCAATTTGCCGGCCACCGGTCCAATAACTTCATGTAGGCGACGTTCGACGGCGGTGTGAACGTCCTCGTCGGTGTCGACGAACTCGAAAGTGCCGTCGGCGGCATCGGCCAGCAGACGGCGGAGACCGTTGTGCAGCTCATGGCTCTCCTCGGCGGTGATCAGGGCGACTGAGGCCAGCATGGTCACGTGGGCAAGCGAACCGTGGAGGTCATCCACCAGGAGGCGCCGGTCGGCAGGATCCACCTTGTAGTTCCAGAGGATCGCGTCGGGCGGCTCGGAGAACCGCCCCCCCCACATGGTCACGTCAGCCCCCCCCCAAACCCCGGTCGCCCCCCAAACCCCGGTCCCCCCCCAAACCCCGGTCCCCCCCCAAACCCCGTTTTGGCGCGCCAACTTCGACCTATAGGTCGGAGTTGGCGCGCCAGAAGAGGGGTCATTCGCCTTCGCCGAGCCGGGCTTCGGCCAGTCGTCGCAGGCGGAGGGCGTTCAGGCGGATGAAGCCGGTGGCGTCGGCCTGGTCGTAGACGTCGTCGGCCTCGAAGGTCACGGTGGCCTGGTCGTAGAGGGCGTGCCGATCCGACCGCCGCCCCTCGATCCACACTCCGCCCTTGTACAACTTGAGCCGAGCCTCTCCAGTCACACGCTGCTGGATGCTGTCCATGAAGTCCTGCAATGCCTCCCGCTCCGGAGAGAACCAGAAACCGTTGTAGACCATCTCGGCGTAACGGGGCACCAGCTCGTCGCGTAGGTGGGTCACCTCCCGGTCGAGCGAGATCGACTCCACCGCGCGATGGGCATGGTGAAGTAGGGTCCCCCCCGGCGTCTCGTACACCCCCCGGCTCTTCATCCCGACGAATCGGTTCTCGACCAGATCGACCCGACCGACCCCGTGGCGGCCGCCCAGTTCGTTCAGCCGAGTGAGGAGCTCCACCGGTTCGGTCGGCTCCCCGTCTATCGAGGTCGGATTACCCCGCTCGAAACCGATCGTCACCCACTCGGGTTGATCCGGAGCATCCTCGGGGTCCGTGGTCATCCGGAACATCCCGTGGGGGGGGGCTGTCCACGGGTCCTCCAGCACCCCGCCCTCATAGGAAATGTGCAGCAGGTTGGCGTCCATCGAGTACGGCTTCTCAACGGTGACAGGCACCGGGATGCTCCGCTGATCGGCATATGCGATGAGGTCGGCTCTTCCCCGCAACTTCCACTCCCTCCACGGTGCCACCACTCGGATGCCGGGGTCGAGCGCATAGGCCGACAGTTCGAAACGCACCTGATCGTTCCCCTTGCCGGTGGCTCCATGGGAGATGGCGTCGGCACCGGTGCGATGGGCACTCCTTATGAGCCCGGTGGCGATGAGCGGTCGAGCAAGGGCCGTACCCAGCAGGTAATACCACTCATAGACGGCACTCGCCCGAAGAGCCGGAAACACGTAGTCCGACACGAATTCGGCACGGAGGTCCTCGGTGATGGCGTCGATTGCCCCGCAGGCGAGCGCTTTGGCGCGGGCCTCCTCCACCTCGTCGCCCTGACCGACGTCGGCGGTATAGGTGACGACCTCGAGGCCCTTCTCCTCGATCAGCCAGGCGAGGATCACCGATGTGTCAAGGCCCCCCGAATAGGCAAGCACCACCCGCTTCACGCCGTCGCTCCCATCTCGTCGAGAAGTCTGGCCAGCTTTTCACCGCCCACCGAATCGTCAGTCACGACGAGACAGGTGTCGTCGCCCGCCACGGTACCGATCACCTCGTCGAGGGCGGCCACTTCGAGAGCGGCCGATACGAGGTAGCCGGCGCCCTGGGTGGTCCGTACCACGACCAGGTTGCCGCTCGGAATCATTGACTTGGCGTACGTGCTCAGAGTGCGGGCCAGGGCACCCCGGGCCGAATCGGAGCCCAGCTCTTCGGTGATGACGTATCGAGAGGCAGCGTCCTTGATGGCGCCGAGAGTTCGCAAGTCACGGGAAACGGTGGCCTGGGTGACCCGATGGCCGGCCGAACGCAGCAACTCGCGTAGCTGGCCCTGGCTGGTGACCCGCCGGCGGCGCAGCAGGGTGCGGATCAGGCGGCGCCGGGCGACATGACGAGGCATGCAAGATTATACGCATATGCGTATCGTGACTAGTGCCCGGCTTCGAACTTCCGACGATCCGCGCCGAGGCGTGGCGCGTACGACCGGCGGTTCGCAGTACCAACACCGTGAGGGGGTTAACCGGTGTATTCCCAGACGGCGAGGCGGCCGTGGTTGTGGCCGAAGGCGAGGAGTCCCTCGGTCCCCGGGATCAACACCATGTCAGCGGCGGCGTAACCGCTGGTGATCCCGGCCGGTATCGCTTTCCAGGGGAAACCGTCGTCGGTAACCCAGACGACCAAGTTGCCGGCGGAGGAGTCCAGCACCGCCCCCCGGCCGCCGGCCAACGGGACGGCCGCGGCGGCAACCGGCACCGAGCTCGAAGACCATTCCCGCCCGTCGGCAGAGAACCAGGCATATCCGTCGTCGACGGCGTTGGCCACCAGCCGGGAACCGATCGATCCGACCAGATAACCCTCGAAGACCGCGTCCCAAGTCATGCCATCATCGGACACGACGATTTGGGGCGGCGTGTCGGGATCGTCGGCTCGCCATGCCACCAAGCCCTCACCGAACGGCGTGATACCCCACACCAGCGGCCCCGACCCGATCATCGATTGCCGCCAGTCGTCATCGCGGAGATCCAATTCGAGCCAATCGATGGTCCCGACGTCACGTTTCCAGTTGACGACCGCGGCCCGCAGTGAACCTTTCCAGTTCCCCGCCCACGCCACCTCACCGGGTTGGCTTCCCAGGTCGATCCGCTCCCAGTCCCACCCTTCCTCCGAAGCCCACAAGCCCGTCGTTCCCCACGCCACCCGACCCCCGGTCCATTCACCGAAGCCGAAGATGGCTACAGGGGCTCCCCGGTGATCGCTCAACTCCTCGACGGGATTCCAAGCGATGCCGTCGTCCGACAACCAGATCTTCCCGTCTGCCCACGCCACCAAACCCTGGCTGTTCTGTTCGACGACCGGAAAAGACTCAGTCGTGTCCGCCAGCACCGTCCGCGGCCGCCATGTGGGTTCCGACTCCCCCACCGAGATGGTGGGGTTGGATCCGGCGCCCTGGATCCACGCCATCGGCTGGACGTCTTCGGCGCCGAGGGCCACCAGGCCCTGCTCCGTTTCGACCATGTCGCGCACCCTCGGGAAACGAGCGGCCGCTTCGGCTCCCGCCTCGCCAGACCGAGCGGTCTGATATGTGACCTGCCAGTTCTCACCGTCGCGAGTGGACCAAGGTAATGGTCCCCACCCCATGCCCCACACCTCATCGGAGGTCGGCTCGAGACTTATGAAGGGATTGCCCACAGGGAAGTCCGGGGGGTCCACCAGCTCCCAATTGGTCAGATCGGCGGAACGCCAAATCGAGCCACCTGGGAAATCGGAATATGCCTCGGACTTAAAGCCGGGCTGAAAACCGAGGGCCAGGAAGCCCCCTTCCGGTAGGGCGGCGATGTCACTGAATTCCCGCAGGTATTTGGCGCCGAACAGATCCTGGAGCAGCCAGTTTTTACCGTCGGCGGAGATCCAGACGGCCGGTCGACCATTGGCCCGCCCCGCCGCCACCAGTCCTTCCGGACCCACCAAGACCTCATCAACCACGGAGGGCGTCGAAGACCCCAGAGATGCCACCCGCCAATCCCTTCCGTCAACCGAAAGCCAGACCGTTGCCACATCTTGGACACCATCGGTGGCCGTGAGAATTCCCATTGCTCCGAAGGCCACCAAACCTCCACCGGAGGTGACCACCCCGTTGACCTGTCCCCCCGTTGACCTGACATCGACGGGAAGGGCCACGGGTGACCACTCCTGACCCCGATCGGAGGTCCACACGGTCGGTACACCGGCCGAGCTTCCCACCACGAGCGACATGCCGCCCCACTCGATCCCGGCCGCCAGGTCGGCGTTAGGTATCGAACCAAGGTACGACCACCGGCCTTCTTCCTTCAACCTCCAGACGAACGACTGGTCGTTAGCGACGCCGAGAGCGATCAAGCCCCCCTGGACCGGAAACCCGCTGCGTAGCTCACCCAACCCCGGCAGAGGCACCGGTCGCCAGTCGTCGGTCAGATCCGCAGCAGCGGCTGAGACAGCGTCAGCGGTCGGTAAGGCGGCGGTGGCGCTGGCCGTAGTCGGTGCCGATTCCGGCGACCGAGTGGTGAGCCCGAACACGACCGCGCCGACCAGGCCGATCACCGGTATGGCCAGCCACCACCGAAGCGGTGGTCTGGGCGGACCGGTCGGGTCGCGAACGATGACCTGCTGGCTCACCGGTGCCGGTGCCAGCGTGTGGAGGCCGAAACCGAGGCCTTCATGGGTCGATGCCGCATCCGCGCGACCAGATGGCCGGTTGCAGCCCCAGCGAGCCGACCGCCACGTCCCGGCAACCCCATTCCACCACGTCGCGCACGACAGCCTGGACGCCGTCGCTCGCCACCGGCAGTCCGGAGTCTCCGGGGAGCACCGGTTGCCAAGCCTCGCCGTCGCCACTCGTCCAGAACAACGCCGGAGAGGGACCGAAAGGATCGGGGGTCGCTACCAGACCTCCCTTGACGGGGATCAACCGGGCGATCTGGCGTGGCCCCTTCGAGGTGTCGATCTTCTCCCAGGTGAGCAAGTCCTTGCTTCGAAAGATCACCGACTGTTCCCCCTCCCGGGTGGCGGCCGCCACAACCGTCCCGTCCGAGAGGCGCACCATTGAGGTGAAGGCGAGCCGATCCGGCCATCTGTTGCCGGTGCCACGCACCAAGAACCAAGACTCACCGTCCGAGGAAACCCAGAGTCGCGCCTTTCCTTGCAACGTTCCCCCCCCCACAAACGAGTCCCCGGAGCGCAGGACATCAACGAGGAACGGCGGTCCCTCGGTGCTGGCGGCCGCCACCGACCGCCACTCCTCTCCGTCGAACCTCCACAGACCGGAACCGCCGGCCGGCGTCTGCGAGGTGCCGCCAATGATTCCCAGATCGCTCACGGCGGAACCCAGCGCCACTATTCCCGATTCCGTGACGACCACGTCGCCGACTGTCTGATGGGCGGGTGATGTCGGGGGAAGGATCACCCTCGTCCACTCCCGACCGTCCGGCGCCGTCCATACCGCCGGTTCCGACCGATTCGAGCCGAGGATGGCGCCGGCCGCCACGAACGACTCGCCGACGGCGACCACTGTGTTGATCCGGGCTCCTTCAAATACGGCATCGTCACCCACCGGCTCCCAGTCTGAGCCGTTCGAGGTGAACAACATGAGCGTCCGATCCAGCCCGGACTCGGGATCACCCACAACCACCAGGGCACTCGGGCCTGCCGCTACTCGGCCGAAAGCGCCCGCACCGATCACCAACGTCTCTCGCCAATCGGCTGCCAGGCGGTCGGTGGGAATAGCAGCGGTGGTGACGGTTTCGGGGGGGCCGATCGAGGGGGCCTCGGGAGCGGATTCGGGGGAAACCGTGGCCATCGCCCACACCGCTCCAGCTGTCAACAAGACGGCTACCAGCGGTCCGAGCCGACCGGGGAGGCGCGGCGGCCGGGGCCCGGCACCGCTCGCGTCGCGCACCATCACCTGGGGGTTGCTCACACCGGTATTGTCTCGCTTTCCTCACCTAAGGGCGAGAGGAACCTCAGCATCGCCTCGTCGATTTCGGCCGCGGAGATGGCGAGTGGAGGTGTGAACCGCATCGCCTCCCGGGGGCAGGGGCTCACTCGTTCGTCACCATCGTCCCGATCCCTTCCGGGGTGAACATCTCGAGCAGCAGGGCGTGCTGAATGCGACCGTCGAGAATGTGGGCCTGATGCACGCCACCGCCGAGGGCTTCTTGAACCGATCTGAGCTTGGGGAGCATCCCCCCCCCGACAGTCCCGGAAGCCATTAACTCATCGAGTTCGGGGCCGGTCATGCGCGAGATCAGCGAGTCCGGCTGAGCCGGATCACGGTAAACGCCTTCCACGTCGGTCAGAAACACCAGCTTCTGAGCCGCCAGGGCGACGGCCAGCGCCCCGGCCGCCGTATCGGCGTTCAGGTTGTAGACGTGGCCGTCGTCGGCACGCCCCAGCGGAGCCACCACGGGCACCATTCCCTGTTCCTCGAGTGCCTCGATCAGCGCGGTGTCGACGCGGCTCACCTCGCCCACAAAACCAAGCTGGGGATGGCGAGGGCTGGCCGTGAACAACCCGGCGTCCAGGCCGGTGACGCCCACCGCCCGGACGCCCCGTCCGCCCAGGAGCCGAACGATGTCGGGGTTCACCATCCCGGCCAGCACTCGCTGGACCACGGCCAGGGTGGCAGCGTCGGTTACCCGCAGGCCGTCGACGAAATGCGGCTCGATGCCTTCAGCGGCCATCGCCACCGAGATCTGCGGGCCCCCCCCGTGGACCACCACGGTTCGGATGCCGACGTTGGTGAGCAACGCCACGTCCCCGGCGAAGCTCTCCCGGAGCGAGGGATCGTCCATCGCCGACCCACCGTATTTGATGACGATCGACTTCCCCCGAAACGCCTGGATGTAGGGAAGCGCCTCCATGAGGACCCGCGCCTTCCCCATGGAATTGGCAATCCGGGTCTTGGCCGGAATCGGGGCGCCGTGGCCCGTGTTCATAAGTGCTCCCCGTGGATGCCGACGTACCGAGGGGTCGGGCTAGTCGAGAAAGCGGCCGGTCCGGTCGCCCTCACGGCATCCACCCCGCCAGCGGCAACGACAGACCCTCGTCCAGTCCGCAAATCAGATTGGCGGCTTGCACAGCTTGGCCGGCCGCCCCCTTCAACAGGTTGTCGATCGCACACATGGCGATGACCGAGTCCGTCCTATCGTCGAGGTAGGCGGTCACGAGCGCCCGGTTGGACCCCACTACCCAGCGGGTTTGGGGAGGCTGATCGATGACCTCTACGAACGGACCGTCGACGTAGACGGCAGTCAAAGCATCAAGCAGCTCATAACGACCGGCCACCCCCGAGGCTCGTCCCGTGACCGTCGCGAGGATTCCTCGCTGCATTGGCACGAGGTGGGGAGTGAATGTAATGGAATGTCCCCCCCCCACATACTTGTCGAGGCCCATCTCGATCTCCGGTCGGTGCCGGTGGGTAGTCACTCCGTAGGCCCGCACTCCTTCGTCGATCGCACCGAACAGCAGCTCCTCCTTGAGGGCGCGCCCAGCGCCGCTCACACCCGACAGGCAGTCGGCGACCATCCCGATCGACGACATCAACCCTGCCTTCACGAGAGGCGCGGCGGCCAGGAGCACCGCGGTGGGGTAACACCCCGGTGAGGCGACCCGGTCGGCTCCCGCCATCGAAAACAGCTCGGGCAATCCATAGCGCCACCGACCCAGCTCTCCCGGCAAAGGGTGCTCGCCTCCGTAGGCCGTGCGGTACCGCTCCGGCGTATCGAGACGAAAATCGGAACCGAGGTCGACGACTTTCACCCCGGCCTCCGCCAACCCGTGCCCGAGATGGGCGGAGGCCCCGTGGGGAAGACCCAAGAAGCAAAGCTCTACGCCTTGGAGCAGTTCGGATCCGATGGGTTGGAGGGGCCGGTCCCGGCGCGGCAAGTGGGGATGCACGTCGCCGAGGACCCCCCCGGCGTGACTGTGGGCGCCCATGTACACCAAGTCGAACTCGGGATGAGCGTCGATCAGCTTGATCAGCTCCCCGCCGGCGTAACCGGAGGCTCCCAGGATGGCGGTCTTCATGATTAAGGAACGGTAACGGCTACCCGAGCGGTGCCAGCCCGCGCTCAGGCATGGGCGGGATACCCTCCCGCCGCAGCCAGGTGTCGAAGAACTCGGCCAAATCCTCACCCATGACTTCCCCGGCCAGCTCTTCGAAAGCGGCCGAGGAGCTGTTCTTGCCGGTGTGGCGGGCATAGTGGACGGCCAGCATCTCATTCACCCGCGTCGCGCCGAATCGGTCGGCGAGCGCGGCCAGAGCTAGCCCCCCCCGGAGGTAGACGCTCGGGTTGAACAGGTCGTCGGCCGTCACCAAGTGGGGGGGCGTGAAGCGTTCGATCGCCAGCCGGGCGGCTTCCTCAACAGGGAGCTGGTCGGTAAAGATCCTCCCGCTCATCACCGAGTAAGCGTCTTCCACCTCGGCGTCGAAACCATCTTCCCCTTCTTGATGGCCGGTCCACAACCACTGGCCGTAGGTGGCCAAACCCTCGTTCAGCCAGATGTCGCACCAGCAGGCTACGGCCACGGCGTTTCCGAACCACTGGTGGACCAGCTCATGAGAGACCACCGTTTCTCCCGCCGCCAGGGAGCCCGCAGCAAACGTGGATAGGCCCTGGGTCTCGAGGGCGGCCCCCAGATCGGGGTCGTCGATCACCAGGGCTCCGTAGCTTGTGAAGGGAAACCGTCCGAACAAACCGGCAAAGAATTCGATCATCTCCGGTTGCCGCGAGAACGCGGCGAGCTCGCCGGGCGTGAACTCGGGGGAGGCGTAGACACGAACGGGGATCCCCTCCGGACCCACAGCTTCCGTCACCTCGAATTGTCCGATGGCGAGGGGCAACAGGTAGGGAGCGGCCGGTTGGTCGATGACCCAAACCACGGTGGCCCGGCCGCCGTTGGTCGTGGAGCTCTCCATCCGACCTGAAGACACCACCTCGAGATCTGCGGGTACCGTGACCTTCAGGCGGTAGGTGGCGGGGTCGAGAGGATGATCGTTGGCCGGAAACCAAGTCGAGGCCCCATCCGGCTCGCTGAACGAATAGAAGCCGTCCTCGCTTCGCCGCCAGCCGGGCCTGAAAGAGTTCCCGGCCGGGCGAGGTCGGGGCACACCTCGGTACTCCACCACCACCGAGAAGAGGCGGCCGGCGGCAATGGCCGGGCCGGGTCTGATCGTCAGCTCGCCACCCTGGTGCTGGAACAAGGCGGGCGATCCATCGACTCTCACATCCGTGACCTCGAGGCCGGCCAGGTCGAGGTTGAAGCTCGACAGGTTCATCTGGGCGGTGGCCTGGATGGTCGCGGTGGCGGCGAACTCGCCAGTGGCCGTGTCGAGGTCGATGGCCAGTTCGTACTCGTCGACCTCGTAACCGCCGTTGCCCAAGTCGGGAAAGAGGGCGTCGCCGATGCCAGCCGCTCCGGGCCGCCCGACCTGGAGCGTCGAGGTGATTTCCGAAGGGGGCGAGGGCGGAGCCACCGCCGAGGGGGCGGCCGGACCCCGCACGCAAGCCGCCATCAGCACGAAGACGAGCGCCAGCCTCCTACTCACGACGTTTCCGGGTCGGGCAGCCCTTTGCTGAGGGCAAAGCGACGTACTTGGGCGAGGGCCTCCTCCTCCGAATACGGCCCCTCCTCGATGCGCCGTTCCATCAACTCGTCCATGACCTCGCCCACGAGCGGCCCGGGAGGGATCCCCAGGTAGGCCATCACCCGATGCCCGTCGACCGGAGGGCGGAGTGCGGCCAGCTCCTCGATGCGAGTCAGGTAGTCGATGCGCTCCTCGAGCTCGTCGATGCGGCGGCTGATGGCTCCGGCCCGCCGAGTGTTGGCGGTGGTGACATCGCAGCGGACCAGCTCGTTGAGATCTTCGAGTAGATGTCCGGCGTCGCGCACGTAGCGCCGCACGGCCGAGTCGGTCCAACCCATATTGAGGGTGTGCGGGCGCAGGTGGAGAGCGACAAGCTTTTCGACGTCGTCGACCACCTGCCGGGGATACCGGAGGGCGCGGAGCCGGTCTCGGGAGAGGCGGGCGCCTACTACCTCGTGATGATGAAAGGTCACTCCATCGGATCCGAAGGCGCGGGTCGCCGGCTTTCCGATGTCGTGGAGAAGGGCGGCGAGGCGGAGCTCCAACCGAGCCGAGGTCTTGCTCACCACGGCCACCGAGTGGGCAAGCACGTCCTTGTGCTTTTGTACCGGGTCTTGCTCGAGTTCGAGCGCCGGCAGTTCCGGTAGGAACCGGACGGCCAACCCCGACCGTACCACTCCCCACAGCGCCGCCGCCACCTCGTCTCCCAACAGAAGTTTGGAGAGCTCATCGCGGATCCGCTCGGCCGAGACGATGGCCAGACGGCCCGCCATCTCCGCAACCGCGGCCTCCGCAGACCGGTCGGGCGTGAACCGCAGCGTCGACTGGAAGCGATAGAGCCGCAGCATCCGCAGGGGATCGTCGGAAAAGGAGACCTCTGGAGCCAAGGGAGTGCGCAGGCGCTGGTGGGCTAGATCGACGAGACCACCGAAGGGATCGACCGTTTCGACCTCCGGGAGGCGGATCGCCACCGCGTTCACGGTGAAGTCCCGACGGGAGAGGTCGGTCTCGATGTCGTCTGAGTAGAGCACGTGCGGCTTGCGCGATTCGTTTCGATAGACCTCGCTACGAAACGTGGTGATCTCGACGGTCCAACCCTTGTGCACGGCGGCCACCGTTCCGTAGGCCTCACCGACCGTGTAGACGGCTTCAGCCCATCCGCTGAGGAGCGACTTGACGACGTCGGGACGGGCGTCGGTGGCGAAGTCGAGGTCTTCGTGTGCTCGGCCCAGTAAAGCGTCGCGGACCGAACCTCCCACCAAGTAGAGCTGGTGCCCACCGGCGCGAAAGCGCCGAGCCAGGGAGACGGCAGGGCCATCGGGCTCGACCAGAAAAGCAAGCCGAGGAGGAATCATCCGCTCCAGGCTATAGGTGCAAATAGAGAGTTGGCGACGGCGAAGGGCTCCGGCCCCCCGCCGGGAAAAGGGCGAAGGGCTCGGGGTCCCCGCCGGGAAAAGGGCGAAGGTCTCCGGGCCCCGCCGGGAAAAGGGCGAAGGGCTCGGGGTCCCCGCCGGGAAAAGGGCGAAGGTCTCGGGGTCCCCGCCGGGAGAACGGTACGCCGGTTAGACGTCCACTAGGCCGAGTTGGTCGGTCTTCACCCGGAAGTCATGGGGATTGGAGGCATTGGCCAGGCCGGTCGGCTGAGAGATCTTCCCGGTCCTGAACAGTTCGAGGATGGCCTGATCGAACGTTTGCATGCCGTAGAACTCGCTCTCCTTGATCACGTCAACGAGAGTGTGGCTCTGGTCTTCGTCGACCATTCGATCGAATACCCGCCCGTTCATGGTGAGCACCTCTACTGCCAGCACTCGACCCCCGTCGACCGCCTCCAGGAGCCGCTGGCTGACCACCCCCCGGAGCACGGCCGCCAGGCTGAGTCTGATCTGTTTCTGCTGGTAGGGAGGAAAGAAGTCGACGATGCGGTTGATGGTTTCGGTGGCGTCGGCGGTGTGCATGGAGGAAATCACCAGGTGGCCGGTCTCGGCCGCCTGCATGGCGGCTTTGACGGTTTCGGGGTCGCGAATTTCCCCCACGATGATGACGTCGGGGTCTTGACGCATCGCCCGCCGCACTGCCTCGTGATAGTCGGCAGTATCGACTCCCACCTCGCGCTGAGCGATGATCGACTCCCGGTCGGCGTGGAGCACCTCGATGGGGTCTTCGATGGTGATGATGTGGGCGCGACGGGTGGTGTTGATTTCCTCGACCATCGCCGCCATCGTCGTCGTCTTTCCCGAACCGGTGGGGCCAGTCACGAGCACCAAGCCGCGCTTTTCGGCTGAAAGTTTGGCGAGGATGGGTGGCAGTCCGAGTTCATCGAATGTGAAGGAGGTGGGCGAGACCCTGCGCAGAACCAGGCTCACCGAACCCCGCTGACGGAACACGTTGACGCGGAACCGACCGATGTCTTGACGTCCAAAGGCGAAATCGGCTTCATTGGAGGCATCGAAGTCGGCCGTGGCCTTCGTTGTCATCAAGGTACCTGCGTAGCCCTCGGTGTCGGCCGGGCGGAGGGTGGGAAGGTTGGTGATGTGGAGCTCGCCGTCGATACGGAAAACGGGTGGAGACCCCACCTTGAGATGGAGGTCGGAGGCTCCCACCTCCACTGCCTTGGCAAGTAGATCGTCGATCGAGGCTGTCATCTGACCCTTCGCGTCCTGCTGAACCCCTCGTCTATCGGCAGATCGCCGTTGCCGCTTGACCCCTAGTCCGCCCGGGTCCTGCCGATTCTGGGCCCGGCGCCGGAGCGGTCATCCTCCACCCGAGGTACCGGTCAACGCCACGCCAGAATGCTCCCGGCGGCAGTGGTGCGGGCGCTGTTGGTCATCTGGACGATCCCGGCCGGGGTGGTGACGCAGCTGGTGTTGCTGCACCCCCCGTCAGCTTCCGACTGGTAGTTGACCCTCGCCCCGGAGAGCGGCCGGCCCACCCCGCCGGCGAGGAGGGTGGGATCCCGCCATCGCACCACCACGGGAGGATCATCACAACGGGCAAACACCTCCGACCACACAATCGGTTCACCGACCCGGATGCCTCCCGCGGCCAGGTCGCGTACCTCCTGGGTCGTGCCATCGGTCAGGTCGGTGACCTCGCCGCGCCACCAACCGGGGGAACTCGGTGTCGGTCGCACCGCCAGCCGGTAGGGTCGACCGGGTGACCAGGGAAAGTCTCGGGTGTTGGGGTCGGCCGGGGTGCTCGGTAGCTTCGACTCGGTCCCGGTCAACATCGCACCACCGACCTCGTACCCGCCCCAGTTGACCGCCAGTGCACCAGGGAAATGAGGGTTCCATTGCAGACCGAGGTGGGCGGACCCGGTTTTGCCGACCTCGCCGAAAAAGCTCACCTGCAACGCGAAGAAGTAGAGGTGGGGCACGGTCGGCGGCACCACGACCTCCAGGGTCACCTCGGCGGAATCGACCGGCTGGCCGTCATCGGTCCAAATGAGGTGAAACGAAGAAGCGCCGTTGGGCGACGCCGGGAACCCCCCCCCGGCCGTGGTCGTCGGCGGCCCGCCCACGGCCGCGGGTGTGCCACCGGTCAGGAGGCGCTGCCACCGCCTCGAGCGACGTGCCTTCGCACCGAACTGTGGGATCTTCATCTCACCGGCCAATGTCTGGCCGTGACCAGCGCGGCCGCCTCCAGATGGTCCCAGGCCCGACCCGTGGACCTGCCCGGTGGCTCTGCGGAGACCTCCCCTGCCGACCCCCTCAGGGTCGCGGCCACCGAACCGGTCAGAGCCACCAGGTCGTACCCTCCCTCGAGGAAGAACAACAGACGACCGGGGGGAGAGGCGGCGGCGAGAGCTGCGGCCATGTAGCCGTAGTCAGATGCTGCCAGCTCGAGCTCGGCGAGCGGATCGCTGGTATGGGCATCAAAACCGGCGCTCACCAGCACCCAGTCGGGCCGGAAAGCGCCCAACACCGGACCCACCACACGATCGAAGGCGGCTCGGTACACGTCGCCGGCGGTCCCGGCCGGGAACGGGAGGTTTACGACATGACCGGCACCTGCACCGTGCCCGGTTTCGTCCATCCACCCCCCCCCAGGATAGAAGGGGAACTGGTGAAGACTCACATAGATGATGTCGGGCCGGTCGGCAAAGCAGTCCTGCGTCCCGTTCCCGTGGTGAACGTCCCAATCGACGATGGCCACCCTCTCCCCTTGGGTGGCGAGGAGCTCGGCCGTGATCGCGATGTTGTTGAAGAGACAAAATCCCATCGCCCGGTTACGCAGGGCGTGGTGGCCGGGCGGTCGCACCGCCAGCAGGCCCGCGCCGGCCACACCCTGGCGCAGAGCGTCCACCGCCGCCGGTCCGGCACCGGCGGCGCGCAGCGCCGCCTCCCAAGAATCCGGTGAGGCCACGGTGTCAGGATCCAGATGTCCCCCCCCGGACGCGCAAAAGCGCCGAACGGCCTCGACGTAGCCTTGGTCATGCACCGGCGAAAGTGCTGTCGGTTCGATCAGGGGAGCCTCCAGCCGTTCGACCACCATGCCGGCGGCAGTCACCCCCTCGTCCACGGCCCTCAGTCTGGCCGGCCTCTCCGGGTGGCCGTTTCCCGTGTCATGATGGAGGAAGCTCGCATGCGTGACGTAGAGAATGTCCACCCCCATACTTTCGCAGATGTCCTCTCGCATCTCCGTACGAGGTAGCTGGCCCGGGCCGGTCGTCCTTCGTCACGCTTGGGCGAAGGCCCACGGCCGCCCTTGGAACGACGACGTTCCGGCAGCCAGTTTGCGCATGGAGCGGGGTACTGCCGCTTTTCTCGGGGAGTGCGCCGGGTGGCTGCTGAACCAAGGCGCGGTCGAGGTTCTGTCCGCACCTCTGCTGACGTCTCATTCGGGCCTATGGCAGAGAGCCGGGTTCCGACCGAGGCTCGAATTGATGATCTACGAGCGATCGGTGGAAGTTTCCCCCCCCAAACCGGTACGGCCCATCCGGCCTGGCGAGCCCTCCGATTGGGACCAGGTCCTCAGTATCGACAACGCCGCCTTCCCCCCGCTCTGGCGGCTCGGCCGGCACGGCCTGAGCGAGGCCATGTCGGCCACTCCCCAAGCCGGCTTCTTGGTGACGGGCCCGGTCGGCGACCCCGACGGGTTCGCCATCGTCGGCAGCAGTGCAGGCGTTGCCTACCTCCAACGTCTGGCAGTCAACCCGTTTCGCCAACGGGCGGGGGCCGGCACCGCCTTGGTCCGTGCCGCTCTGCAATGGGCGTCCGGCCGTGGTGGCCGTACCATGCTGCTCAACACCCAACCCGACAACCAGGGGGCCGCCCACCTCTACCAGAAGGAGGGATTTCGAGTGGGTGCTCACCGCTTGGAGGTCTTCGGACGGACGGCCGGGATCATTCCGTCCGGGCCAGCAACAACGGAAGCAGATCGATGATCGGCGTGGTGACGGATTCCTCCTGTGATCTGCCCACCGTCCTCGTCTCCTCGGCGCGGATCGTGGTCGTGCCCCTAACCGTACGCTTCGGAAGCGAGGAGTTCGTCGATGGGGTCGACATCTCCCCCCCCCAATTCTGGAGCCTGCTGCGGACCGCGACGCAGCTGCCCGAGACCGCCGCCCCCTCCGTCGGCGGTTTCATGGAGGCTTACGCCAACCTCCGGTCTGGCGGTGCGACCGGAGCGATCGCCATCTGCCTCTCGGCCGAGCTTTCCGGCACCTACCAGGCTGCCGTGCTGGCCGCGGAGCGGGTGGAGGGCTTCCCGGTGAAAGTTGTCGATTCCCGAGCCGTGAGCATGGCGCTCGGCCTCCAGGTGCTCGACGCCGCAACCCATGCCGCCGCCGGGGCGAGCCTTGCCGAAGTGGCCAAAGCCGCGCAGGCGAACCCAAACAAGGCCAACCTGCTGGCTGCTCTCGACACCGTCGAGTACCTGCGTCGTGGTGGGCGGATCGGGGGTGCGCAGGCGTTCATCGGCAGCCTCCTCAACGTCAAACCGCTGATCACGTTCACGGATGGGGTGGTGGTGGCGGCCGGCCGAGTCCGGACCCGCTCCAAGGCAACAGAGGCCCTACTCGATCGGGTTCGCCAACTCGCCCCTCGGATCCGATCACTTTCGGTCATTCACGGTGGCGCCGGGGAGGTCGACTCCTTCGTCGACTCCGTATCCCAAGCCGCCGGCCGGCCGGCTCTGGCCGCTTCCTTGGGTCCGGTGGTGGGTACACACAGCGGCCCGGGAGTCCTCGGCGTCGCCTACCTGCTCGATTGATCGGCCGTGCTACCCGACAGATATCGCCTCGAAGTCCGACTCGGTCGGGATGGAGACAGCGAGGAATGGCTCGGCTACGACACAGTGCTGGACAGGCCGGTGTTGGTACGAATGCTGGGGGCGGAGGCCGACACCGAACGCCGCCAGACCTTCTTGACCGGAACCAGGCAGGCGGCGGCGATCCCCCATCCTCACCTAGCTGCCGTGTACGCCGCCGAGGCCGAACCCACCTGTTATGCGGTATGCGAATGGAACGGTGGAATGACCCTCGCCGACCGGTTGCGGTCCGGCGAGTCCCTCACTCCCGGTGAGTTCCTCGCCAACGCTGGTGGGCTGGCCGATGCTCTGGCCGTCCTCCACGAAGCCGGGTACGTCCACGGAGCAATTGATGCAGGCGCCGTCTCGTTCTCCGCCCGGCGCACCGCCAAGTTGGGAGCCTTCGGCCGGATCCGCCGCACCGAGGACCCGTCCGCCGACGTCGCCGACCTGGCCGGGTTGTTAGAGCAGGCGCTCACCGGGTTGCCCCCCGGTTCCGCCGATCCCTCCGAAGTGGTCGACGGACTGCCCCCCGAGGTCGATCAGGCGCTGGCGCGCGGCCGGCGCGGCGAGGCTACGGCTCGGTCGCTCGCCGAAACCTTGTGGGCGATCCCCATACCGGCCACCGCCGAGGAGCCCGAGGAATGGTCGGGTCGGGTGATGGCCATCGCCATGGTGCTGGTGGTGGCGGCAGGACTGGTCATCGGCTTGGGTCTACTGCTCGGCGGGGTTGGGCAATCGAGGGGATCGGCCATCTCGACATCCCCGACCACCACCCTGGCGCCTTCCGAACCGATGGTTGAGATCGTGGCCGCCTCCACCTTCGACCCTTTCGGGGACAACGGGACCGAAAACGAGAGCCGGGTGGGCGCGGTGTTTGACGGCGATCTGGCTTCGAGCTGGCGTACGGAGCGCTACCTGGACCCGCTTCCCCAACTCAAGGCCGGAGTCGGCTTGGTGTTCGAGGTACGAGGCTCCCCTATCTCCCTCGAGATGGTCGGTGTCAGCGAAGGCACCGCCTACCAGGTGGGTTGGACGGCGACCCGGCCGGTGGCGGCGCCCGACTGGGAAACGGTGGCCGGCGGCGTTGCCCAGGGGGGGGAGATCGACCATCAGCTCCCCCCCCGCCGGAACGGATTCTGGGTGATCTGGCTGACCGACTTGCCCTTCGCTGGTGAAGACGACTATTCGGCGACGATCGCCGAACTACGCTTTCGGCCATGAGCGGCCCCGATCAGGAGCTGCTTGCCCGCTTTGTGGGCGGCGACAGGCGGGCCTTCGACGAGCTGATGAGGATCCACGAAGATCGAGTCTTTGCGGTCTGTCTGCGCATCACCGGGAACCGTCAGGATGCCCTCGATGCCACCCAGGACACCTTCGTCAATCTCTATCGCAAGGCCCACCAGTACCACGGCGGAGCAGCAGTCAGCACCTGGCTGTACCGCATCGCCGTGAACACCTGCTACGACCTGATCCGGAAGTCGAAACGGCGGGCTGCCGATTCTCTCCCCGAAACGTTCGATCCAGTCGACCCAAGCACCGCCGATCAGTTTCACGCCGTCGAGCTCCGGCCCGACCTACAGAGCGCCCTTGCCGCCATCCCCACGGAGTACGCAGCCGCGGTAGTGCTCGCCGACGTCGAGGGCATGGCGCTGGCGGATGTCTCGGAGGTGCTCGGGGTGCCCGTGGGGACGGTGAAATCGCGCGTCTTTCGGGGCCGACGCCTCCTGGCGGAACGGCTCGGGAACCGCGGCGACCCTTCCGGACATCCAAGGGAACGAAGAGATGCATGATCACGACCTCGACCTGATCGCCGCCCACGCTGACGGCACCCTGGATGACCCTGCCGCGCAGGTGGAGGCGGCGCGGTTGGTTGAGGCCTGTCCAGTGTGCGCCACCGAGTTCCGCACCCAGCAGACCGTTAAGGGCTGGCTCGGAGCCGCCCCCTCGGTGACGCTCACCGAGACCGAGCGAAGCCGGTTGCATGCCGATGTGGCGGCCCAAACCGGCTCGGAAGCATCGGTGGCCTCGCTCCCGGCGAAGGCAGCCGGGCGGGTGCCCGGGGCCCTTCGCCCTGAGTCTGGGCGGCGTGCCGGGGCCCTTCGCTCTGAGCGCATATGGATGCGCCTTTCGGCCGTAGCCGCCGGGTTATTCGTAGTGGCGGCAGGGGGAGGAATCATTCTCTCCCTCGGCCGTCAGCCGGCCAGAGATGGCTTCTCGTCGGCGGCAGCCACCACTACCAGCGCGGCGGCCCCGACCTTCGCAGAGCAAACGACCGCCGCCCTCGAGATGGCGGGCGAGGCACGGCTGGCCCCCGACGCCGGTTCACTGACCCGCGCCCAGCTTCCCGGCCACCTGGAGGACATGACCGAGCGGGCCAAGGCGGGTGAAGACGACACGATCGCCGCTGGCGCAGCTAACCAATCGGTGTTCCGCTGTGAGCAGGCGCTCCCCGGTGAAGTGCAGGAGCGAGCGACGGCGACGGTGGATGGCCAACCGGCCGAGTTGTATGTCTACGAGGTGGAGAGCGAGTTGCGCGCCGACGCCTTTGATTCGCAAACCTGTGAGAGCCTGCTGCCCTGAACCCGCCAGTCGGTAATGGCTAACCTCGGCGCCGTGGAGGATTTCCCAGCCCGGTTTGCCAACCTTCTCGAATCGGTGGCGACCAAGGTCCGTTCGCTCACGGTCGATCGGGCCGCCAAGGCCATCCGGCTTACCGCCCTAGGTTTGATGGCCGCCACCCTCGGCCTTCTGGCCGTGGTGTTCCTTTTCGCCACCATATATGGCGCCTTGGAGATACCACTGGGAGCGTCGGGCGCCTTCGCCACCATCGGCGGACTTTTCCTGATCGGGGGAGCGTTGCTCTGGAGGCGCCGACGGGGACAACAGCGACCGTGAACGATCTCGAACAACTCGAACAACTCGCCATCATCGGCAGCGGGCCCGCCGGTCTGACCGCCGCCCTCTATGCCGCTCGGGCCGAATTGCGCCCCATCCTCTTCGAGGGCAGCCAGGCGGGGGGCCAACTGATGATCACCACCGACGTCGAGAACTACCCGGGCTTCCCGGACGGAATTCTCGGGCCGGAGCTCATCGACCGGTTGAGAAAGCAGGCCGAACGGTTCGGAGCTCGCCTACACACGGTCGATGTCACCAAGGTGGATTTCTCCGTCCGTCCCTTCCGTGTGTGGGTGGGCGCCGACGAGCACCGAGCCCAGGCCGTCATCATCGCCACGGGCGCCGAGGCCAAATGGTTAGGGGTACCGGGAGAAGAGCGCTTGACGGGAAGAGGGGTCTCTGCCTGTGCCACCTGTGACGGGTTCTTCTTTCGCGACCGGGAGCTGGTGGTAGTTGGGGGGGGGGACTCGGCCATGGAAGAGGCGACCTTCCTCACCAGGTTCGCCTCCAAGGTGACCATCGTTCACCGCCGTGACCATTTTCGCGCCTCAGCCATCATGACCAGACGAGCCCTCGACCATCCCAAGATCACCGTGGTCTGGAACAACGAGGTGACCGAGGTCCACGGCGATCACGAGGTGACCGGCGTCACCTTGAGAGATACCATCAGCGGTGCGACTCGCCACTACCCAACCAGCGGTTTGTTCGTCGCCATCGGTCACCTGCCCAATACGTCGTTGTTCGTCGATCAGCTCGATCTCGACGACATGGGCTACGTTCGTCTGGCGGGAGACGGCACCACAATGACCAGCGTCACCGGTGTGTTCGCAGCCGGAGACGTCGCCGATCACCGCTACCGACAGGCAGTGACCGCTGCCGGCACCGGTTGCCAGGCGGCCCTCGATGCCGGGCATTTCCTGGCCGGCGAGTGATCCCCATCCCCCACTCGCACATCCATCCAGCCCGGCCGGGAATTCCGGCCCCGCAGCATTGGTTTCAACCATGGCAACAAACCAAGAGGAGATCAGAACGCATGGGCGCCAATACCACCACTCTCACCGATACCAACTTCGACTCGCACATCGCCGGTGAGAAGCCCGTGCTTGTCGACTTCTGGGCCGAATGGTGCGGGCCCTGCCGTCTTATCGCCCCGATTCTCGACGAAATAGCGACGCAGTACGGCGACAAGTTGACCATCGGCAAGCTCAATATCGACGAACAACCGCAGACGGCCGCCAACTACGGCGTGATGAGCATCCCCACCCTCATCCTCTTCAAGGATGGCGTCGAGAAGAGGCGGATCGTCGGAGCTCGACCCAAGCACGCCCTGGAAAAGGACCTGGCCGAGTACCTGGCCTAGGCCAAGAACCTGCCACGATGGAGGAGTGCGCCTCTATCGATTGAACGTTTCGGGGGAGCCGATCCGGGATATCCAGGACCGGCTTTCCGCGCTGGGACATTCCTGCCGGCCGGATCCGGTCGGGGAGTTCGGGGAGGCGACCAAGGCAGCCGCCACAGCCTTTCAGACCGCGCGAGGTCTCGCCCCCGACGGCGTGGTGGGACCAGAGACCTGGCGAGCGCTCTACGAAGCCGGCTACCGGCTGGGAGACCGCTTGCTCTACCTTCGCTCTCCGATGCTGCGGGGTGACGACGTCTCGGAGCTCCAAAGCCGTCTCAACAGTCTCGGCTTCGACGCCGGCAAGGTGGACGGCATCTTCGGGTCCAAGACTCAGGCCGCGGTCCTCGAGTTCCAGCGCAACCGGACCCTCGCCGAGGATGGGATGTCCGGACCCGAGGTTCTGACCGAGCTGCGCCTCGTGGCCCGCGGCCGGCAGCAGGCTGGACGTGAATTGGTCCGGGAACGCGAGTGGCTGCGCCGGCTGTCGGGCGGCATCGTCGGCACTCGGGTGTTCTTCGACCCGGCCTGCCGCTCCCATGAGGAGGCGCACGCCGCTTGGCAGGCAGCCTCGGCCGCCGCCCTCGCCCTCCAGGAGCGCGGTGGCCTCCCCTTGTTATCGAGGAGCGCCGATACCTCTCTTCCCGAGAGGGTGCGAGCTGGGCGCGCCAACCGAATGGGGGCGGATCTGGTCGTGTCTTTTCAACTCGCCGAACCTGGCGACGAGGCCCTCTACTTCTTCGCCTCCGAGCGCAGCCGCAGTGAGGGGGGGGGATTGCTGGCCGCCGGGATCGCTCAGGTCTTGGATGGGCGGGTCGAGGGACGAGCAACCGCCATCCTCAAAGAGACCAGATGTCCGGCGGTAATCGTCGCCCGCCCCGACCTGGACCAGTCGATAGGGCGAAAAGTGGTTGAGGGGATCGAGGACTTTTTCCTCCGGGCCGCCAGCGTCTAGGTGCTCTGTCTGGGAAAATAACGTGAGGGTCTCGCGACTATTTAGACGGTGCACTAGCCAAAGAACCGCCGGTAGATCCGTTCCAGATCATCGAGCGACGAGAAGTCGATGCGAACACTGCCCTTGTTGCCGCGGTACTTGACCGCCACGGGTAGCTCCAGACGCTCGCTCAAGCGTTTCTCGAGCTCGACGATCTCAGGCAGGCTGGAGGCCTTCTGCGCGGTCGCGGCCGCCCCCGTCTGCTCCGGCTGGTCGCCTCGACGCAACCGCACGGCTTCCTCCACCTGACGAACGCTCCATCCCTCGGAAGCCGCCCGTTTAGCAACGTATTCGGCGAACTTGCGATCCTCCAAGCCGGCCAGGGCCCGGGCGTGCCCGGCTGCCAGCGCGCCCCGTTCGATCATCCCTTGGATCGAGGCTGGCAATGTGAGTAGCCGCAGAGTGTTGGTGACCGCCGCCCGGCTCTTCCCGACCCGGGCGCCGATCTCTTCATGCTTCATACCAAAATCTTCCAGAAGCTGCCGATAAGCGCCCGCCTCCTCCAGAGGTCCGAGATCTTGACGCTGGAGGTTCTCGACCAGCGCCTCGGTCAGCGAGGCCCGATCATCGCCGGTCCGCACGACCACCGGGACTTCGACGAGGCCGGCACGGCGGGCGGCCCGCAAGCGTCGCTCCCCCGCCACCAGGACGTAGTCGCCATCCGATTCCTTCACCACCAGCGGTTGGAGGATCCCCACCTCGACGATGGAGGCGGCCAGCGAAGCCAACCCTTCCTCCTCGAAGGAATTACGCGGCTGGTTGGGGTTGGCCCTGATGCGTTCGACCGGTACCGACCGGAAGGACCCGGTGCCACCGGCGGCGGGAGCCAACAGCGCCTCGAGTCCCCGGCCCAAGCCCGAACGGCGTGAAGTCATCCCTTCCTCACTCTCTGCCGTGACGTCGGCGGAATTCCCGCGCCAGCTCGCGATAGGCGATAGCGCCCCTGTTCATTGGATCAAAGGCTTCGATCGGCTCACCATAAGAGGGAGCCTCGGACAGCTTGACGGATCGGGGAATGATGGTTCGATAAGTACGGTCCGGGAAGTGCTGCTTGACCTGGTCGATGACATCTTTGGCGAGGCGGGTGCGGGCGTCGTACATGGTCAGGAGCACCCCTTCGATCTCCAAGCTCGGATTGATGTTGCTACGGATCAGCTCGATGTTCTTGAGGAGCTGGCTAAGTCCCTCGAGGGCGTAGTACTCGCACTGGATGGGGATCAGCACCTCCTGTGCAGCGGCCAATGCGTTCACGGTCAACAGGCCCAATGACGGGGGGCAGTCGATCACCACGAAGTCGAATTCTCCGTCCAAGGGGCGAAGGGCGTTGCGCAGCCTCATTTCCCGGCCGAAGGCCGGGACCAGCTCGAGCTCGGCACCGGCCAGATCGATCGTGGCCGGCACGATGAAGAGGTCGCGGACGCTGGTGGGTTCAATAACGTCTTCGATCGCCACGCCTCGTAATAGAACGTCATAGATCGAGAACCGGAGCGTGGATCGATCCAAGCCCACTCCGGAGGTGGCGTTTCCCTGGGGGTCGAGATCCACCAAAAGCACCCGCTCACCCTGAAAGGTCAGCGCGGCGGACAGATTGATTGCCGAAGTGGTTTTCCCCACGCCCCCCTTCTGATTGGTGAGTGCGACGATGCGGGTGGTGCGGGCGGCGATCACGAAGACCGGATGATAAAGAGCCACACCGGATGGTCAAGGACCTCGCCCGGGATCTCCACCACCCCGATATCCGATCGAGCAACCGGAGGCGTCGTGTGCGACCCTCCCACCACCCCCAAGCCCTCCGAAGTCAGCACGCGACGGATCTCCTCGACGAGTTGCCACCCACCACTCACTGCCCGGGCCGTAGCCGCATGCCAGCCGCCGGATTCGACGCTTTCAAGGTCACCTTGTCGAACCTCGACATTCCTCAGCTCGAGTATGCGAAGAGCTCGGCGGGCCAGCGTACAACGGCGGGCTGACCGGTCGAGTAGCGTGACCGCACAGTCCGGCCAGGCCACCGCCAGAGGGATGCCGGGCAACCCCACCCCGGATCCGACGTCCATCAGTGCCGGCGGCGGCCCCTGCCTCCAGGGAAACGCAAACAGCAGTGAATCGGCCAAATGCCGCTGCTCGATCCTGGCCGCCTCGTTCGGACCGATGGCGCCACCGGTTGCCCCCTCGGTGCCCAGCCAGCGGCCGAAGACCTCCAGCTTCGCCCGTTGCTCGCCGGTCAGTTCCAGGCCCACATAGCTGGCCGCACGCTCCAGCCAACCTTCATGTTTCACGTGAATCCTGGTCAACCGCCGTGCAGTAGGCGAGCGGATGCTAATGCAACCGTCTGGGAAACAATCGTGGGGTCTCGGCGGCCCACGACGCCCCTGGCGGCGTCCTCCTCCTCGACGCAGCGCATAGGCTGCGCCTTCGTCGTGCGTCCTGGCCAGGAACGCCGTGGCCTCGCCGATACCCTCACGCTATTTCCCAGACCGAGCACTAGTTACTGAGCTTTCAAACCGTCGTCAGAAACGGCGATGACCACGTAGCGACGTGGTGGCTCACCTTCGGAGAAGGAGCGGACGCCTTCCCGGGCGGCCACAGCATCGTGAATGACCTTCCGGTCGCTGGCGCTCATTGGCTCCAGCATGATCTCTCCCCCTTCGGCCATCACCTGATCGATGAGCTGGCCGGCATAGATGGTCAAAGCCTGCCGGCGTCTTTCGCCGTAACCGGCGATGTCCAGGCGGAGTCGAGCCGTCTCCCGGGCGTGCTTTTGGAGCACGGTCCTACACACCTCATGGATCGCTTCAAGGGTCGAGCCGCGCGGTCCCACCAGCGCCTGTGTCTGGTCGCCTGAAACGTCGGCGATGACGACGTCTTCCTCCACGCGGGTCTGCACCGTTCCCTCGAGACCGAAGGCCCCTAGCAACCCGGTGAGGAACCTCTCCACCACCTTCGCTTGTTCATCGATTGACATGTCTGGCCGTCCGTTCCCTTCGGGCCGGTGACCTTCCCGACCGCCTCTTCCACCTCGCTCGCTGGCCTGCTCCCCGCCTCGAGGCCGTCTTGGTTCCTGACCACCCCGTGCCCCCTGCCGGTCTGGCTGCCTACCCCGATCCACCATCCGCTCCCGTTCCCGGTTCGGTCTGGGCGCCGGGCGCGGACGCTCAGCAGCGGGGCCGCCGGCCCCTTCCCCCCCGTTTTCTCGTCGCCGCCGACGACGGCGGCTAGGGCTCGGAGCCCGCTTGGGCTTGACCCTAACCAAGGCGTCTTTACCACCCAACCCCAGAAAACCACGTTGCGGTTCTTGGAGGATCTCGACATCGGCCTCATCGGGGCTGCTCAAGCCGAGTTCCTGCAAGGCGGCTTCAACGGCAACTTCCACGGTGCGACCCTTTACTTCAACCCAATCCACGTCACTTCCTCCTGCGGCTTTTCTTCTTGTTGGACGGGGGTTGTGGACGGACGGCCGGTGGCTCCGGCGCCGGGGCCGGGGCCGGGGTCGGGGCCGGCGGAAGCATGGTTTCGGGGCGACCATCCATCCTGAAAATCAAAACCTGTTGCAACAGCCGGAAAATATTGGAAGTAGTCCAGTAGAGCACCAGACCAGCCGGGAAGTTGTAGGAGATGAATGCGAAGAAGAGGGGCATGATGCGAGTGAGCTTCTGCTGGGTGCGCTGTTGTGGATCGGTGCTGGCCGTGGCCAAGCGGGGTTGCGCATGGGCGGTCTGGACGAATTGGGCGACGACCATCAAGGCCATCAGCGCCAGGTAGGGAAGGGCCCCGAAAACGTTGGATGAAGCAGCATCACTCACGGCCTGGGACACACGAGTGCCAAGGTCCATACCCAAGAAATGGTCGCCTCCCGATTCGATCAGACGGGCGAGGCCTGAACCAGCCGGAATGTACGTGAGGGGGGCGTTGAGGACGCGGAACAAAGCAAACCAGACGGGCATCTGCACGAGGATGGGAAGCAGGCAGCCCCCGGGGTTGGCTCCGGCTTCCCGTTGCACCTTGATCATCTCGGCCTGCATAGCCTTCGGGTCTTCCTTGAGCTCTCTCTGGATCCGCTTGACCTCGGGCTGGATCTTTTGGAAGGCTCGAGTGGCGCGGGTCTGCTTCAGGGTGAGTGGGAAGACCACGAGGTTCACCACCACCGTGAGGAGCATGATGGCGATGCCGAACGAAGGGATCAGGTCATAGAAAAGGGAAAGTGCCGTGCCCAGACCTGACAGGAGACCGTTCCAAAGCTGGCTCATCGCGGTCCTCGCCCAGACGGAACCCATTGGGCGGGCACCGGGTCGATCCCCATCGGTGTGAGCGGATGACACCGGGACAAACGCCGGGTTCCCAGCCAGACCCCCCGTAGTAGGCCAAACCGCCCGATGGCCTCGTACGTGTACTGGGAGCAGGTGGGTTGAAAGCGACAGTTGGCTCCCAACCGAGGGCTCACCAGCCGTTGATAGCCCCTGATCGAGAGCCCGGCCAAGCGGGCAACGGGACTCACTGACCTGCCTCCCTGATCCACCCCACCAATTCCTGGAAAGAGGTATCGGCGACCCGGCGATCGGCGATGATCACGTAGTCGAAACCTGATGTCAGCACAGCTTCGGGGACCGCCCGGCGGAGTCGACGTCTTATTCGGTTGCGTAACACTGCTGTTCCTACCTTTTTTCCCGCCACCAAACCGACCCTGACCTTGCCGTCGATCCCGGGAGCCCTGACGACCTCGACGCCGCCCGCTCGGCGGCGGCGGCCGGTCCTGAGCACCTGCCCGTACTCTTCGGCGAGGCGCAGCCGAAGAGGAGGCTCAGGCAGCGAGGCGCTTGCGGCCTTTGTCGCGGCGGCTCTTGAGGACGGCGCGGCCGGCCCGCGTCCTCATTCGAAGCCGGAAGCCGTGAGTGCGCTTTCGGCGGCGAACCTTGGGTTGGTATGTGCGTTTCATATCAAGAGTTTGAGCTGATGGGGAATCGGAAAGGTTATTGACTAGAACGCCCCGATGCAAAGGGGCGCCGGCCATCCCCGGCTCGGCCGCGACAAAATGCACTAAATCGCGAAAAGCCGTTTAGCCCCTCTTCCCCCCCCTGCCGACGTTGAGGTGGTGGTCGAATGTGGACCTTGCAGGGGTCTGACCAGGTCTTTCGTCAGTAATTGGGCGGAGGCCGCCTGGTACTGAAGTCTCATCGGGTGCCTCTTGCACCGGGGGCATCGCTCCATATACTCCCGCCCCGTTCTTAACGGTCGGCAACTGGAAGATTAACGGCTGCGGAGACTTCCCCCTCTTCCGAGAGTCGTTTCGGCGCGCCTTTCGGGAACCAGCTGGACCGTTTTGGGCACAACAGGAATTGTCCACAACATGTGGATGGAACTGTGGACGAAGGAGGGAACTGATGCAATCGCAATGGGCCGGCGATCGCGGCAACGACTTTTGTGAACGTCTCCGAGCATCCGTGCACCCGGCCGGATGGCAAAACTGGTTGAGCCGTCTCGAACACGACTTTGAGCCGCCCGACCACCTTCGCATCTTGGCACCATCCGAATTCCACCTTCGGTGGGTTCTCGAGAAGCACCGAGACGCCATCGAGGAAGCGGCGGCCGCCGCGTACGGGGAGTCGGTCACCGTCACTTACGAAGCAGGCGAGCTCGACGGCGATCTGGAGATTCCGGTCCACCCATTGGAAGACCAAGCAGTGCCGGCTGTGAGGGTCGAGACTGCCCACCGCAAGTTGATTCCTCGTTATCGGTTCGACACTTTCGTGGTCGGACCCTCGAATAGGTTTTCCTGTGCAGCCGCCATGGCGGTGGCCGAGCAGCCCGCCAGCAAATGGAACCCTCTCTTCATCTACGGAGGGGCCGGACTCGGCAAAACCCACCTCCTCAATGCTGTTGGGCACCTGGCGCTCGACCTGTACCCCGGCCTGGAAGTGCGCTACATCTCCTCCGAGAGCTTCTTCAACGACTTCATCGAGTGCATTCGCCGCCGGCGCATGGACGACTTCAAGTTGCGATATCGCACCACCGACATTCTCCTTCTCGACGATGTCCAATTCTTCGAGGGCAAAGAACAGATCCTCGAGGAGTTCTTCCACACTTTCAACAGCTTGTACGAGTCCGGCAAGCAGATGGTCATCAGTTCCGACCGCCATCCCCGCCACCTCTCCACCCTGGAAGACCGACTACGAAGCCGGTTTGAGTGGGGGCTCCTCACCGATATCCAGCCCCCTGACGTCGAGACCCGGATCGCCATCCTGCGCAAGAACGCCGAGTTCGCCGCCCGCCCGGTTCCTCACGAGGTTCTCGAACTGATGGCGCAGATGCACTCCAACAACATCAGGGAGCTCGAAGGTGCCCTCACCCGAGTAACGGCATACGCGGCCCTGAACGACCAAGACATCACCCTGGCGATGGCACAGCAGGTGTTGGGTGAGCTCACGCCGCAGATGGATCGCCCGGTGGCGCCCGATGAGATCATTCGGCAAACGGCGCAATCGTACGGGTTCACCCCTGACGACCTGGCTGGACCGAGCCGTCGTCAACCTCTGGTGCTTTGCCGGCAAGTGGCCATGTACCTGCTGCGGGAGCAGACCGATCTCTCCCTACCCCGCATCGGGGCCTTGTTCGGGGGCCGCGACCACAGCACTGTCATCCACGCGCTCGAGAAGGTCAATGGGCTGCTTCGTACCGACCACACCGTCTACGAGCGGGTCACCTTCTTGTCACAGGGCTTGCGGAAAAGATGACTCGGTCTCCACATCCCTACGGCGCCTTTCTCATCGCCTGTGGAGCACCGCTGTACTTGTCCAGAGGGTGTGGAAACGCTGTGGACGCGAAACCCAAGGCCCGACGGCCGGTTCTCCTGTTCTTCACATTTCCACATCCCCCTACTACTTCTAATACTCTCTAAGTACTAAAGAGCAGAAGCAGGCAGAGAAGGGAAAACCACAACGTGCGCATCAGAGCTGACCGAGACGACCTGGCCGATGTCTTCACTCGCGCCAACCGGGCAGTTGGATCACGTTCAGCTCTTCCCGTTTT
>Ga0209751_10000989_pt1 | contig 29743 bp, 25 predicted proteins | sample RifCSP13_1_FD_184019 | JGI IMG/M metagenome (GOLD analysis project Ga0209751, IMG submission 184019) | Soil microbial communities from Rifle, Colorado - Rifle CSP2_sed 13_1 (SPAdes) (version 2) | ecosystem: Environmental > Terrestrial > Deep subsurface > Rock core/Sediment | place: Rifle...
TCTGTGACCGCAGGCATGGCATAGGACCTTATTATTTTCTAATTTTTGGTAAAGCTCACCCTCTACAGAATATTCATCCAGTGCTTCTGCAAGAGAGGGTCTTGCAAGGGTCTTAAGTTCTTTTTTAATAGCCATGCCTCATTTCCCCAATAAACGTGGTTCGATGGGCTTACCACAGTATGAGACTTTATAAAAGTTTATGCTTTTAAGTAGGTAGTGTCAAACTTCCTAAGACTATAAATGTAAGTAAAACCAGGGTTAGTGTGTTGGATTTTTATAAACCTAACGGTCTTAAGTATGGGTTTGACGAGATATTTTAATGGTATTACACTTTAGGGTCGGAATCAAAATTCAAAACAAATAACGTAGCATGTAAGACGAAATTTTTTCAAATGATGTACTTACATTTTTTAAGGGGTAACTTATAGCAACTAAAAATCATTAGGTTTTTAATGCCGAAGTGGCGGAATTTGGTAGACGCGCTGGATTCAGGATCCAGTGGGTGAAAGCTCGTGGGGGTTCAAATCCCCCCTTCGGCACCACTGTGGGGTAGGTGATCATGAGTGAGTTGAAACCTAAACTAGTTTTGGCAAAATCCAATCGAGGTGGAAGATTCAAACTCCTACTACTTCTTCTTTTTACTTTTGGTCTTGGTGTTTTTATTGGAACGAAAATAAAAACTGTAGATATAACGGACAGCGAAGCTTTTAAGGGTAAAAATGCAAAGATTGGTAATTTTAGGATTGATGTCCAAAAAAAAGAAGAAATAACGTCTGGTGACTCCAACTTAACTGCATCAATACTTGCTCCAAATCAAGTGAAAAACGGAAAAGAGGTGGATAATTCTACACCTTTGAGTGAATCTCGAATCGATAAAATCTACAAATACACGGTTCAGGTATCTGCATTTGAAAGCATGAAAAAAGCGCAAAGGGTTGTAAGTGAACTAAAAGTAAAGGGTTATGATGCTTATTTGGTGCCTACTTCTAACTCCCTAGGGGAGACCTGGAATCTTATAAAGGTAGGCAAGTTCGAAACTCAAGAAGAGGCACAAACGGCTGCTAACATTTTGCAAGAAAAAGAAATGTTGGAGGCTATTATAAAAGAACTAAAATAGGAATAATTTTCATCTACATAGCTTGGAATATACTAATAGCCCTTCAAATTAAGCATATAAAAGCTCATTTCTACATCTGGAGTGTTAATGAAATATATTTTTGTAATATTCACAGTGTGATTCGGCAATTTTGTTAGCTTATGCGTAAGAACAAAAATAAATATGGATTTGTAGCCTTATTTTTCTAAGATATCGTAATAAAATGATTTTTCGCAACTGCGAAAAAACCTCTTGACAAGGAATATGGCATACATTATATTAACCTCGTAATAAAAAATGAATGGGAGGGAAATGAATATGGTTGAAAGGAAAGATCCAATAAAGGATACACTTAAAGTAAAGGATTTCAGTGAAGTAATAAAGGGGGTTACAGGATTGGTTAGAGAGAACTATCAAAATGGCTTTGAGTTTGCTTTATCTCTTTGGGAAGAAAATCTTAAGGTTTTAAACGCTCAAGTTGATCAATGGCTCAATCTTCAGCAGGATTACACCAATACTGTGAGGGAACTCTATGAAAAGTTACCGAAGGAAGTGCCGGCATTTTGGGATGGAAAGGCTATAAATAGTGAGGTTAATCGCCTTCTGGCTTTTCAAAAAGAATATCTTGGTTTAGTTAGGAATGTTTCAGATAAGCTTACAAAGGAATCTTTAAGCCTTACTAAAAAGAATGTTGAGAAAGCCTTATCGCTTTTTGATGATTATATTAACTTGGTAAGAGCTTAAATATTAGATATCTTGCAAATATAAGCTAGACAAAAGAATTAATTAGGTTTACTCAGAACCCTATTAATAAGATTATTTTTCTTTACCTATTTGTTAATGTCATTTAACTAATCCAATGAAGGAATGGTGAAGAAATGGAGATAAAGGACATGGAGTTTGAAGAAACAACTTCTGGAGTAAACGAACTTGGAGAGTTTGTCCAAGAAGACAATGAGGGTTTTATACCCCTTGAGATCGTGGATGATCTCATGCCTGATATAGTTGACTCCGAGTCTGAATTAGAACTAAAAGGACCGGAGTCCGAAGAAGATGAAGGGGAGCAGCAGTGGGTTCCAGATGAACAGTTTAGGCTTCTTTATGTTTACTTCAAGGACATGGCATCGGAGCCTCTTCTTACAGCCAAGGAGGAGATAGAGGTTTCAGCTAAGATAAAAAAGTGCGAAGCAAGGGCAAGGGAGATAAAAGCTTTTCTGGATGGATTTTCAAAGAATAAGAATGGCAATAGCAAAAAGTTTGCAAAAACTAATGGACATAAGAACGAAAACGGAAGAGCTTTGTCAAAGCGTTTAGAGAGACTAAATGCGTTTATGAGGGCATACTCTGCGAGGGGAAGGGCGTTAAGGGACAGGTTTGTGAAAGCGAACTTGAGGTTAGTAGTGAGTATAGCGAAAAGATACATGGGCAGAGGGCTTCCACTTCCAGACCTTGTTCAGGAAGGAAACGTTGGATTAATGAGGGCGGTTGAAAGATTTGACCACACAAAGGGATTCAAGTTTTCAACCTACGCTTCGTGGTGGATACATCAAGCAATATCTAGGTCGCTGCTTGATCAGACTAGAACAATAAGGGTTCCTGTGTATGTGCTTGAGCAGGCCAGTAAGGTACATAAAATAATTTCCATGCTTCATAAGGAGATGGGTAGAAAACCTGCGCCTGAAGAAATTGCCGGGAAGTCTGGGATTTCTATAGAGGGTGTAAAGCGTATAGTAGACTCTGCGAATGATGTCGTGCATCTGGATTCCCCGATAATAGATGGGGAGAAAACGACCCTACTTGAATTTGTTCCAGATGATGGTTCATCGGCGCCGGATTCTGTTATGGCAAAAGTAGCTTTGACAGGGAGACTAAGAGGGGCTCTTTCACTACTTACACCTAGAGAGGAGGAGATAATCAGGATGAGATTTGGAATCGATCAAGAGTCAACCTACACGCTTGATGAAATTGGCAAGAAGTTTGACCTTACACGTGAGCGTATAAGACAGATTGAGAAAAGAGCGTTAGAAAAGCTTGCAACATCTGAGGTAGGAGAGGTTTTAAAAAGCTTCCTAGAATAAGAACCTTACGCTTCTCAACTTTTATATAGTATTCGATTCCTCGATAACTCTTAAGGAATATACCATACGGCGTAGCATATAAAACCGCCATGATTTCATATACCAGGTGATTTTTTCTGTAAGAGCCACCTCTCCTTTGACACTTTTTTGTAGACCCTATTGTTTAAATAATGATCTTAGGTAATCAGCAGGATTGACGTCAAGATCTTGGCTCAAAGTGTTTAAGTTGGAGAATAATTTTTCTTAAACTCTAACGTCTCAGCTCCCCGTTATTTTGTAACAAAGGTCATATTTTTTCATATCTTGCGTTACATTTCGTCAACTTATTCCATATTGCGATTTATTTCAAATTACACTATATTTTGTTTTCGTATAAATGGACTTAGGTATCGGAATTAGGATTTTTCTAGCGTAATCGGTTATGTCTCTACTCATATTTCTAGTGCATCATATTTGATAGAGGAAAGAAAATGACAGATCTTATCTCTAAATTGCTTACATTTTTATGTACCGGTCTAGGAGAAGGGAACACAAACACCGATAAACTAACAAAACAAATACTACTTACTGATCCGGATAGGAACTATAACCAAACTAAAATAGAAATTGTAGAGGCACTTAGGGAGTTCAAAGATTCAGGGCAGATTCAGATTATAACAATAGGCTGGGAGCTCGGAGAAGAGTTTTTCTACATCTGCGCAAGGAGATTATAGCTGAATGTAGCCTATTTCTTGATCAGTAAATATCCTGATAAGAGTTGCACGAAAGAGGCTTTGTGAACACGGTAACGATTTATATTTTTTACTTTAGGAGGAAAAAGTAAAGTTCTATACAAGGAACAATATTTGATTCATTCGGAAGAAATTAAGTTGAAAAGGCTATAGTTTCACCGAATTTAACGCAACGGCGGGTAATTAAATGGAAAGAAAGCAACTTGTGCATAAGATTGCCGAAGGTGCAAACATAACAAAAGCTCAAGCTGAAAAGGCTGTTACTCTTATCACACAAGCCCTTTCTACCGCGCTTAAAGAAGGCAAGAAGATACCAAAATATCTAATACCCGAATCACCAACTGATACCCCACTTTGGAGCACCATATTTCCCTTTGGTACACCCTTATTTGTGAGGAGGCAGATGTTTCTAAAAGAACAATATATAAAGTCGTTGAGAGATTATAGAGAAGCTATGTTAGAAGAGCTTAAACAAATTGACAAAGAGATCGAGGAACTGGAAAAGGCCGAGAAGCAAACTGAGAAATGAAACTATTGGAGGATTAGTTGAGGGTCCTCGATTACATAAGAATTGTTGGCGTCTCGGATATTTGTACTCAGTCTTCGAATGTAACATACAATATTGTGTACTCTGAGGAGTCAGCTTTCAGTAATCCAAAAAGGGGAGTATTTACACTTGGCTTATCTGATTTTATTGAAACTCCTAATCTAGATATTAAAGAGGTAGAGAAAATAGCTTTTCGTCTCAATGGTCAGGTGTTGATAAGGGGAAAGGAGGAAGATGGAACGATTACAATTCTACACCTTCTTGGATCGCCGCTTAGCGACTGGTTGATGAAAAAGCCATGATGTATATATTAAATCAGGAAATGAATTCTAGAACCTCAATCGGGGTGCTCTTTATAAACATCGGTTGACTTTTGAAAGCTTATTCTAACATTCGATTCAGGATAGAAGGTTTTACCTTTGGCTTTAATGTTTTTCTCTTCAATAAGTATCTTGAACTTATCTCCCATCATCTCAGGTAGGAATAGGTTTTTGATAGCTATTCTGTTTCTATATGAGGAAATATCTGAATTTTTTTCCTCACCTGAATACCTCTCAACAATATCCAAGATACCCCAGTCTAATAGAAATTGCCCTTGAGTCGTGTATTTAACTGTGTTTAACCCAAAAGACTGTCCAACTCGGATTAGATTGCTGAAGTCCACATGAGCGGTAATATCCTGCTCTCCTAGATTAATATAAGGGTTTTCGTTAGTAGTGTGTTTGTAGTAGCACATAAACGTGCCTCTCATTCTGGAAGGGTTATATAATTCAGGTGCAAGATAACCGTAGTCGATTGTAAGAATAAAACCTTTGGCTAAAATATGTGACACTTCGGAAAGCCACTTCCTTGCATGAAGGTTTATCTCAACCTCTTGTTCGTCTTCAAACTCTAAATTGTAACCATCAAAATAATCTTTCAAGGCGTTGCTGCTAGGTTCATCCAGAATCTCAATAAACTCTTCGTTTCGAAGTGAAACAAATATTTCTAGTAGCTTGCCGTCTTTAAACTTAGCTCGGTGAAAAGGGAAGGAGTCTACTAGTTCGTTTGAGATAAAAACACCATGGATGCTTTCGCGCTCGAGGTCATAAAGAGAATCAAACCTTTTTATTTTATGCATGTGTTCTTTCAAAGTAATTTTCCAATCTTCGCGTTGCGGTGTGCCGACTTCTGTAATCAAGTAGTTAAGCTTGTCATATAATTCATGGTTATTTCTTTTAAGTGAATCTAAGATATCAAGTGCCAGATAACCTTTCCCCGCTCCCATTTCTATGACCTTGAAATTAGGCGCATTTATCGTCTCATAGGCTCTACTTATAAACCTGCCAAGGATCTCCCCAAACGCTGGATGCACACACGGACTTGTATAATAATCGCCCTTTTTCCCGATTCTTGCTTTTCCAGAACTGTAGTAACCATACTCTGGATGATACAGTGCAAGCTCCATAAATTTTGCAAATGTAATCGGGCCGGATTTGTGAATTAACGATTTTATTATGGAGGTTAGTTGATTCATTCTATTCTAATGTCTTTTCTGATATTTTTTAAATTTCAAGGAGATTACATGAATAAATTTTCTATATTGTTTTTGTCCCAATCCCATTTTAATGGATTATTGACAACATATTCTCGAATTTTATTTAATGATGTTTCATCACGAATAACGTGATCATAGAATGATCGCTGCCACTTAAATCCGTAATCCTGGAATTGACCATGAATAATTTTCGTTACCACATTTTTAAATGATTTGACTATATTTGATAATAAACCATAATTTTTCTTCGTAGGGACAGAACAATGTTCTGTCCCTACTTTATTATAATTGACATTTATGATTATGATTCCGTGAATGTGGTTAGGCATTATAATAAATTCATCAATTTCAACATACTTATAATGATTGGGGATTTCCTTCCAATACCTTTCCGAGATTACGCCATGTTGGCTTAAAACCATTTTAGCATCTTCAATTTTCCCAAAATGTTCAATTCTATTTTTTGTGCAAAGGGTGGCAAAATAGCACCCGCTTCGAGAATAATCATAATTTTTCAATCTGTTTAGTTTTCTTTCTCTGTGTATGTATTGCATGCTTATTGCCTTAATCCTTCACTCGCAATTTGTGTATTATATCCCCTTCATCCAGACTTTAAAGCGAATTCTTCTTATTTGAACCCCTATCTCTATTGGGTTACAATTTCAGCGGGATCTGGGGTAGTTATCAAGAGGGAGGGTTTTTAGGGAACCACATGGCAAAAAAAAGAATTACGAAGGTCTATACAAGGACCGGAGATAAAGGACAGACATCGCTAGTTGGAGGTAAAAGGGTTAGTAAATCTTCTGCTCGAGTTGAGGCCTATGGCGATATTGATGAGCTTAATTCAGTTCTCGGAATCGTTAGGTTAGAGGCTGAGGATACTGAAATTAAAGAAATAATTACTGATATTCAAAACGACCTTTTTATAATAGGAGCAGATTTAGCTAGCCCAAATGAAATTCAAGTTCCGAGAATTAGTAAACAGAAAATAAGTGAGCTTGAGAAAGTCATAGATAAATTTCTTCACGAGCTTGAGTCACTTAAAGAGTTTATACTTCCAAGTGGAAGCGGAGGAGGTCCTTACCTTCACCTTGCAAGAACTGTCTCAAGAAGGGCGGAAAGAAGAATCGTAAGGCTTATGGAGGAAGAGCAGGTAAACGAAAACATACTTGCCTATGTAAACCGCCTCTCGGATCTACTTTTTGTGATGGCTAGGATTGAGAATAAGCGTGGAAACTTCGAGGAAACCTATGTGAGATTCGATAAAGGAAAGAAACAATTTAGCCACGAAAATGCGGGTAGTGGGCCGGGCATTTCGGCGAAGCCAATTGACACGAATGAGCACGAATGAAAAAAATAAAAAATGGAATCCTAAAGGATTCTGCTACAGTTATATCTTTCTTTTTCATGCAGCTTTTGTATGTAGCGGAAAGCTTTAGCTTTCCACAAACTCATTATTTATTCGCGTGAATTCGTGTTCATCTGTGGCTAATAAATAGTTACAATGAAAAAAAATGAAACCGAAACCTACATAATTAATCCTAAAATTGAAGAATACCTGAGAAACCTTAACCCGATTCAAGATAATGTCCTAAAAGAGATGGAAGAGTTAGGAAACGAAAGAGGGTTTCCAATAATCGGGCCCCTTGTAGGAAGCCTGCTTTATCAACTTGCAATCATAATAGGGGCAAAAAGGGTTTTTGATATGGGCTCAGGCTTTGGTTACTCAGCCTACTGGTTTGCTAAGGCGGTAAGGGACGAAGGACTTGTTGTGTTTGCAGAGCTTTCTCAAAAGAATGCCAGTCTTGCAAAAGAGTTTTTTAGACGTGGTGGTCTTGACAATAGAGTAGAAATACATGTTGGAGATGCACTTCAGATCTTGGAAGAAACTGATGGTGAGTTTGATGTCATCTTTAACGATATTGATAAGGAATATTACCCCTTAGTTGTGGATGAAGCATACAAAAAATTAAGGCGTGGTGGACTTTTTATAACGGATAATGTTCTCTGGTTTGGAAGGGTTTTAACTGATGATTTATCTCCTAGCACAAAAGGGGTTAAAGAGTTTACTCGCCTTCTTTTTGAGGAGAAGGGATTTGTTACGACTATAATTCCAATTAGGGATGGTATATCATTAAGTGTGAAGTTATAGAGGGTTGAGATTTATTAGCCATAGAGAGCACGGAGAAAAATTTTGTTTTAATATTAAAAATCTTCTGTGACCTCGTTCGACTGAGCTCACGACGAAGTCTGTGCGCTATGTGAATAGAAGGAAAGAAAAGAGATGCAAAGGGTAGGAAAGGCAGTAGTAAGAGACGAACTCAAGGAAAAAATAAGATCATATCTTGAAGAAAATCGAAAAGAGTTAAGGGAACTACACAACAGAGAAGTCTTAAGCGGTCGTCAATTAGTTGAGAGAAGATCTCGAGTTGTAGATGGACTAATTAGTCAAGCTCTAACTGGACTTGGGTTTTCGAAATTATCCGGCGTTTCAATAGTTGCTCTTGGTGGGTATGGAAGGGATGAGCTTTGCCCCTATTCAGATGTAGACCTATTATTCCTTTTTGCACCTAGGAGCAAGTCTTTAGCAAAAGATATCGTCCAAGAGCTGCTATATCTCCTTTGGGATTTAAACTTTGAAATCGGGCACTCTGTCAGAACTATTGATGACTGCATTGAAGTCTCTCGTGGTGATGATGCAACGATTTTTACATCACTCCTTGATGGGAGATTTATCTTTGGAGACAAAAAACTCTTCGATCAGCTTGACAGAATAATGTATCGGGAGCTCCTTCCAGAAATATCATCAAAATTTATAGAAGGAAAGATCGCAGAAAATGAAAAAAGAATAGAGAGATTTGGTAGGTCTGTTTATCTCATAGAGCCCCATGTTAAAGAGGGCGAGGGAGGACTAAGGGATATTCATTCTGCCCTATGGATAGCTAAGGCTAAGTTCAAAGTTAGAAGTTTTAGGGAGCTCATTGAAAAGGGTGTTTTGCTTGAAAGGGAGCTAAGGGTTTTTGAAAAGGGCTTAGATTTCCTCCTTCCGATTAGGACAGAGCTTCACTACCTTGCAGGAAGAAGGGAAGACCGGTTGGGCTTTGAGTGGCAGGATAAGGTTGCTAGGTTTCTGGGCTATAGAGACGTGGGTGAACTAGCTGCTGTAGAAAGGTTTATGAGGATTTATTATCTTCGTGCAACCCTTACAAGGGAATATTCAAAGAAGCTTATTGAAAGATGTGTTTCTAAGCCAAAAGTGAGTTTTCACACTCCCAAGACTGTTTTTCTTGATAACAGCTTTATCATTCAAGGTGGAATGCTTTCAGTTTCTAAGCGAACTGTTTTCCAGGATCATCCTGAAAATTTAGTGAGAGCTTTTGAGGTAGCAGACAGATATGGAATAAAAATGAGCAAGTATCTACACGACATGATTCGGGATAATGTAAAAATAATTGACGACTACGTGAGGAGAAATACCGAGCTTAATGCCTCATTTATTTGGCTTCTTAAAGAAGGCAAAGAAGTAGCCAATGCTCTTTTTGATATGAATAGACTTCGCCTTCTTGGACACTTCATTCCTGAATTTGGGAAAATAATTTGTATGGTTCAGCATGATGCATATCATGTTTATACGGTAGACATACATTCAATCTTTATGGTGAAAGAGATTGAGAATCTAATTAAAGGTGCGTATGAAAAGGAGTTTCCACTTTTTACAAAGATTGCAAAAGAGATTTCTAAACGCCATATTCTTTATCTCGCATGCCTCTTCCATGATATGGGTAAGGGTGAAGGAAAAGATCACTCCCAGCGCGGAGCCGAAATGATTCCCAGGATTTCTGAAAGAATGGGACTCTCAGAGGAGGAAAGTGATCAGCTTGAATTCATAGTAAAACATCATCTTATAATGCCACACTTTTCTCAAAGACGTGACATACACGACGACGGACTAATACTAAGGTTTGCAAAATCTGTTAAGACTGTGGAAACCTTATCAATGCTTTATCTTCTTTCTTTTGCTGATATAAGATCGGTAGGGCCCGATGTATGGACAAACTGGAAGGGAATGCTTCTTGAAGAGCTTTACCATAGAGCCGCATATGTTCTAGCGCGCGGAGCGTTTAAGAAAGAAACTCCCAAGAGGAAATCTAGGAGATTTATACGTGAGGTTATTCAATTACTCAAGAATGAGATTTCTGAGCCTAATATTAGACGACACTTAGATGTTATGCCATATTCCTATTTCTTGGGATTTTCTCCGGAGAAGATAGCTTATCATGTGAAATTATTTGAGAGGTTTGGAGAGGAAATAGGCTTTGATGTAATTTATAATCAGAACGAAGGGTACGATGAGTTTACTTTTTGGGGATTCGATAAACCTGGGGTTTTCTCAAAACTCTGTGGAGTGCTTGCTGGAAGCGGTATCAATATTTTAGGAGCAAGAATAATTACCCGTGATGATGGAAGGATAGTAGATGTTTTCTACGTTAACAGGCTTGGCAAATCTACATCAGAAGATAATGAGATTTGGAACAAGGTGAGTAGTAATCTCTATGGTGTTTTAAAGGGTGAAATGGATGTTGAACATCTTGTGTCAAAGAGAAAGAGGCAGAAGCCTGTTTATATAAAACCTATCCCTCAGCACCCTACGCGTATAGATATTGACAATGAATCATCTGATACAGCTACTGTTATAGATATCTACACTAATGATAGGGTAGGGCTACTCTACGATATTACTAAGACACTTACAAAGCTTGGGCTTTCAATAGATTATGCTAAGATTTCCACTAAGGTGGACCAGGTGGCGGACGTATTTTACGTTCGTGAAATAGTGGGAGGCAAGGTATTTGATGAAAAGAAGTTAGAAAATATTAAAAACAAATTGATTGAAGCAATAGATATTGTTACGTGAATAGATCTGGCAGAATTTTTTAATCTCAGTTATATGGATGATATACATTCCAAAAACATTAATTCTTTACATTCCGATTTCTTAGTAATAGGAAGTGGGCTTGCAGGACTTTATGCCTCCCTTTACGCCTCAAGATTTGGCAAGGTATTGCTGTTAACTAAATCCACACTTGAAGAAAGCAATTCTTACTGGGCACAAGGCGGTATTGCTGCTGCCATCGATCCGGAGGACTCGCCTCTTTTTCATCTAGAGGACACAGTAAAGGCTGGAAGAGGTCTTTGTAATAGGGAAGCTGTAGAGATCCTCGTGCGTGAAGGTGTAGAGAGAGTCACGGACTTAATTGCTTTAGGGATGAAGTTTGATTTGGGTGAAAAAGGTTTAGAGCTTGGTCTTGAGGGGGGACATAGCAAGAGGCGTGTTCTTCATGCGGGTGGGAACTCTACCGGTAAAGAAATGGTGCAGTTTCTAATTTCTTCAGTTCAAGCCAATCCAAATATATTTATATTTGAAAACACAGAAGTAGCTGAGCTTATCTCTAATGGAGAAAGGTGTTTTGGGTCTTTAGCATTCAACCTTAATATTCAGAAGTACTGGGTTCTCATAGCAAAATATACAATACTTGCAGCTGGCGGTGCCTCAGGAATCTATCTAAGGACCACAAACCCCCAAACTGCTACTGGTGATGGAATCGCTCTTGGTTTTAGAGCCGGTGCGGAAATTACAGATATGGAGTTTATTCAGTTCCATCCTACTGCTTTTTACACGGAAAACGGTGAAACATTTCTCATAAGTGAGGCTGTAAGGGGTGAAGGGGCATTTTTATTAAATAACACATTAGATAGGTTTATGCTTAAATATCATGAGCTTGCTGAGCTAGCGCCTAGAGACGTTGTATCACGTGCGATTTTTAATGAGATGAAAAGATCTGGCGTGAATTATGTTTATTTAAGCCTAAAGCACTTGAACCCAGATTTTATTCGTAAACGATTTTCAAATATTTATAATGCATCGTTACAGTATGGGGTTGATATAACCGATGATCTAATTCCTGTGGCCCCGGCTGCGCATTACCTTATAGGTGGTGTTAAAACTGGACTGTGGGCAGAGACTAATATCAAAGGACTTTTTGCATGTGGAGAAGTCGCATGTACAGGAGTTCACGGTGCTAATAGGCTTGCAAGTAACTCTCTTCTTGAGTGTATTGTGTTTGCGAGAAGGGCGGTAGATTTAGCTCGAGAAAGTGATAAATGGACGGATAAATCGGAAAATCTAGTAAAGGATTTATCCTTTATTTTAAATCCCGACTCACAGAAGGATAGTTTTATTAAGCTCAAAAGTATTATTTCTCAAATAATGTCTGAACATGTGGGAATTGTTCGTAGCGCTTATGGACTTAAAAGGGCGCTTGAGGTATTTGAAAAGGTAGCTAGTTCGAGTGATGAATTGGTTGGATATTACAAACTCAAACTACAAAATATATTGGATGTATGCTCATTAGTTGCTAGATCTGCCCTTCTTAGAACGGAATCAAGAGGCGCGCATATAAGGGAGGATTTCCCGAATGAAGACCCATCTTGGAAAGCCCACATTGTACTTAAAAGGGATTCGGAGCCGTTAGTAGTAAAAGGTAATTGAGCATCAAGTTATATTGTCAAAAAAAAATCATAAAATGACTTTTGTAACATAGCTCTGGCTCTCAAGTTTAACAATCGAGAATCATGTCTGAGATCCAATTAAATTTGGATGAGGTCAACCAAATTCTAGAAAATGCCCTTCGAGAGGATATTGGAAGTGGGGATATTACTACCAACCTGCTTTTTCCATGTGATGCAGAATGCAAGGCAATCATACTCGCTAATGAAGAAGGGCTAGTAGCTGGGCTTCCTATAGCTGAAATGATTTTTAGAAAATTAGACAAAGATATTGTCTGGAGTGAAGAAAAGAAGGATGGAGACAAAGTTGAGCCCAATCAGGTTCTGGCTGAAATCTCTGGTTCTCAAAAAGCTGTTCTTACAGGCGAGCGCGTGGCTCTTAATTTTCTTCAGCGCCTTTCAGGAATTGCGACTCTTACTTCCAGGTTTGTCAAAGCTATTCATGGGCTACCTGTAAAAATACTTGATACTAGAAAAACAGCTCCTGGGCTTAGAATCTTGGATAAATACGCAGTCAGGGTTGGCGGTGGATTTAACCATCGTTTTGGGCTTTATGACGAAGTGCTGGTTAAGGATAATCACATAAAACTTGCGGGAGGCATTACTCGTACAATTAATATTTTAAGAGAAAGGGCAGTAACTCAGAAGAGAATAGAAGTTGAAGCTTCAACAATAAGCGAAGTAGAAGAAGCACTTAATGTAGGTGCCGATGTTATATTGCTTGATAATATGCCCCCAAAAATGATAATTTATGCTGTAGGACTAATTAAAGGTAAAGCGCTTATCGAGGTCTCAGGCAGAGTGACCCTTGAAAATGTTCGTGAGATTGCAGAAACTGGAGTTGATTTTATATCAGTAGGCTCAGTCACACATTCCTCACGGGCTTTAGACATAGGGCTATATGTGGTATGATATTCAAAGTTAAGAGCGAAGAGGTAATTTTCTTTATGGTTAGTTTTGGAATTATCAATTGTCATTGCGAGGAGTGCTTCGCATGCGCTCAGCGCAGGCTCCGCGACGAAGCAATCTGACACGAAGTTTCATTCCGAACCCTGTCCTGAGCCTAGTCGAAGGAGCAGTGAGGAATCTCAAACAGATTGCTTCACGGAGTTTACACTGAGTTTAACGAAGTGTTCGCAATGACAAAATAAGTTATGGGTTGTCTTGCAGTACACTAATATAACTCACTGTTTCAGTGGGTTATATCAATCAAGATGGAAAACGATTTGATTAGAGAAGAGATTCAGAGTTTAAAGAAGAAGAGGAATGCCGTGATACTTGCCCATAACTATCAGGTGGGCGAGGTTCAGGAGGTTGCTGATTTTACAGGTGATTCGCTTGGCCTCTCTCAGGCTGCGGCAAGGACGGAGGCAGATGTGATAGTTTTCTGTGGTGTCCACTTTATGGCTGAGACAGCTTCCATTATTTGTCCGGATAAGAAGGTGCTAATACCTGATTTAGAGGCTGGATGCTCACTTGCTTCTACAATTAACGCTGATGAGCTAAGAAATTGGAAGAAAGAACATCCCGATGCTGTGGTTGTTTCTTATGTGAATACAAGTGCAGAAGTTAAGGCTGAAAGTGATTACTGTTGCACATCAACAAATGCAGTTAGGGTTGTGAATTCGATCCCAGAGGATAAAGAGGTTCTTTTTCTGCCTGATATGTTTCTCGGGGCCTATGTTTCAAAGGTTACAGGGAGGAAACTCCACATTTGGCCAGGGGAGTGCCATGTTCACGCGGGGATAAAGCCTGAGCAAATTTCAAAAATAAGGGATCTTCACCCTGAGGCTGAGATGCTTATTCATCCTGAGTGCGGCTGTGTAACTTCCTGTATGTATTATGCAGCCGAAGGATCTATAGAAAACAAAAATACACATATACTTTCGACCGAGGGAATGATCAGGCATGTGAAACGCTCAAAGGCGATGGAGTTTATAGTAGCAACTGAGATTGGAATAATTCACAGGATGAAAAAAGAAACCTCAGATAAAACCTTCTACCCCGCAAATGATGAGGCCGTGTGCAGATACATGAAAATGATTACCTTAAATAAGGTCTTAAACTCCCTGAGGGATGATATATATGAGGTGAAGGTACCTAAAGAATTAGCATTTAAGGCTAAAAAAGCTATTGAAAGGATGTTAAAACTAGCTTAAAAACAATGAAAAAAAAATAAAAAAAAACCCCTTGACAAAGGTGGATATTTTATATAATGTACACTCAGACCTTAAATTAAAAGGAGGTAAGGAGAGATGAATAAGGCTAAATGGGTACTATTTTTCCTACTGGCTGTGTTGGTTGCCGTTCCATCTTATGCAGTAGAACTAACATTGGGCGGCTTCCCCAGCTATTTCCGTATCCGTCCTCAGTTTTATAAGAATTCGACTTTCGTCAGTGCATTAAGTAACGCTCAAGCTCAGGCGCTTGGCTTTAATGATGCAGATGACAACATCGTTTTCGTTGATTCGAGGCTCCGTTTAACCCCTCAGCTTGTGCTTAGCGATGCAGTGACAATTAGAGCACAGGTGGATGTCATGGACAATACAATCTGGGGCGGTACAAACAATCTTCTTGAAAGGGATGTGGTGTTTGAATCCCTAACCCCTACCGATAGGTTCCGAGGTGCACTGCTTGTAGGGCCAGTTAATGGGAATGTGTTGTTTAATGGTCTCTTTGGAGCCGGAAACGGTGTTGCATCAAGTTCGCCTGTTGACGATGTCCAGTACTTTAACGTCCGTATGCTCCACGTTGATATTGTTCTTCCACATAACTTGGGATTTATAAGGGCAGGTCGTCAGCCATTTGACTGGGGTCTTGGGATCTTGGCAAATGGTGGTTGGGACCCACTATCAGACCTTGGATTTGTTCTTGACAGGTTCCTTTATCTTAAGTCCTGGCCTTTAATGAAGGGAACATTTACATTCGTATTCGTTAGTGACAGGTTTCGTCAGGGTCAGCTTCCTGGATTCGGACAAGGAGCTGGTGGAACCGGAAATAGTTTAGAAACCGGCTCCGGAGATGGATATGATGGCGGTGCATTCGCTCTAATTTATAACCAGGGTCCTCTAACAGTAGGAGGCTACCTCTTCCCCTACATCCATCAGACCAATTTCGGTGGAACTAATCTTGACCTAAACCGCTTTACCCTGTGGGCAGCTCTTGTAGATTATAAGACTGACACGTGGAGATTTGTGGGTGAAATGCAGCAGGCTCAGGGAGATATAACCGGAGCTCAAAGCTTAGGATTTACAGAGGATAAAATAAATATTGATGCCTCGAATTTGATTTTTGCTGTACGTGGGGAGGTTTATCCCGGATTTCCTGTAAGTATCGGGGCGGTTGAGTTTGGCTGGGCAAATGGTGATAATATAGACTCAGTAAATGACGGAGGAGATTTCCAAGGAAACGTTCTTGCTTTTAGCGCAGCTTACAATATTGATAACCTTCTTTTCAAGCATATTATTCCGAACATATACGGGCTTGAAAACAGCGTAATTAACGCCTTCTATGTAAGGGGTTGGATGACAGCTAAGCTTATGGACCACGTGACTTTCACACCTCAGGTTCTTGTTGCCTGGAACGAGGAAACACAAGCCTTGGTTCAGCCTACTTTCTTCGCTGGTGACAATGGTGAAGTAGATAGATTTCTTGGAGCTGAGCTGGAAGGTACGCTTTCAGTTGAAGTTGTAACAGGTGTTAACTTCGACTTTATTGGTAGCGTAGTAATATCTGGAGGTGGTCTTAAGGACCTTTATGAGCAGAGGGCTGCTATTGAAGTTGATCCGCTTGGTGGTACCTCGCCTAGTACTTTTGATGCACCAAGTGTACCCTTCGCATTCCAGGGAAGGCTCTTAGTCTACATAGACCAGTTCTTCAAATAAAAGAAATATATGAAGCAAAGTAGGAGATCCAAGTGGGTCTCCTACTTTTATTAAATAAACTTTTTTGCTCCTTTTACTTACACTAACGTTTAAGAAAAGGGGTTTTTCTATTACGTAGATTTCCTCCCCCCTGATAGCAAAGCCATAAAGTTAAGCATTGAAGAGGTATATCCGTTCACCCTGAGCAGTGAGCTTGTCGAACTGTCGAAGGATGCTTTTTACTACGGCCTAGACGAGAAATCTCAGCCCAATCTCCCCTTAATAGAGCTTCCTTTTTGCCATGACTCCATCCTTTAATTTGCCTTTCACAGGTTTTAGCCTCTTCACGAGAGGGGAATTCCTGAGAAAATACTAGCAAGACGGGCAACCTTGTAGAAGTATAGCCTTCAATTTCACCCGCCTGATGTTCTGCAATTCTCTTCTCAAGATTATCTGTATGCCCCGTGTAGTACGAATTATCTGCACAACGCAAAATATAAACCCAGAAACCCATGTTCTCTTAACGTCTGCTAATCGCCTGCTTCTATGGTACCTCACAAGCTCATCCTTCGACTAGCTCAGGATGAACGGTTTCAACCAGACTATGCAATGACCTTTTACTCCTTAACCATCCCAGCCTTCCCCCACAAGGGGGGAAGGAGTATCTAAGTTTCAAATCTTATACTATTCTACATAACTAAATGTTTTGTTAAACCGGTATCACACGTGATAGATAGAGAGTGGAACCCTTAATTCTGTCAGTTACATTCAAACAAAAGTAGTCTGTAAAATTTGGACTCGCAATATTAGGCGAGATTAGAAAATCCCGCCTATCGCTATATATTAAAATCTTACCTGAGATAGGCGGGGCATTCTTGTCCCGCATGTTGTTAATAAAATCTGAAGCCTTAGCTCCAAGTTTAGTCCGTTTCATCTCCCCGGCCAACTTATCGTTGCAAGGGTATCAGTTAGCAGTGGACGAATTTAACACCTCTCAATCGCTCTTATTATGATCTTCCTGAATGCTTCAAGCGATTGGACACCGTGAACAGGGAACTTTCCAAAAATAAAAGTCGGTACCCCCATAACTTGATCTCTTTCTGCCTCCCGTCTGTTTTCTTCAATCTTTTTAAGCATCGTTCTTTTCTTGAGGCATTCTTCAAGCTCTATTGCATCAAGACCTGTTTTTTCACCTATATTAAGGATTACGTCAATCTTACCTATGTTCTCTCCATCCTGAAAATACGCCTCATACACGCCGTTATGAAATTTAGAAAAACTATACTTTGCCTTTGCGAACTCTGAGGCTTCGAGGCAAAGCCTTGTGTTTGTGACTATCCCAGGAAACGTTATCTCAACTTTGTCTTCTTGGCTCATTTCCGTTATGTTTTGTGCAACCTTCTGAAATCTCAATGTTTTTGAACGTTTGACACCCTGAGGAGAGATTTCAGGATGTGTTTCAATTCCACTCCATTCGAGATCCAGATCGAACTCTTTTGCTAACCTCTCTATACGCTTTGTGCCTAGGAAACAATATGGGCAAATATAGTCGTAATATACGGCAACTTTCATTTTAAGTTATAAGTAGTACACTGCCAATTTCGATTCGATACCGATTACACAAATAGGTAGGCCCTTCGACAAGCTCAGGGCGAACGGTACTAAAATAAGCCGTTCGTGGTGAGTCCTTCGGCTAAGCTCAGGACAGGCCTGTCGAACCATGAACGGCGACCTTGCGTAGCCCAGGGTTAACCAAAATCAATTTGGGTAAAGCATTAGTTAGCCTATAATAAACACTAATTTACACTAATAAAATGATGCACGATGCATGACTCATGATACACGATTCATTGAGTTTTTACTTGCATTCTGCATCGTTCGACTGAGCTCACGACGAAGTCTTGTATCTTGCTTATTTTCATTCGTACTCATCTTTCGGCGGGGCTCATGACAAAGTCTATATCATTTTGTAGCTAAATAGTTATGATAAATGTTAGTATAAAGTTGATTGCGGGTTTGGTCAAACAACTTGGAATTCTTAACTATGATTAATGCCTAAAATGTCTCACCCCAGTAAATATCATTGCAATTCCGTGTTCATCTGCCGCGGCTATGGTCTCTTTGTCTCTTACAGAGCCACCGGGCTGGACTATGGCTGTAATTCCTGACTTTGCCGCCTCGTCAACGCCGTCACGAAACGGGAAAAATGCATCGGATGCAAGAACTGCGCCCTTAGTCGTAGTTCTTGCTTTCATAGCTGCTATTTTAACAGAGTCAATGCGGCTCATCTGTCCTGCGCCAATTCCAATGGTTTGGCCCTCGCGCGCGAATACTATGGCGTTAGATTTAACATGCTTACATACCTTCCATGCAAATTTAAGTGCTAGGAGCTCTTCATCAGTAGGTTCGCGTTTTGTTACAACCTTAAAATTTATAAAGTCTTCATCAGCCGTAAGGTCTCTATCCTGAACGAGAGCACCACCTACTACCTTCTTGATATCAAGTCCACTCTTTGGCTTTCTTGCTAAAATGAAGGTCTTCATGACCCTTAGATTCTGCTTGGTTGATAGCAAACTAAGAGCTTTCTCAGTGTAGCTTGGTGCAATTACGACTTCAAGAAACATAGAACTAAGCTCCGATGCAGTCGTCTCATCTACTTCTGCGTTAAGAGCAACGATTCCTCCAAATGCGCTTTCTGGATCACATTCCCTTGCTTTAAGAAACGCCTCATAAGGAGTTTCCGCTGTTGCAACCCCACATGGATTACTGTGCTTTACTATAACACAAGCAGTTTCTGAAAACTCTTTTACAGCCTCTAGTGCGGCATCCGTGTCATATATATTATTCAGTGAAAGCTCTTTTCCCTGAAGTTGAATCGCATTTGATACACAGACCTCTTCTATACCTGGCTGAACGTAAAACGCACCTTCTTGATGAGGGTTCTCACCATATCTAAGTTTCATCTGCTTTTCAAAATGAAGTGTCAAGCTCTCTGGGAATTTAGTTCTCTTCCCGCCTTCCAGCGCACCCAAGAAGTTAGAAATTGCCGCATCATACCGTGCTACATAAGAGAATGCCTTTTGTGCGAGGCGTAAATTCTTTTCAACTGATAAAGAGCCTTTGTTTCTTTTTAACTCGTCTATTACAGTTTTATAATCTTCAGGATGAGTAACCACAGTGACGTATTTGTAGTTCTTAGCGGCAGCACGAAGAAGTGTCGGCCCCCCAATATCAATGTTTTCAATTGCCTCGCTTAAACCTACATCTTCATTTTTAATTACATCCTCAAAAGGATAGAAGTTCACAACGACAATATCTATAGGTTTAATTCCTTGTTTCACCATATCTTTAAGGTGGGCTTCTTCGTCACGAACCGCGAGGATACCAGCATGGATTTTGGGGTGTAGTGTTTTAACTCTGCCTCCTAGAAGCTCAGGAGACTCGGTATAGTCTGAAATTTCTGTTACTTCAACTCCTGCGTCGCGAATGATTTTTGCTGTGCCTCCAGTAGAAAGAATTTCAATACCAAATTCTTTAAGTTCCCCTGCGAATTTTCCAATTCCTTCTTTCTTCCATACACTTATAATAGCTCTTTCTGCTTTTTTCATGGTTAGTTACTCCTTCGTTGATGGGTTGGATTTTGGGGTTCGTAACTAGTGGCTCGTGGTTCGATACAAAATCCCCAAGTCACGAACCACGATTCACTCTTTAAACGAACCAAAAATTAACATATCTTTTGAGAAGTTGTCAATTTCAAATTATAATTTTTAATTGTTTGGAGCGCTTGTTGTGATACTTTATAGAACAGGTATTAATTTATAAAAAGATTCTTAGATGAGGAGTATTCCATGAGAGACCAGAGGATCTTGAATTTAAAAGTGGGAATATTTGTTTTGCTCTCGCTTGTAATTTTTTTTGTTTTTATTTTTGCACTAGGTGGTGAAAGTGGTTTATTTAAAAGAACCTACAAGGTTCAAACATCTTTTACAAATACTGCTGGGCTCTCTCAAGGAGCTGCTGTTAGGCTTTCAGGGGTGTTAATTGGTAGTGTTAAGGAGATTCAGTTCCCTGAAAATCCAGATGATAACTTCATAAAAGTTTTGATGGAGGTAAACGAAGAAGGCATAAGAAGGATAGGTCCTGATGCAATAGCAACAATTAGAACCGAGGGTCTTTTAGGAGACAAATATATAGAGATTATTAAGGGAACGAGGGAAGTATCCAAGGAGGTTCCGAAAGTAGTCCAGATTACAAGCTACACCCCTCCACAGCTTGAAAAGCTTCTAGGTCAATCTGAAGAGTTAGTAGATAACGTTATTGGTATTTCACAAAGTCTGGATAAGATAGTAAAAGGTTTCGGCAAGGAAGAGAATATTGAGAACGTCAATGCCACTATCGCATCGGTTAGGAATACCGTGCAGGCAATCGAAAACGAGCCAGGATTACTTCACACCTTGTTTTATGGAAAAAAGAAAAAATCAGGAAAGGGGTTTGATGAAAACACGCTTGAAAAATTAGATGTAACTGTGACTATGCTTAATCAGCTTCTTACTGAGATTAATAGTGGAGATGGAGCTATTAATGCCGCACTTTATGACGAACATCTTAGGAAACAACTGGCGGAGACAATTACAAGCATAAATACTGCTGCTCAGGAGATTGGTGGTGAGGGTGGTGTTGCTTCAGATCTGAAAGAGACTATGTCAAACCTCAGAAAAATCTCAGAAAGCCTTGCAGGCGGGGATGGAACTCTAGGCGCACTCATAATCGATCCCACGATATACGATCAATTAAAGGGACTACTTGGTCAAGCAGATAGAAGCAAATTTGTGCGCGCTGCAGTAAGGTACTTGATTGAAAATAAGGGTAAGGAATCAGACGAAAAGTAGGGGCGAATCTTGTATTCGCCCAAAAGAAGGGCAATCACAATGATTGCCCCTACTAGAATTGAGCGGGCGACGGGACTCGAACCCGCGACCTCAAGCTTGGGAAGCTTGCTCTCTACCAACTGAGTTACGCCCGCACTAAAAACTAATTTAGTATAGCATCATATAAAAGTCAATAATTTGATGGCAATGTAAAAGTTATGTTTAAATAGATAAATTTTTTCAATTTTGCTCAGTAATTAGAAGTTTTCCACCTTGGAGAAGAAGGTAGAATATGTCGAAACAAAGCTAATTGAGATTTGTGTCTTTCCAAAGGGATTTCATCATAAGTTCGGCCATTTAGTTTTCGTCCAGTAAGGTCTTTTCGCACGCCACCCCATTGCTTGAAAAAGAAAGGTACTCGAGCTTTACGACATTGTCGTAAAATTGATACCGCCCATTCTTTTTTCATAGGTCTTGCTTTAGGACCGGATTCTCCGCCAACGATCACCCATTTAATGCCCTCAAGGGGTAAAGCATCTAGTGCACCTATCAGCGGTTCACAGGAGAGAAATCGAACATAAGCAGGCACTTGTTGCAAATCATACACGCGATAGAGCACTCTTGTATTCTCTATGCTAACTCCTATCCAAACATTAGGAGGCCATGGTAATTCCCTCGCTATTTCTCGTAAATATCGACTCCGTTTGGTGAGTATCTGAAAGATATGCTGTGGACAACGTTCCATAGTGTCAAACACGTGCTTAATAAACTTCATAGGTATCCGTTCATGAAAAAGGTCGCTCATCGAATTGACAAAAATAAGGCGCGATTGTTTCCACTGAAGGGGCAATTCAACTATGTCTTCGTGTAGAGTAACAGTAAAGCCATTTTTGTATCGCTTAACTCCCATTTCCTTAAGGCGTTTTGCCAAACGCTCGGCGTAGCAATACTTACAACCTTGGCTAACCTTGCTACATCCAGTTACCGGATTCCAAGTCACCTGTGTCCATTCTATTTTGCTATTTATCCCCATAACATCCTCCTTTTTCTTTGGGGAATGTGACTTAAATGTTATCTGCAATTTTATTTTACACTTTTTTTCTTTAATTTATCAGTGGGAAGATGTAAAACAGTAGCCTTTTTCTACACGATTTGTCAAAATTTCATTAATATCTATCAACGCCCTAGTTCCCGCAGGCGTTCAAAGGCCCCGAAAACATTATTGACAACTTTAACCGCTGTTTTGTTCTGACTCACTAAGAATAGTGCATAAAGGGGTGAGTTCTTTGTGTTTCTAATGATGACAGCTTTGCTGACATAACTGAAAAGATTACTCATCTTGTCTGAATATAGACGTGCAAGCCATTCAGCTCGCATTACATCCCTTTCTACTTTTTCATCACCGAATAATGAGAGCTGTGGCGAAGGTTTATAGATTGTCTGTATCCAGTTTGAACTGCCAAGCACTTTATCTATTAATGCAGCAGTCTGACCTGTTGGGGGTTCATCACGTTTGAGCAAACGCGTTATAGCACCTAAGGGAAAGTTAACGAAAACATCAAATGTATTAGCTTTAGATAAAGATTTAATAGTTTCCCATTCAACCTGTAGACCATATGGGTCAAGAAAGACTAAACCACGCTGCTTAGAGGGATAAGTAACTTGTTGTACTATTTTGTTACGCAAAAAATCATTGCAATCACCCTTGTGTATGAAAATTTTTAAGTTAGGAAATTGATTTTTTAATGATTGCAACTTATTCACACGCCAAGTCGACAATTCAATAAACCAATAATAATCAAATGGTGGATCACATTGGAGCGCCCGTAAGGGAGAGCCCGCAACATATCGTTCCTCGTCTTTTGCTCTCGGCTTTCCAGAACCTGCAAACGCATCAATATGGTGATAAGATTTTAGCCACCTCTGTTTTTGTTTGTTCATGATTATTGAGTAGGCATTCAAATATTTGTCCAATAGTTGTAGTTTATCCTCTGACCATCTACCAATAGCGTCTTTACGTGAGGGATCTTGCTTACTCATTACAATATTTCTCCTAACTTTAAAACCTATAAATAATACAAAACAGTCTCCTACAAATTGCTACCTTAACTTTAACTCATTTTTCATTTTAAAATCAAGCTTTTTCTTTATCTATATTTATCAGAGTTTAACTCTATAAAACTTTTATGAAAGTAAAGTATAATACTTTGTGTGACAAAGCGCCGTGAAACCAGGCATCCTATTACGGAGAAAATCAATCCCCGAACAAGACACCTTGATAAGTGTTCTGCCCTTGAAATTATCGAATTGATTTCGGAAGAGGATAAGAAGGTTGCGGAGGCCGTAGCAAAGCAAAAAAGAAATATTGCAAGGGCCGTTGACTTAATTGTTGGTAGGCTCCGTGGAGGTGGCCGTTTATTCTTTGTAGGAGCAGGAACAAGCGGGCGTTTGGGTGTTATGGAGGCGGCTGAATGTCCACCTACATTTGGAACGCACTCAAGTTTGATTCAGGGTATTATTGCAGGTGGCAAAAAAGCGTTATGGCGTTCCATAGAAGGAGCGGAGGATTCTACAAATGAGGCGAAAAAGGTCTTGAGTAAATTACGATTAGGTGAGAAGGATATCGTAATTGGAATAGCAGCAAGCGCTACAACCCCGTTTGTTCTAGGTGCCTTGTCGTATGCTAAAAAGAAAGGCTCTGCAAGGGTTCTTATTACTTGCAATCCTATTAATTCTCAACTTGCAAACATAAATATTTCTCTTCTTGTAGGTCCTGAAGTTATCTCAGGTTCTACCAGAATGAAAGCAGGAACTGCTACAAAAATGGTTTTAAACATGTTAACTACGGCTTCTATGGTTCGACTCGGCAAAACTTACGGGAATCTCATGGTTGATGTTCAACCTAATTCCAAAAAATTAAAAAATAGAGCGAGGCGAATCATCATGCAAATTTTAGGGATCGGACCTGAAAGAGCGGATAGTTTGTTAGATAAGTCCAATTGGGATGTAAAGATTTCTATTCTGATGGGAATGAAGAATCTAAGCTACAAAGAAGCAAAGGAGAGATTAGCGAGGTGTGGTGGAGTTTTACGAAAGGCGCTGAACTCAGAATAATAATGTAGCGGAGGTTTATAGACCGCCATAAATGGAATCCTATAGGATTTCAATTCTCTTTTACTGCAATAATGTTGCTGCGAGGAGTCCTTCGACAAAGCTCGGGATAAACTGTGCGACGAATCCGACACTAGGTGTCATTCCGAATACTTCGCATTGGCTCAGTACAGGCTCCGTGAGGAATCTCAAACAGATTGCCACGCTTTCGGTCACAATTACAGTGGAGAGGTAAGAGATTGCTTCACGGAGTTTACACTGAGTGAAGCGAATGTGTTCGCAATGACAATTATGGAAAGTTATGATGAACTGGTTAGAGCCAATTCTTAACAAGCAAGAAAGACTCGTAGTGGGTTTAATGTCTGGCACATCTATGGACGGTGTTGATGCTGCTCTTGTAAGAATCAATGGAAATGAGTTAAAAACCAAAATAGAGTTGATTAAATTTATTTGCTTCCCATATGAATCTTCTCTTCTTCAAACCTTGGAAAATGTGATATCAAACGGTTCAACTCGCCAAATATCAGAACTTAATTTTCTCGTAGGCGAAGCCTTTGCCAAGGCGGCTCTTGCTGTCATCAAAGAAGCTAGGTTGTCAACAAGTGATATTGATTTAATCGGTTCACATGGTCAGACGATTTATCATAATCCACCATCATCCTGTAGTGAGTCCTTCGGCGGAGTTTACCCTGAGCGAAGCCGAAGGGCTCAGGACATGACTAGTCTAACTACAAAAAAAGGTGTTCCATCAACATTTCAGATTGGGGAATTAGACGTAATTGCGGAACGAACGGGGATAACAACTATTGGTGATTTTCGAACCCGAGATGTAGCTGCCGGTGGGGAGGGTGCGCCGCTTGTCCCCTATGTTGATTATCTCTTGTTTCACAAATCTGGAAAAGTCTCTATCGTTCAAAATGTAGGCGGCATCGCTAATGCCACAGTAGTGACCGAGAGAATAGAGGATGTAATTGCGTTTGATACGGGACCCGGGAATATGCTAATGGATAACATTGTGAGTTTGACGACTAATGGAGAAAAGAGGTTTGACCAAGATGGAAGACTGGCTTCACAAGGTTCGGTTAATAAAGTATTGCTAGAAAAGCTTTTATCTCATCCATTTTTTGCCAAGTCCCCGCCAAAATCTACGGGGGCAGAACTTTTCGGTAAGGAAAAAGCCTCAGAACTTTATGCCCTTGTTAAAGAGAAGAGGATTTCACTTAATGATTTGATAGCAACGCTTTTAGAACTCACACTCGAATCAATAGCGATCTCTTATGAACGATTTATTTTCCCTAAATGGAATGTAAGCGAAGTAATTTTGAGCGGCGGCGGGGCTAGGAATCCACTCTTTGTAAAAAAACTAAAAAAGAAAATAGATCATGTAAAGTTTTCGACTTCAGATGACTATGGAATACCGGTCGAGGCTAAAGAAGCTGTGGCCTTCGCAGTCTTGGCAAACGAACTTATTTCGGGTAATTGTGCAAACCTCCCTTCTGCCACAGGAGCAGAAAGGCGTGTGCCATTGGGAAAGATTGTGTTGGGTGGAATTTAATGTAGGGGCAGGTCTTGTGCCTGCCCTTTTCTTTTGGGCAACCGCGGCTCGACTTGGCTCGCCACAGGCAAGGGTTATCCCTACAATCGTAATGATAATTATAGAAAATTATTCAGTAAGCATAGATCGGACTTTCTAGTCCTGTATTGGCAAGCGGAGTTGGAAAACCCCTATCTTTAGCACGGTTACCGTGAGGGCACACATTAAAGTACGATGAACAACCAAGACCTAGCCAAACTCAGCACATCCGAAATAATCGGTCAAATTGTCATGCCAAGGCTGGATTTCAGAGACTCTGATCCTTTGCCACATGCAAAAGAACTTGTCCAAAAATTTCAAGTCGGTGGTTTTATTGTTTTTGGTGGTGAACGTAGACAGTTAAAAGAAGCAACCGAGGATCTTCAGAGAAACTCTAAAATTCCTCTATTTTTCGCATGTGATGCTGAGCGGGGTGTAGGGCAAATAGTAACTGGCGCAACTCGTTTCCCATTTACAATGGCACTTGGTGCAATAGGGGACGAAGACCTTGTTTATAGGCAAGCAGGGTTTATTGCTGAAGAAATGGGAGAGTGTGGACTTAATCTCGTCTTTGCACCGGTTGTGGATGTGAACACAAATCCTGAAAATCCAATAATCAACGTTCGTTCATATAGTGACGACCCGTTTCATGTTTCACGTCTTGGGGCGGCATTTATTAATGGCTGTCAAGATGAAGGTGTTATGGCTTGTGCTAAGCACTTTCCTGGACATGGTGGGGTAGAAATTGATTCACATGTAACTCTTCCTACTTCCCCTCAAAGTCGAGATGAATTTTGGGGATGCGATTTAGTTCCGTTTAAAAAAGCTATAGAGAGCCATGTTGCTTCTATTATGATAGCCCATCTAGCAGTGCCTGAGATTGATTCTAGCGGAGTTCCATCAACTATATCAACAGAGGTTATTCAAAGACTGCTTATACGTGATTTGTGCTTTAAAGGTTTAGTTATAACAGACTCATTTCACATGGGCGCAATAACCGAGTTAGGCAAGGAAGAAGATGTTGTGCGTTGCGGTATTCTTGCAGGATCCGACATTATCCTTGATCCACGACAACCTGTAAATCTAATAGAAAGATTAGTTGAGATGGTTAAGAGCGGAGAAATTCCAGAACCGCTTTTGGATAGGGCGGTAGAGAATATAATCGCTGCAAAAAGAAAATGGCTTAAGGTTAAGTCATATCAGGAGATCGTGGGTAATAATTACGGAGAAAAGTTGCTCACCGAAATTACCCAGCGCTCAGTTTGTTGTTTAAAAGGCGGAAAGCTTCATTCCAAGAAAGCATCAGTTTGCATTCTTGATGTGACCCAAGTGGGAGAGGACATTTCTAAACCATTTCTTAAGTGTCTAGCCGAAGGAGGAATAGATTATGAGAACAAGCCTCTTACTCTCCGGGATGCAGAGGCGTTTTTACGCGATAAGGAAAACAGTGACATGGCAATAATTTGTCTTGTCTACACTTCAGTTGCTGCCTGGAAAGGACATACAAATTTGCCTGAATCTTTTAAGGGATTTTTGAGAAGGGTTGCTAAATTAAACAGTGAAAAGATTTTAATCTCTTTTGGGTCTCCTTATGTGGTACGAGGCTTTGAAAATTTTGATACTATCCTATGCACTTTTGACAGTTTAGACGGGTGCCAACAGTCTGTAGTCGAAGTCCTTTTAGGAAAACTTGAGGCTCAGGGACGTTTGCCTGTAAAATTACACCTAAATAATAATGCCTGAATCTATCCGAGCTATTTTCTCTGCACTAAACCCAGTTGATTGGATAATTGTCATTGTCTATCTACTTCTCTCTCTTGGCATTGGTGTCTACTTTACAAAGCGCGCAAGTAAAAGTATGGCTGATTATTTTGTTTCGGGAAGAAATTTACCATGGTGGATTATTGGAACCTCTATGGTTGCAACAACATTTGCAGCGGACACTCCTCTCGTAGTGACAGGGTGGGTTCGAACGGATGGAATATGGAAGAACTGGTTCTGGTGGAATTATCTCTTTAGTCACGTAATTATAATTTTTGTTTTCTCTAGGCTTTGGAGAAGAGCCGAGGTGATTACAGAAAATGAACTAATAGAACTTCGATATGGTGGAAAACCTGCTGCTTTTCTTAGGGGTTTTAAGGCGTTATACTTCTCAACCCTTTTTAATTTTATCGTAATGGGTTGGGTAATAAGCGCAATGGCAAAGGTGTTAAAAGTATTCTTTGGATTTGAAACCACTTTTGCAGTAATCCTCTGCATAGGGATTGCTTTTTTCTACACAATGATGTCTGGACTCTGGGGTGTGGCGCTTACGGATTTCTTCCAATATTTTGTTGCTCTTATTGGGACAACTGTATTTGCATATGTTGTAGTAAATTCTCCTGTTGTTGGAGGATTTGATGGATTTTTGGAAAAAATAAATGGGGTACAGAGCCATCTTTCATTTTTTATGACTCCATCAAGCGGAGTCCCCGTGAGTAAGGGTTTTTGGTCTTCAAGTTTTTTTGTTTTTCTTGTTTACGTAACTGTTATCTGGTGGTCATCTCATAACTCTGATGGTGGGGGATATTTTATTCAAAGGATGTGTGCGGCAAAAAACGAGCGCCATGCCGTTTTAGGAACTGCATGGTTTTCACTCAACCATTATGTAATACGTTTTTGGCCATGGGTATTAGTCGCTGTTTTTTCATTGATTGTCTATCCAACTGCCGAGCGCGCAGGAGGCGATCAAGAAGCCATGTATGTTGTTGTTATTAGAGATTTCCTTGGACCTGGACTTAAGGGGCTCCTCTTTGTAGCTTTCCTGGCTGCATTTATGTCTACTATAACTACGCAGCTCAACTGGGGAGCCTCTTATTTGATGAATGATGTATATAAGCGGTTTGTAAATAAGAGTGCAAACGAAAGCCATTATATTTTTGTTTCTAGGCTCTTCACTTTGATTCTCACTCTTCTTGCTGGATATTTCGCTTTTCATATTAAGAACATTGGAAATGCGTGGATTTTTCTCTGGGCAATGAGTGCCGGAATAGGGCTTGTACTTATACTTAGATGGTTTTGGTGGAGAATAAATGCTTGGTCTGAGATATCTGCTCTTGGTGCTTCATTATTGACGATTTCCCTTTTAACTTTGTACACCAAATTTAAAGGAATATCTCTTGAATTCAGTCATCAGATAATAGTAGTTCCCATCTCAATTGTTATATGGTTAGTTGTAACTTTTTTAACTAAGCCTGAATCCGAGGGAACGCTTCTCAAATTCTATAAAAAGATTCGTCCCTGGGGCTGGTGGAGTCCAATTGCAAAGATGAATCCGGACATAGAGCGAACTTCTTTTATACCAATAGTAATTAATATTCTTTTAGGGGTCAGTTTTATTTTCTTTGCCATGATTGGTATTGGGAAACTTCTTTTAGGTACTCCTTATATTGGAGCTTTTATGATTTTAATCTCCATCTGCTCCGGGATTTTGATATATATAAATACAAGGAAGGCATAATTCGAAAAGAAATCGTTGAAGTTATACCTTTGGCATATTGAGAGGAAGTTTCATGCTGTATACAAATTTTACAATGATCAAGAACACTTGGGAAGGTCAAGGTTTCTACCTAACAAGTAAAAAGCTTAATAGACATAAAAACTATCCAAAAAATTTGAAATTAAAAAATAAGCGGTTAAAATTATGTTTTGAGAACCAGTTGTAGCAGAGGAGAAATAATATAATGGCTAAGAAGTTAGAAAGCTTAGATAAAGTTACGGTAAAGTTCGCAGG
>Ga0209751_10000990_pt1 | contig 29734 bp, 40 predicted proteins | sample RifCSP13_1_FD_184019 | JGI IMG/M metagenome (GOLD analysis project Ga0209751, IMG submission 184019) | Soil microbial communities from Rifle, Colorado - Rifle CSP2_sed 13_1 (SPAdes) (version 2) | ecosystem: Environmental > Terrestrial > Deep subsurface > Rock core/Sediment | place: Rifle...
AGCTGATCACCCCGATCGCCCTCGAGACCGGCCAGCGCTTCGCCATCCGCGAGGGCGGCCACACCGTCGGCGCGGGCGCCGTCACGAGCATCCAGGAGTAGCCGGTGGCGAAGGTCGAGAATCGGCCGATCATCCAGCTCGCCTGCACCGAGTGCAAGGAGCGGACCTACACGACCGAGAAGAGCAAGAGGAACGATCCCTCGCGGATCGAGCTGAAGAAGTACTGTCCACGGTGTCGGCGACATACGTCTCACCGTGAGGCGAAGTAGCCGAGGCGACCCACAGGCGCGTAGCTCAATTGGCAGAGCTCTGGTCTCCAAAACCAGTGGTTGTCGGTTCGAGTCCGGCCGCGCCTGCCAATCCCCGACGACCGCAACGAGGAAGATGAGTCCCCCGTGACCCGCATCCGCCGCTACATCGCGGAGTCCTGGTCCGAGCTGAAGAAGGTGACCTGGCCGACGCGTGAGCAGACACGCAACCTGACCGTGCTCGTCTTCGTCATCAGCGCGGTCATCGGCGTCTTCATCGCCGCCTGGGACTACGTCTTCTTCGAGGTCGTGCGCTTCCTCACCGGTACCGCCTGATGGACATGTCAGAGACGAGCCAGGCGTCGGCCCAGAAGCACTGGTACGTCATCCACACCTACTCGGGCTACGAGAAGAAGGTCAAGACCAACCTCGAGCACCGCATCGAGTCCATGGGCATGGACGACAAGATCTTCCAGGTGCTGGTGCCCGAGGAGGATGAGATCGAGATCCGCGGCGGCCAGCGCGTGACCGTCCAGAAGAAGGTCTACCCGGGCTACGTGCTCGTGGAGATGATCCTCGACCCCGACTCCTGGTTCGTCGTGCGCAACACGCCGGGCGTGACCAGCTTCGTGGGCGGCGCCAACATCCCCGGCGTGCGCAACGAGCCCATCCCCCTCGACGAGACCGAGGTCAAGCAGATCCTGCGCCAGATGGGCGTGGAGACCCCGAAATACCGCGTCGCCTTCACCAAGGGACAGTCGGTGCGCGTCACCGACGGTCCCTTCGCCGAGTTCATCGGCACCGTCGACGAGGTCAACCCCGAGCGGAACAAGGTCAAGGTGCTCGTCAGCATCTTCGGCCGCGAGACGCCCGTCGAGCTCGACTTCCTGCAGGTCGAGAAACTCTAACCCCCGGAGAGGACAGCCCATCCCGTGGCCAAGAAGATCCGCATCGTCCTGACCCTGCAGCTGCCGGCCGGCAAGGCCACGCCCGCCCCGCCCGTGGGCACGGCGCTCGGCCCGCACGGCATCAACATCGTCGAGTTCTGCAAGACCTATAACGAGAAGACCGCGGCCCAGTCGGGCCAGGTCATCCCCGCGCAGATCACCGTCTTCGAGGACCGCAGCTTCAGCTTCGTGCTCAAGACGCCTCCCGCGGCGGACTTGCTGCGCAAGGCCGCCGGCGTCGAGAAGGGCTCGGACACGGCCGGCCGCACGACGGTCGGGCGCGTCACGCGCGACCAGGTCCGGGAGATCGCCCAGACCAAGATGGTCGACCTCAACGCGGTCGACCTCGATGCCGCGGCCCGCATCATCGAGGGCACCGCGCGCTCGATGGGCATCGAGGTCGTCAGCTAGCCCGCGCAGCCGGCGCGCGCCACCCGGGGCGCGCGCCATGACCGCCGGATCGCACCGGCGCCCGGGACGTCCACCCCGCGTCGAAGAGGGGAGGCCGGCGACGCGCCGGCCGCCAGGGAGGTTCACCCACCATGGGCACCCACGGCAAGAAATACATCGAAGCCGCGAAGCTCGTCGAGCGCGATCGCGCCTACGGGCCGGACGAGGCCGCCGCGCTGCTGCGCCAGACCAGCGTGGTCGCCTTCGACGCCTCGGTCGAGGCGCACATCCGCCTCGGCGTCGACCCGCGCCACGCCGATCAGATGGTGCGCGGCACCGTCGTCCTGCCCCACGGCACCGGCAAGCGCGTCCGCGCCATCGTCTTCGCCCAGGGCGAGAAGGCGCAGGAAGCGCTGCGCGCCGGGGCCGACGAGGTCGGCGGCGAGGACCTCGTGAAGAAGATCGAGGCGGGCTGGCTCGAGTTCGACGTCGCGCTCGCCACGCCCGACACGATGGGCATGGTCGGGCGGCTGGGCAAGATCCTCGGTCGCCGCGGCCTGATGCCGAACCCCAAGTCGGGCACGATCACGTTCGACATCGAGCGCGCCATCCGCGAGGTGAAGGCCGGTCGCGTCGAGTTCAAGGTCGACAAGGGTGGCATCATCCACGTTCCCTTCGGCAAGGCCAGCTTCGAAGAGCAGCAGCTCGTGGAGAACCTGGCCACGCTCGTCGACGCGATCAATCGCGCCCGCCCGAGCGCCACGAAGGGGCAGTATTTCAAGAGCCTGACGGTGGCCGCGACGATGGGCCCGGGCATCCGCGTGGATGTCCCGGCGCTCCTCGCCAGGGCCGCCTGAACGCCGGCCCGGAGAGCCCGGGCCGCGGCGGCGCGGAGACGCGACCGCCGATCATCCAGAAACGTTCCGCCAAAGACAGCGTGCGTCCCCGACGGGGACTCGATGCACCGGTCGGGCCCGACCCAACGGTCGGGTGACGCCGGCGGGCACGCCGAGGCAGGATCGGACGACGCGGGCCCCCCGCCCGTGGCGCTGCAGCCGCAGCCGTCCGGCGTCCCTGCGCGGAACAACGCAGCAGGGGCGCCCGGTCCGCCAGGCGCCGCCAGGGAAGGAGGTCACATGCCTACCGAGGCCAAGCGCGCGACCGTCGCCGAGCTGACCACGATCCTCGAGGCCAGCACGTCGTCGATCGTCGCGGACTACCGCGGCCTCAAGGTGTCCGAGATCAGCGCGGTCCGCCGCTCGCTGCGCGAGAAGGGCATCGGCTATCACGTCGTGAAGAACCGACTGGCGAGGATCGCCGCCGAGCAGGCCGGGATCGCCGAGCTGTCGCCGCTCCTCCAGGGCCCGACGGCCCTGGCGCTCGGCACGGACGACGAGGCCCGGCTGGCACGGGTCTTCCTGGACGCCATCCGGCCCTATAAGAGCGTCGTCGTCCGGGGCGGAGTCATCCGCGGCCGGCGCATCGACGCCGACGCAGTGACCAGGCTCGCTGAGCTGCCCAGCCGCGAGGTTCTCCTCGCCCAGCTGGCCGGCGCCATCGCCGCCCCGCTGGGCACGATGGCCGGACTCCTCTCGGCTCCGCTGCGCAACCTCGGCAACGGGCTCTCCCAGCTCGCCGAGCAGCGGGCGCAGGCCTAACCGGCAACCCGCTACCCAGACACCTTCGCCCGGGCGCCTCGGCGGCGCCCCCATCCGATCACGATCACAGGAGGTCCGTCACATGGCTACGCTCACGCAGGAGCAGATCCTCGAGGCGATCGACGGCATGACCGTCCTCGAGCTCTCGGGGTTCATCAAGAAGTTCGAGGAACGTTACGGCGTCACCGCCGCCGCGCCGGCCGCGGCCGCCGCGGCCGCCCCGGTCGCCGCCCCGGTGGCGGTCGTCGAGGAGCAGACCGAGTTCACCGCCCTCCTCGCCGAGATCGGCCCGAACAAGATCCCGGTCATCAAGGTCGTTCGCGAGCTGACCGGTCTCGGCCTGAAGGAGGCCAAGGACCTCGTCGACGCCACGCCCAAGGCGGTCAAGGAGGGCGTGACGAAGGAAGAGGCGGAGAAGATCAAGGCCGCTCTCGAGGAGCAGGGCGCCAAGGTCGAGATCAAGTAGCGGGCCACCGGGGCGGCCGGACGGTCCGGTCGCCCTGCCCGTTCGGGACCCGGTTCGGGCCGGGTCCGGCCGCGTCTCGTGGTGCCCTGACGCACCACGGGGGTGACGACGCAAGGAAGTGTGGTATCCTGCTCGTTCTGTGAGCGCGGCCCCTCCCTCTTCTCCCTCCGCCAAGGAGCGGTTCATGCTGTCTGTCGCTGACTCGTCCCTGAGGGCGCCGCTGGCCCCCGAGCGCAAGCGGTACGCGCGCATCCCCGAGGTCCATCCGATCCCGAACCTGATCGAGCTGCAGCTCGATTCGTTTCGCTGGTTCATCGAACAGGGCCTGCGCGAGCTCTTCGAGGAGATCAGCCCGATCCAGGACTTCACCGGGCGAGTCATGGAGCTCCGCTTCGGCAAGCACGAGTTCGGTGAGCCGAAGTACACCGAGCTGGAGTGCCGCTCCCGCGACCTGACCTACGCCAAGCCGCTGTACGTCGACGTCGAGCTCCACATCAAGGAGACCGGCGACATCCAGGGCCAGCGCGTCTACATGGGCGACTTCCCGACCATGACCGGTCAGGGCACGTTCATCATCAACGGCGCCGAGCGCGTGGTGGTCAGTCAGCTGGTCCGCTCGCCGGGCGTCTACTACACCGCCACGGAGGATCCCGCGACCGGCCGCAAGCTCTTCAGCGCGAAGGTCATCCCCAACCGCGGCGCCTGGCTGGAATTCGAGACGACCGCCAAGCAGAATGCGCTGCAGCTCTGGGTCAAGGTCGACCGCAAGCGCAAGCTCGAGGCCACCAAGCTCCTGCGTGCCGTCGGCTACGAGCAGAACGAGGCGATGCTCGAGCTGTTCCGTCGCGTCGATACGACAGACCCCGGCCAGATCGCCGCGACGCTCGAGAAGGACACCACCTCGACCCGCCACGAGGCGCTCATCGAGGTCTACAAGAAGCTGCGCCCCGGCGATCCGCCCACCGGCGACAACGCCGAGAAGCTCGTCGAGAGCCTCTTCTTCAACTTCCGGCGCTACGACCTCGGCCGCGTCGGCCGCTACAAGGTCAACAAGAAGCTCGACGCGGTGGCGGCCCGCATGGGCATCGAGCTGCCCCGCACGGAGCGCACGATCACGCGCGAGGACATCGCCGCCATCGTCGGCCATCTCATCGAGCTCAACAACGACCTCGGACAGCCGGATGACATCGACCACCTGGGCAACCGCCGCATCCGCGCCAACGGCGAGCTGATCCAGAACGCCTTCCGCATCGGCCTCCTGCGCATGGAGCGCGTGGTCAAGGAGCGTATGACGATCCAGGAGATCGAGAAGGCGACGCCCAACGCGCTCATCAACATCCGCCCCGTGGTCGCCGCGATGAAGGAGTTCTTCGGCGGCAGCCAGCTCAGCCAGTTCATGGACCAGACGAACCCGCTGGCCGAGCTGACGAGCAAGCGGCGCCTCTCGGCCCTCGGCCCCGGCGGCCTCTCGCGCGAGCGCGCCGGCTTCGACGTCCGCGACGTCCACCACAGCCACTACGGCCGGATCTGCCCCATCGAGACGCCAGAGGGCCCGAACATCGGCCTCATCGGCTCGCTCGCCACCTACGGCCGCATCAACGAGTACGGCTTCATCGAGACCCCCTACCGCAAGGTGAAGCGCAGCACGAGCTGGGACGGTCTGGAGATCGAGCGCGAGATCGCCGACGCCGACCTCGTCGCCAGGTCCGGCACGGTCGTCCTCAAGAAGGGCGAGCGCTTCACGAAGGAGGCCGTGGCCGAGCTGAAGAAGCAGAAGGCCGATGCCTTCCCCATCCGGCCGCGCGTCACCGACGAGATCGTCTACCTCGACGCCTCCGACGAAGAGGAGCGCTACGTCGCCCAGGCCAACTCCCGGCTGGATGACGAGGGTCACTTCGCCGACGAGCGCGTGCCGGCGCGCCACCTCGACCAGTTCCCCGAGGCGCGTCCGACCCAGATCGAGTTCATGGACGTCAGCCCGAAGCAGGTCGTCTCGGTGGCCACCGCGCTCATCCCCTTCCTCGAGCATGACGACGCCAACCGTGCCCTCATGGGCTCGAACATGCAGCGCCAGGCCGTGCCGCTCCTGGAGCCCGAGGCGCCCATCGTGGGCACGGGCATGGAGGCGCGCGCCGCACGCGACTCAGGCCAGGTCGTCACCGCCCGCCGCCCGGGCGTCGTCACCAGCGTCACCGCCAATCGCATCCAGGTCGAGACGGACGCCGGCGACCTCGACGAGTATCGCCTGGAGAAGTTCGTCCGCTCCAACCAGGGCACCTGCATCAATCAGCGCCCGGTCGTCGACGTCGGCATGCGCGTCGAGGGGGGCGATCCGCTCGCCGACTCGAGCTCGACCGATCGCGGCGAGCTGGCCCTCGGCCGCAACATCCTGGTCGCCTTCATGAGCTGGGAGGGCGGTAACTACGAGGACGCCATCGTCATCAGCGACCGGCTGGTGCGCGAGGATCTCTTCACGAGCATCCACATCGAGAAGCACGAGGTCGAGTCGCGCGACACGAAGCTCGGCCCCGAGGAGATCACGCGAGACATCCCGAACGTCGGGGAGGAGTCCCTCAAGGACCTCGACGAGGACGGCATCGTCTACATCGGCGCGGAGGTCCAGCCGGGTGACATCCTGGTGGGCAAGATCACGCCCAAGGGCGAGACCGAGTTGACAGCCGAGGAACGGCTCCTGCGCGCCATCTTCGGCGAGAAGGCCCGCGAGGTGAAGGACTCCAGCCTGCGGCTGCCACACGGCGAGCGGGGCAAGATCGTCGATGTGCGTGTCTTCAGCCGTGAGGCCGGGGACGAACTGCTGCCCGGCGTCAACAAGCTGATCCGCGTCAGCGTCGCCGCAAAGCGCAAGATCTCCGTGGGCGACAAGATGGCCGGTCGCCATGGCAACAAGGGCGTCGTGGCCAAGATCCTGCCCCAGGAGGACATGCCCTTCCTGCCCGACGGCACGCCCGTCGACATCATCCTCAACCCGCTGGGCGTGCCCAGCCGCATGAACATCGGCCAGATCCTCGAGACGCACCTGGGCTGGGCGCTCCACGAGAAGAGCCTCGCTACCGGCCGGCCGATGATGGCCGCCACGGCCGTCTTCGATGGCGCCACCGAGGACCAGATCCGGGGCGAGCTCGTCGCCGCCGGCCTGCCCGAGACGGGCAAGACGGAGCTGCGCGACGGGCGCACGGGGCAGCCCTTCGACCACGAGATCACGGTGGGCTACATCTACATGCTGAAGCTGCACCACCTCGTCGAGGACAAGATCCACGCTCGGTCGACCGGCCCCTACAGCCTCATCACCCAGCAGCCGCTGGGCGGCAAGGCCCAGTTCGGCGGCCAGCGCTTCGGTGAGATGGAGGTCTGGGCGCTCGAAGCCTACGGCGCGGCGAACATCCTGCAGGAGCTGCTGACCGTGAAGTCCGACGACGTCATGGGCCGCGTCCAGACCTACGAGGCGATCGTCAAGGGCGAAGAGATCCAGCCGCCCGGCGTGCCCGAGTCCTTCAAGGTCCTCATCAAGGAGCTGCAGAGCCTCGGCCTCAACGTGGAGATCCTCAACGAGAACGAAGAGGAGATCCACTTCGCCGAGGACGTCTCGGCCTATCCGCTCCCCGACCTCGGCGGCATCAACCTCGCCGGGTTCGAGGACTGACCGCGGACCGCCCCATCGCGACCACGCCCACCGGCCGGGGACGTCGTCGCTTGCCCGAAGATCGTGCCGCTGACGCCCGCAGCGTGGCCAAGGAGAACGATGCTCGAGGTCAATAACTTCAACGCGATCCGGATCTCGCTCGCGTCCCCCGAGCAGATCCGTGACTGGTCGAAGGGCGAGGTCACGAAGCCCGAGACGATCAACTACCGCACGCTCAAGCCGGAGAAGGACGGCCTCTTCGACGAGCGCATCTTCGGCCCCACCCGGGACTGGGAGTGCTACTGCGGGAAGTACAAGCGGATCCGCTACAAGGGCATCATCTGCGACAAGTGCGGCGTCGAGGTGACCCGGGCGAAGGTGCGCCGCGAGCGCATGGGCCACATCCAGCTGGCCAGTCCCGTGAGCCACATCTGGTATTTCAAGGGCACGCCCAGCCGCCTGGGCATCCTGCTCGACATCAGCCCCCGCAACCTCGAGCGGATCCTCTACTTCGCGCTGTACATCGTCACCTGGGTGGATGAGGACGCGCGCAAGCGTGCCCTGCAACAGCTCGAGGAGGAGGCCGAGGGCCGTGGCGGCCGCGCCGGTCGGGGCCTCGTCGAGCTCGAGGACCAGCTGCGCGCCGAAAACAATCGCCGCAAGGACGAGCTGAACGTGGCGCTCGCCGCCCGTCGCGAGGAGCTCGAGGCGCAGCGTGCCCAGCGGACGGCCGAGCTGGTCGACGCCAAGCAGCGCACGGAGGCGGCGATCGCCGCCCTCAAGGGAGCCGCCCAGGAGCCGATCGTCTTCGAGCCGACGGGCGAGGTCATCGTGGCCGCCGGCGACAAGGGCGGCAAGCCGGCCCTCGAGGCGCTCAAGAAGGCAACAGCCGAAGAGGTCGAGCGCGTCAACACCGAGATCCAGGCCATCGAGGCGGCCGAGCATGAGTCCGTCCGCCGGCAGGTCGAGGACCTGGAGTTGCAGCGTGACGCCACCCTCGAGACGGAGAAGGAGCGCCTGCGCGGCGAGGCCGAGTCCACGCGCGACGAGATCCGCCGTGCGCGCGACGAGATCGAGAAGCTCCAACCGGGCCAGATGCTCATGGAGTCGTCGCTGGACGGCTGGAACTACCGCGAGCTCGACCGGAAGTACGGTTCCGGCGTGCGTGGGGGCTCGCGCATCTTCGGCGCCGGCATGGGCGCCGAGGCGATCCGCGAGCTGATCCAGCGCATGGAGCTCGAGGCACTCGCTCAGAGGCTCCACAGCGAGGTGCGCACCAGCTCCGGCCTCCGCCGCAAGAAGGCCATCAAGCGACTGCGCCTGATCGAGGCCTTCCGTCGCAGCGGGACGCGCCCCGAATGGATGATCCTCTCCGTGTTGCCGGTGATCCCGCCCGACCTGCGCCCGATGGTCCAGCTCGACGGTGGCCGTTTCGCCACCTCGGACCTCAACGACCTCTATCGTCGCGTCATCAACCGCAACAACCGCCTCAAGCGGCTGCTGGAGCTCGGCGCGCCGGAGATCATCATTCGCAACGAGAAGCGGATGCTCCAGGAGGCATGCGACGCGCTGATCGACAACGGCCGCCGCGGTCGGGCCATCGCGGGCACGGGCAACCACCGGCTGAAGTCGCTCAGCGACATGCTGAAGGGCAAGCAGGGCCGCTTCCGGCAGAACCTGCTGGGCAAGCGCGTGGACTACTCCGGCCGCTCGGTCATCGTGGTCGGCCCGGACCTCAAGCTGCACCAGTGCGGCCTGCCCAAGAAGATGGCGCTCGAGCTCTTCAAGCCGTTCGTCATGCGCCAGCTCGTGGAGAAGGGCTTCGCCCACAACATCAAGAGCGCCAAGCGCATCGTCGAGCGCGTGCGACCCGAGGTCTGGGACGTCCTCGAGGAGGTCATCAAGGATCACCCTGTCCTCCTCAACCGCGCCCCGACCCTGCATCGCCTGGGCATCCAGGCCTTCATGCCGGTGCTCGTCGAAGGCTCGGCGATCCAGATCCACCCGCTCGTCTGCACGGCCTTCAACGCCGACTTCGACGGCGACCAGATGGCCGTCCACGTGCCCCTCTCGTCCGCCGGGCAGGAGGAGGCGCGCACGATCATGCTCTCGACGGCGAACCTGCTTTCGCCCGCCGACGGCAGCCCCGTCGTGGCGCCCACGCAGGACATGGTTCTGGGCTGCTTCTACCTGACCCGCGCCAGCCACGGCATGCTGGAGCGGCGCGAGCGCGAGCTGCGCGCCGCGGGCAGGGATCCGCACGCGCCGGGCGCCTGGGACTGGGACGCAGCGCCGCGCCCCAAGCGCGTCTTCCCCGATGAGGACGAGGCGATCCTCGCCTATCGCCTGGGCACGATCGGCCTCCACGAGCCCGTGGATGCGCAGGTGCGCACCTGGGACGAGGAGAGCGGATCGGTCGTCGAGCGGCGCGTCTTCACGACGGTCGGCCGCATCATCTTCAACGAGGTCGTGCCGCCGCGGCTGCGCTTCGTGAACCGGCCCATGACCCGGACGGAGCTGCGCACGCTCGTGTCCGAGTGCTACCGCCTGCTCGGCCCGGTGGAGACGGCCCACTTCGCCGACGGCATCAAGGCGGTCGGCTTCGAATTCGCCACGCGCGGCGGCATGACCATCTCCATCTCCGACATCAAGACGCCGGAGGAGAAGGCGCCCCGGCTGCGCGAGGCCGACGCCGCCGTCGTCGACATCGACCGCCAGTTCCAGCGCGGCCTCATCACCGACGACGAGCGTTACGACAAGGTCGTCGAGATCTGGCAGAGCACCACCGCCGCCATCTCCGACGCGATGATGAAGGAGATGGACCCGGACGACACGAACCTCGAGGGTCCCGACCGAGCAGGCGCGCTGTGGATGATGACCAGCTCCGGGGCCCGCGGCAATAAGGGCAACATCGGCCAGCTGGGCGGCATGCGCGGCCTGATGGCCGACCCCTCGGGCCGCATCATCGACGTCCCCGTGCGCAGCAACTTCCGCGAGGGCATGACCGTGCTGGAGTACTTCATCTCCACGCACGGGGCGCGCAAGGGCCTCGCCGACACCGCGCTGCGCACCGCCGACTCGGGGTACCTGACCCGGCGTCTCGTGGACGTGGCGCAGGACGTCATCACCCGCGAGGAGGACTGCGGCACGGAGGAGGGGACCTGGATCACCCGCAGCGAGACCGAGGAGTTCGCGGGAACCCAGGACGACGCCTTCGCCAGGCGTCTCGTCGGCCGCATGGCTGCGGCGCCGATCAGCGACCCGACCGTCAAGAAGGGCGGGCCGATCGCCGAACGCAACGAGGAGATCGACGAGGAGAAGGCGGCCCGTATCGCCAGCCTGCGCACGAAGGACGGCGCACCGGCCCTGGCCGAGGTGCTCGTCCGCTCACCGCTCACCTGCCAGGCGCGCTACGGCGTCTGCCGCTACTGCTACGGCCGCAACCTGGCCACCGGCCACCTCGTCGGGACGGGTGAGGCGGTGGGCATCATCGCCGCACAGTCGATCGGTGAGCCGGGCACACAGCTGACCATGCGCACCTTCCACACCGGCGGCGTGGCCGGCCTCGACATCACCGCCGGCCTGCCGCGCGTCGAGGAGCTCTTCGAGGCCCGCGTGCCCAAGGGCAAGGCCGAGATGAGCCATATCGACGGCATCGTCGAGACCATCACCACCGAGACGGGGGCGCGCCGGGTGAAGGTCACCAGCCGCGAGGCGTACGAGACGCCGCTGCCGGTGGCCAAGGGGCAGGAGCTGCTCGTGGCGCCGGGCGACAACGTCGAGGTCGACCAGATCGTCGCTCGCGCCGAGCGTGCCGGCCAGGTCGACGAACTGCGCAGCCCGACGAAGGGCATCCTGGTCAAGTCCGGCAAGGACCTCCTGGTCCGCAGCGAGGACGTGGTGGAGCGGGAGTACGCGATCCCGCACAACGCGAAGCTCAGGGTCGAGAACGGCCAGGAGGTCCGCGCGGGCGACGCCATCACCGATGGGCCGATCAACCCGCAGGAGTACCTCGAGACGCGAGGCAAGGACGCCGTCCAGCGCTACCTCGTCAAGGAGGTCCAGAAGGTCTATCGGAGCCAGGGCGTCACGATCAACGACAAGCACATCGAGATCATCGTCCGCCAGATGCTGCGCAAGGTCCGCGTGGACCAGCCGGGCGACAGCGAGCAGCTGCCGTTCGAGCTGATCGACCGCTTCGACTTCGAAGAGGTCAACGACCAGGTCCTCGCCGAGGGCGGCGAGCCGGCCACCGCGGAGGTGGTCCTGCTCGGCGTCACCAAGGCCTCCCTGAACACCAGCAGCTTCCTCGCCGCCGCCTCCTTCCAGGAGACGACGCGCGTCCTCACCGAGGCCGCCATCAACGGCGCCAAGGACCGCCTGCTGGGGCTCAAGGAGAACGTCATCATCGGCAAGCTCATCCCGGCCGGGACCGGCGCCCCGGCGGCCGTGGCCGCCCGGCGCGAGGCGGAGCGGCGGGCAGCGGCCGAGGCACTCGCCGGGGGCGAGCTGCCGGAGGACTTCGGGGCCGAGTACAACCCGCTGCTCGAGGAGTCCCTCGAGTCCGCCACGGCCGGGGAGGAGAGCTTCAACCCGCTCCTCGCGGAAGCGCTGGTCCCGAACGCCGCAGAGGGCGATGGGGAGGCCAACCCCTTCCTCGAGCCCGACGAGGACGAGGACGAGGAGGACCTGCCCGCCCTCGACGCGGAGGCCTGAGCGAGCACGACCCTTCGTTGACACCCCTTCGAGGGGCCTGATACACTCCGCTTTCGTGGCCTGATGGCCGCGCGTCGCCGCCTGCGAGACAGGCGTGACGGTGGTCAGGAGTCGATCGCGGAAGCGCCACGGCGCCCGGACGATCGGCGCCACGCCCGACGAATCGAAGAGCCTCATCTCGTTGCGCGCCCAGGTGCGCACGACACCCGCCCGTCCATCGGACCAGGAAGGAGACCGCGTCCTCCGTGCCCACGATCAGCCAGCTTGTGCGCAAGGGCCGCAGCCGCAAGATCGCCAAGGTCAAGGCGCCGGCCATGCGCAAGAACTGGAACAGCCTCCGGCAACGCCAGGAGCCGATCCCGGGCGCCCCGCAGAAGCGTGGCGTCTGCCTCCAGGTGCGCACGATGACGCCCAAGAAACCGAACTCGGCGCTGCGCAAGATCGCGCGCGTGCGGCTCACCAATCAGATGGAGGTCACGGCCTACATCCCGGGCATCGGCCACAACCTGCAGGAGCACTCGGTCGTGCTCGTGCGCGGCGGCCGGGTGAAGGACCTCCCCTCGGTCAAGTACCACGTCATCCGCGGCGCGCTTGACGCGGCCGGCGTGCGCGACCGCAAGCAGGGCCGCTCCAAGTACGGCGCCAAGGCCACCGCGCAGGTCGGGAAGAAGTAGCGCCGTGCCGCGACGAGCCCAGACCCCGCGCAAGGCGAAGTACGCGCCGACCCTCACGCGCACCACGGACCGTTTCGTGGTCAAGATCATGAGGGACGGCAAGAAGGGCCTCGCCGAGAGCATCCTGCGCCAGGCGCTCGCCCGCGCCGAGGCTTCGGCGCGGCGACCGGGTCTCGAGGTGCTCGATGCGGCGCTGCGCAACGCGACGCCGATCATCGAAGTCAAGCCGCGCCGCGTCGGCGGTGCCACCTACCAGGTCCCGGTGGAGATCCGCGGGGACCGGCGCATGTCGCTCGGCGTGCGTTGGTTGGTGCAGTCGGCCCGCAAGCGTTCAGGCAAGTCGATGAGCGAGAAGCTCGCCGCCGAGCTGGTGGACGCCATGAACGGGCTGGGCGCGGCCGTCAAGCGACGCGAGGACACCCACAAGATGGCCGAGGCCAACAAGGCCTTCAGCCATTTCAAGTGGTAAGCGACCAGCAAGGACGATAGAAGACCGTGGCACGCAGCGTTCCGCTGGCCAAGACGCGGAACATCGGCATCATCGCGCATATCGACGCCGGGAAGACGACCGTCACCGAGCGCATCCTCTTCTACACGAAGAAGATCTACAAGCTCGGCGAGGTCCATGAGGGCGCGGCCACGATGGACTGGATGCCGCAGGAGCAGGAGCGCGGCATCACCATCACGGCCGCGGCCACGACCGCGTTCTGGGGCGAGCATCGCATCAACATCATCGATACGCCCGGGCACGTGGACTTCACGGTCGAGGTGGAGCGCAGCCTCCGCGTGCTCGACGGCGCGGTGGTCGTCTTCGACGGCGTGGCCGGCGTCGAGCCGCAGTCGGAGACGGTCTGGCGCCAGGCGGATCGCTACGGCGTGCCGCGCTTCTGCTTCATCAACAAGCTCGACCGCACCGGCGCGGACTTCTGGCGCTGTGTCGACTCGATCCGCGAGCGCCTCGGCGCCAACGCGGTGCCGGTGCAGATCCCGATCGGGCGCGAGGACACCTTCCAGGGCGTCATCGACCTCGTCAGGATGCAGGCCGTCTACTTCCGCGACGACTTGGGCAACCAGGTCGAGGTCGTGGACATCCCGGCCGAGCTGCGCGCAGAGGCCGAGAAGCACCGCGCGGCGATGATCGACGCCGTCGCCGAGATGGACGACGACCTGACGCACAAGTACCTTGAGGGCCACGACCTCAGCATCGAGGAGATCAAGCGCGGCCTCCGCCTGGGGACGCTGCAGAATCGGATCATCCCGGTCCTGACCGGCTCGGCATTGCGCAACAAGGGCATCCAGCCCATGCTCGACGCGGTCATCGACTACCTGCCCTCGCCGCTCGACGTGCCTCCAGTCATCGGCCTGCACCCGTCCACGGGCGCGGAGATCCTGCGCACCGTCGACGACAAGGAGCCGTTCGCCGCCCTTGCCTTCAAGATCGCGGCCGACCCGTTTGTGGGCAAGCTCGCCTTCTTCCGCGTCTACTCGGGCACGCTGAAGGCCGGCTCGTACGTCTACAACCCGACCAAGGACCGCAAGGAGCGCATCGGGCGCATCCTGCAGATGCACGCCAACCACCGCGAGGAGATCGACGAGGTCTATGCGGGGGACATCGCCGCGGCCGTCGGGCTCAAGGACACCTACACCGGCGACACGCTGAGCGACCCCGACCATCCCGTCATCCTCGAGTCGATGACCTTCCCCGAGCCGGTCATCGAGGTGAAGATCGAGCCGAAGACGAAGGCCGACCAGGACAAGCTCGCGATCGCCCTCCAGCGGCTCGCCGAGGAGGACCCCACCTTCCGCGTCAAGACCGACCCGGAGACGGCCGAGACGCTCATCGCGGGCATGGGCGAGCTCCACCTCGACGTGCTCGTGGACCGCATGGTCCGGGAGTTCAGGGTCGCCGCCAACATCGGCAAGCCGCAGGTCTCCTACCGCGAGACCGTCCGCCGTGCGGCGGAAGGCAACGGCCGCTTCGTCCGGCAGACGGGTGGCAAGGGCCAGTACGGCCACGCCGTGATCAAGCTGGAGCCCAACGAGAAGGGCGCCGGCTACCAGTTCGTGGACAGGATCGTCGGCGGCACCATCCCGCGCGAGTACATCAAGCCAGTCGACGCGGGCATCCGCGAGGCGCTCCAGACGGGGATCTTCGCCGGGTTCCCGGTGGTGGACGTCAAGGTGACGCTCTTCGACGGCTCCTACCACGACGTCGACTCGTCCGAGATGGCCTTCAAGATCGCCGGTTCGATGGCCGTCAAGGACGCCTTCGGCAAGGCGGACCCCGCGATCCTCGAGCCGATCATGAGGGTCGAGGTGCTCATGCCCGAGGAGTTCATGGGCGACGTCATCGGCGACCTGAACAGCCGCCGCGGGCATATCGAGGGCATGGAGTCCCGGGGCAGCACGCAGGTCGTGCGGGCCTTCGTGCCGCTGGCCCAGATGTTCGGCTACGTGACGGATCTCCGCAGCATGACCCAGGGCCGGGCGACTTCCTCGATGGAGTTCAGCCACTACGCGGAAGTGCCCATCACCATCGCCAGCGAGCTGGCGCAGAAGTCGAAGGTCTAGCCGCCCCGCGGCGGGAACGCACCGGGTACCGGGAGAGAGGAGAAGCGCACGCGATGGCGAAGAAGAAGTTCGAGCGCACCAAGCCCCACGTCAACGTGGGCACGATCGGCCACATCGACCACGGCAAGACGAGCCTGACCGCGGCGATCACGAAGTACCTCGCCCTGCGGGGCGCGGCGGAGTACCGCGCCTTCGAGTCGATCGACAACGCGCCCGAGGAGCGCGAGCGGGGCATCACCATCGCCATCGCCCACGTCGAGTACGAGACGACGGCGCGCCACTACGCCCACGTCGACTGCCCCGGGCACGCGGACTACATCAAGAACATGATCACCGGCGCCGCCCAGATGGACGGCGCGATCCTCGTCGTGGCCGCCACCGACGGGCCGATGCCCCAGACGCGCGAGCACATCCTCCTCGCCCGCCAGGTCGAGGTGCCCTACATCGTCGTCTTCCTCAACAAGGTCGACATGGTCGACGACCCGGAGCTGCTCGAGCTCGTCGAGCTCGAGGTGCGCGAGCTGCTCACGAAGTACAACTTCCCCGGCGACGACATCCCCGTCGTGCGCGGCAGCGCGCTCCAGGCCCTCGCCGCCGGCAACGACCCGGCCGACCCGGCCTACGGCTGCATCCAGGAGCTCCTCGACGCGGTCGACAGCTACATCCCGACCCCCGAGCGCGCCGTCGACAAGCCCTTCCTCATGCCGGTCGAGGACGTCTTCGGCATCAAGGGCCGCGGCACCGTCGCCACCGGGCGCGTCGAGCGCGGCGTCATCCGCGTCGGCGAGGAGGCCGAGATCATCGGCGTCAAGGCCACGCGCAAGGTCGTCGTGACCGGCGTCGAGATGTTCAAGAAGCTCCTCGACGAGGGCCGCGCCGGGGACAACATCGGCTGCCTGCTGCGGGGCATCGAGCGCGAGGAGATCGAGCGCGGCCAGGTCATGGCCAAGCCCGGCTCGATCAAGCCGCACACGCGCTTCAGCGCCCAGGTCTACGTCCTCAGCAAGGAGGAGGGCGGGCGCCACACCCCCTTCTACAACGGCTACCGCCCGCAGTTCTACCTGCGCACGACCGACGTCACCGGCTCCATCGGCCTGCCCGCCGGGACCGAGATGGTCATGCCCGGCGACAACGTCGAGATGACCGTCGAGCTGATCACCCCGATCGCCCTCGAGACCGGCCAGCGCTTCGCCATCCGCGAGGGCGGCCACACCGTCGGCGCGGGCGCCGTCACGAGCATCCAGGAGTAGCCGGTGGCGAAGCAGCGGATCCGGATCCGCCTCAAGGCGTACGATCACCGGCTCCTCGACCAGTCCGCGCTCCAGATCGTCGAGACGGCGCAGCGCACCGGCGCCGACGTCGTCGGTCCCGTGCCGCTGCCCACGCGGATCGAGAAGTTCACCGTCCTGCGCTCGCCCTTCATCGACAAGGACAGCCGGGAGCAATTCGAGATCCGCACGCACAAGCGGCTCATCGACATCCTCGATCCCTCGTCCAAGACGGTGGACGCCCTGATGCGACTCTCGCTGGCAGCGGGTGTCGACATCGAGATCAAGATGTGACGCGGATGAGCATCGGACTGATCGGCCGCAAGGTCGGCATGACCCAGGTCTTCGCGGAGGACGGCACGATGGTCGCCGTTTCCGTGGTGGCCATCGAGCCGAACACCGTGACCCGCGTGCGGACCGCCGCGCGCGACGGCTATACCGCCGTGCAGCTGGGCGCCGGGACGGCGCGGCGCCAGACGAAGCCGGTCGCCGGCCAGCTCCGCGGCCTGCCCCGGGTGCGCGACCTGCGCGAGTTCCGCCTCGACGATGCCTCCGGCTACGAGGTCGGCCAGGAGCTGAAGATCGACGAGGTCTTCAGCGCCGGCGACACGGTCGACATCACCGGCGTGTCCAAGGGCAAGGGCTTCGCGGGCACCATCAAACGCCACCACGCCAAGCGCGGCCCCGAGACCCACGGTTCCGACTCGCATCGGCAGCCGGGATCCATCGGCGCCGGGACCACGCCCGGCCGCGTCTACCGCGGCCTGGCCATGGCCGGCCACATGGGCGACGAGCGGCGCACGATCAGGAAGCTGACCGTCGTGCGCACCGACGCGGAGCGCAACCTGCTCCTCGTCAAGGGCTCCGTCCCCGGCGCCCGGAACGCCCTTGTCCTGGTCAGGAGGGCATAGTCATGGCCAGCACGACCCTCTATCGCAAGACGGGCGCCGAGGTCGGTACGATCGAGCTGCCCGACGGGCTCTTCGCGGCGCCGGTGAACACCGCCGTGATGCACCAGGTCGTGAATGCGCAGCTGGCCGGCCGCCACCTCGGGACGCACGACACGAAGACGCGCGGCGAGGTCGCGGGCGGCGGCCGGAAGCCGTACAAGCAGAAGGGCACCGGCCGCGCCCGCCAGGGCTCCATCCGCGCCCCGCACTACGAGGGCGGCGGCATCGTCTTCGGCCCGCACCCCCGCAGCTACGAGCAGAAGGTGCCCCGGCGCATGAAGCGCCTCGCCCTGCGCGGCGCGCTCTCGGCGAAGTTCGCCGACGGCGCCGTGAAGGTCGTCGAGGACCTGGCCATGGACGAGATGAAGACCCGCGAGCTCGTGGGCTACCTGGCCAATCTCGGGGCAGCCGGTCGGGTGCTCGTCGTCGCCCCCGGGCGCGACGAGAAGCTGGAGCGCTGCGCGAGCAACCTGCCGCGGGTCGAGATCATCCTGGCCGATTCGCTCAACACCGTCGACGTCCTGAACGCGGACACGCTGCTCATCGTGATGCCGGCGCTGGAGACGATGACGGAGGTGTACGCATGACGCTGCACGCCTCCGAGATCATCCTGCGACCGGTCATCAGCGAGAAGTCGATGGACCACACGAAGCACGCGAAGTACACCTTCGCCGTCCACGACGACGCCAACAAGTTCCAGATCAAGGCCGCCGTCGAGGAGCTCTTCAAGGTCTCCGTGCTCAGCGTCAACGTGCTGACGACGAAGTCGAAGGAGAAGCGTCGCGGTGTCGGCAAGGTGCGCATCAAGGGTCGGACTACGCCCTGGCGCAAGGCCGTCGTCACCGTCGCCCCCGGCGACAAGATCGAATTCTTCGAGGGGGTGTAGCGTGCCGCTCCGCAGTTACAAGGCGACCTCTCCGGGCCGGCGGTTCATGACCCGCTCGACGTTCGAGGAGATCACCACCGATCAGCCCCACAAGCCGCTCCTCGAGCCGCAGAAGCGCGGCAGCGGTCGCAACGCGCAGGGCCGCCTCACCGTCCGCCATCGTGGCGGCGGCGAGAAGCGGCACTACCGGATCATCGACTTCAAGCGCGACAAATGGGACGTGCCGGCGCGGCTGGCCACGATCGAGTACGACCCGAACCGATCGGCGCGCATCGGCCTGCTGCATTACCGAGACGGCGAAAAGCGCTACATGCTCGTACCCAACGGCATGAAGGTCGGCGACGTCGTGGTCGCGGGGCCAAGCGCCGAGGCGCGCGTGGGTAACGCCCTGCCGCTGGCCAACATCCCGCTCGGCACGACCATCCACAACATCGAGCTCGTGCCCGGCAAGGGCGGCCAGATCGTGCGCTCCGCGGGCGCCGCCGCGCAGCTCCTGGCCAAGGAGGGCGATTTCGCCCAGGTGCGGCTGCCCTCGGGCGAGGTGCGCCGTGCCAGCCTGCGCTGCATGGCAACCGTCGGGCAGGTGGGCAACCTCGATCATGAGAACCAGAACCTGGGCAAGGCCGGCCGCGCGCGCCACATGGGCCAGCGGCCCGAGGTGCGTGGCGTGGTCATGAACCCGCGCGATCATCCGCACGGCGGCGGTGAGGGCAAGTCCCCGACCGGCATGCCGCCCAAGACGCCGTGGGGCAAGCCCGCCATGGGACTGCGCACGCGGCGCTCCAAGTCGAGCGGCGGCATCGTCCGCTCACGGCACCGCAAGAGCTAGGCCGAAGGGAGGCTGAACGATGTCACGCTCACTCAAGAAAGGCCCCTTCGTCGAGGCTCGACTCCTCGGTCGGGTCCAGGAGATGAACAAGCGCAGCGAGAAGAAGGTCGTCAAGACCTGGTCTCGGGCGAGCGTCATCTTCCCGGACTTCATCGGGCACACCATCGCCGTCTACAACGGCAGGAAGCACATCCCCGTCTACGTGACGGAGAACATGGTCGGGCACCGGCTCGGTGAGTTCAGCCCCACCCGCAGCTACCGCGGGCACGGCAAGCACACCGAGCGCTCGGCAGCGCTGAAGTAGGCGCCGAACATGAAGGTCTCCGCCACCGCCAAGTACACCCGCCACTCGACGCGCAAGGCGCACCTGGTCACCCAGGCCATCGTCGGGCGCCCCGTGGACGAAGCCGCGGCCCTGCTGAAGTTCATGCCGCAGGGCACAGCCAAAGACGTCGCCAAGGTGCTCAAGAGCGCCACGGCGAACGCCGAGAACAACCACAACCTCTCCGCCAAAGACCTGTTCGTCGCCGACGCGGTGGCCAACGAAGGTCCGACCATCAAGCGCTGGAGGCCGCGCGCCCAGGGCCGCGCCTTCCCCATCCACAAGCCGATGACGCACATCACCGTCGTCGTCGAGAACCGGGAGGACTAGCCGATGGGTCACAAGGTCCATCCGTACGGCTTCCGCCTCGGCGTCTCGCGGACGTGGAACGCCAAGTGGTATGCCGGGAAGGGCTACGCCGCCCTCCTCCAGGAGGACATCGCCATCCGGCAGTTGATCACTCGCCGGCTCGCCAACGCGAGCGTCAGCGGCGTGGAGGTCGAGCGCGGCATCAACCACGTGACGGTCACCATCCATACCGCCAAGCCGGGCATCGTCATCGGCAAGGGCGGGGCGAACGTCGAGGCCCTGCGCCAGCAGATCGGCCGCCTGACCACGCGCAAGGTCAAGCTCGAGATCAAGGAGATCCGCCAGCCGGAGCTTGACGCGATCCTCGTGGCCGCCAACATCGCGCAGCAGCTGTCGCGTCGCATCGCCTTCAAGAAGGCCATGAAGCAGGCCGTGCAGCGCACCATGAAGGCCGGCGCGAAGGGCGTGAAGGTCAACGTCGCCGGCCGCCTGGGCGGTTCGGAGATGGCGCGTCGGGAGTGGGAGAAGGAGGGCCGCGTGCCGCTGGGCACCCTGCGCGCCGACATCAGCTACGGCCAGGTGCTCGCGCGGACGACATACGGCGCGATCGGCGTCAAGGTCTGGATCTACCGGGGCGACATCATGCCCGAGCGCCAGGCTCCACGCGAAGCCGCCGCCGCGGCGGGAGGGGCGTAGCCATGCTGATGCCCAAGCGCGTCAAGCACCGCAAGGTCATGCGCGGTCGCATGAGCGGCACGGCCAAGGGTGGCACCTCGATCGCCTTCGGCGAGTACGGCCTGATGACCGAAGAACCGGCCTGGATCACCAGCCGCCAGATCGAGGCGGCGCGACGCGCCATGACTCGCTACGTCAAGCGCGGCGGCAAGATCTGGATCCGCATCTTCCCGGACAAGCCCGTGACCAAGAAGCCGGCCGAGGTCCGCATGGGCTCCGGCAAGGGCGCCCCCGACCACTGGGTCGCGGTGGTCAAGCCCGGCCGGATCCTCTTCGAGATGGCAGGCGTGCCCCTCGAGGAGGCCACGGAGGCGATGCGCCTGGCCAGCCACAAGCTGCCCGTCGGGGTGAAGTTCGTGGCCAAGGAGGGGGTCGCCGATGGACATCGATAAGGTTCGCGCCCTCACCGACGCCGAGCTCGTGACGGAGTTCTCGGCCGCCAAGCGCAACCTCTACGACCTTCGTTTCCAGCTGGCCACACGGCAGCTCACCGACTACGACCAGATCCCGCAGACGCGGAGGAAGATCGCCCGCATCCTGACGGTCATGACCGAGCGCCAGCTCGCCGAGACCGGTGCCCGCCGCGAGCCGGCCGGGACGGGGGCCGGGCGATGAACGGAGCGACGATGACCACGACCAAGCGCAAGACCAAGGTGGGACGGGTCGTCTCCGACAAGATGGACAAGACGATCGTCGTCTCGGTCGAGCGCCTCGCGCGCCACCGGCTGTACAAGCGCGTGATCCGCCTGACCACGAAGTTCAAGGCGCATGACGAGCTCAACGAGGCGCGCGTGGGGGACACCGTCCGTATCGAGGAGTCGCGCCCCCTGAGCGCTACCAAGCGTTGGCGGCTGATCGAGGTCGTGAAGCGTGCGATCGAGGGCGCCGCCGAGCCGATCGTGGCCGAGGAGGCCGAGACCACCGAGGCCATCCACATGGCGGCTCATCCGGGCCGGCATGAGGCGGCCGAGGAGGTCCCCGCGTGATCCAGCCGTACAGCCGCCTCAAGGTGGCCGACAATACGGGCGCCCGGACGATCCAATGCATCCGGGTCATAGGCCGCTCGCAGAAGACCACCGCGGGCGTGGGCGACGTCATCATCGCGAGCGTCAAGCAGGCCATCCCCAACGCGGCGGTCAAGAAGGGCGACGTGGTGCGCGCCGTGGTGGTGCGCACGGCCAAGGAGTTCGGTCGCCCCGACGGCAGCTACATCCGCTTCGACGAGAACGCGGCTGTCCTCATCAACAACCAGGGCAATCCCAGGGGCACCCGGATCTTCGGTCCGGTGGCCCGCGAGCTGCGTGACAAGAACTACATGAAGATCATCTCGCTCGCGCCGGAGGTGCTGTAGTGCCCGCCCAGCGCCCCGCGCCCCGCGTCACCAAGGTGCCCGAGATCCGCAAGGGCGACGAGGTCGTCGTGCTCACCGGGAAGGACTCCGGCAAGCGCGGCACCGTCGAGCGCATCGTGCGGCCGGACCGCCTCGTCGTGGAGGGCCTCAACATCGCCAAGCGGCACACCAAGCCGCGTTCACGCCAGGGCCGCAACGACCGGGCCCCCCGTGTCCAGCAAGGCGGCATCCTCGAGATCGCCCAGCCGCTGCGCGCCAGCAACGTCATGCTCGTCTGCCCCGCCTGCAGCCGGCCCACCCGCATCAAGCACGAGCGGCCGGAGAACGGCAAGAGCGTGCGCGTCTGCGGGCACTGCGGGCAGCCGGTGGCGCGCGAGGTGAAGGCATGAGCGGCAGCCTCCGGCAGCGCTACGTCGACGAGGTCGCGCCGGCCCTGCGCAAGGAGTTCGCCTACGCGAACCCCATGCAGGTGCCGCGCCTGCGGAAGATCGTCCTCAACATCGGCCTGGGCGAGGCGCTCACGAACGCCAAGGCGCTCGACGCCGCCGTGGGCGACGTGGCCGCGGTGACCGGGCAGAAGCCGATCGTCACCCGCGCCAAGCGCTCGATCGCGCAGTTCCGCCTGCGCACGAACAACCCCATCGGGGTCAAGGTGACGCTGCGCGGGGAGCGCATGTGGGACTTCCTGGAGCGCCTGACGACGCTCGCACTGCCCCGCATCCGTGACTTCCGGGGTGTCCCGGCCCGCTCCTTCGACGGCCGCGGGAACTATTCCCTCGGCCTGCGGGAGCAGCTGGCCTTCCCGGAGATCGACTACGACAAGGTGGACCGTCTGCGCGGGCTGGAGATCAGCATCGTGACGACGGCAAAGACCGACGAGGAATCGAAGAAGCTGCTCGAGCTCCTCGGCATGCCCTTCGCCGGCTAGGAGCAGGAGAAGCCCGATGGCCAAGAAATCCATGATCGCGAAGGCGAAGCGGACGCCCAAGTTCCCGGTCCGCGGCTACCACCGCTGCACCGTCTGCGGCCGGCCGCGCGCCTTCATGCGCCGTTTCGCCCTCTGCCGCATCTGCTTCCGGGAGCGCGCCCTGCTGGGTGAGCTGCCGGGCGTGACGAAGTCGAGCTGGTAGGCACATGAACGTCTCCGATCCCATCGCGGACATGCTCACACGCATCCGCAACGCAAGCCGAGCGCGCCACACCGAGGTTGTCGTGCCCGCCTCGCGGACGAAGCGCCAGATCGCCCGCATCCTCAAGGACGAGGGCTTCATCGAGGACGTGATGGAAGCCCAGGACGGAGGGCACCCGACGCTGCGCATCACGCTCAAGTACGTCGGTGGCAAGGCGCCCGTGGTCTCGGGCCTGAAGCGCATCAGCAAGCCCGGCCTGCGCGTCTACGCCGGCAAGACCGATATCCCGCGCGTCCTGGGCGGTCTGGGCATCGTCATCGTCAGCACCAGCCAGGGGATCATGACCGGCGCCCAGGCCCGTAAGGCGCAACTGGGCGGCGAAGTCCTGGCCTTCGTCTGGTAGGCGGAACGATGTCGCGTATCGGCCGTCTTTCGATCCCCGTTCCCGCCGGTGTCGAGGTGGCCCTGGCCGGGGACTCCATCACCGTCTCGGGCCCTAAGGGAACCCTGTCGCGCCGGCTGGTGCCGGAGCTGCGCGTCGTCCAAGAGGACGGCAGGCTGCGCGTGGAGCGACCCGGCGACGACAAACGCTCACGCGAGCTGCACGGCTTGACGCGCACGCTCGTGGCCAACATGGTCACCGGCGTCACGACCGGCTTCCGCAAGGGGTTGGAGATCACCGGCGTCGGCTACCGCGCCCAGAAGGTCGGCGAGAAGTTGCAGCTCAACCTGGGGTACAGCCACCCCATCGAGATCGAACCGCCGGCCGGCATCAGCTTCGAGGTCGAGAACCCCACCCGCCTCGCCGTGGTGGGCATCGACAAGGAGCTCGTCGGTCACGTCGCCGCCCGCGTCCGCGCCATGCGCAAGCCCGAGCCCTACAAGGGCAAGGGCGTCCGCTACGCGGGCGAGACCGTCCGCCGGAAGGCCGGCAAGGCCGGCAAGATCGGCGGCAAGAAGTAGCCATCAAGCGCGCCTGACGGCAGGCGCTCACCGGCCGGCTGCGCGTCATCGCGAGCCCGGTCACAAGAGGAGTGACACGAGACCATGGCCCAGGCCACATCCCGGACCGCGGCGCGCCACAAGCGCCACGCCCGGATCCGCCTCACGGTCGAGGGGACGGCCCCTCGGCCGCGCCTGGCCGTCTTCCGCAGCCTGAACCAGATCTACGCTCAGGTCATCGACGACGCCGCCGGTCGCACCATCGCCGCCGCCTCTTCTCTCGAGAAGGAGCTCCGCTCGGCGAAGGACACCAAGACCGAGCGGGCGAAGGCGGTCGGCACGCTCGTCGCGCAGCGCGCGAAGGCGGCCGGCGTCGAGCGAGTCGTCTTCGACCGGGCCGGTTTCCGCTACCACGGGCGCGTCAAGTCGCTGGCCGAGGCGGCCCGCGAAGCCGGCCTCGACTTCTAGCACCGAGAGGAGCCACGTCTTGGCCAGGATCGACCCCACGAAACTGACGCTCGAAGAGCGCGTCGTCCAGATCAACCGCGTCGCCAAGGTCGTCAAGGGCGGCCGCCGCTTCAGCTTCAGCGCGGTCGTCGTCGTCGGTGACGGGGCCGGCCATGTCGGCGCGGGGCTGGGCAAGGCCGGCGAGGTCCCCGAGGCGATCCGCAAGGGCGTCGAGGACGCGAAGAAGAACCTCATCCGGGTGCCCCGCGTGGGCACCACGATCCCGCACGAGATCGTGCAGCGCTTCGGCGCCAGCACCGTGCTGCTCAAGCCCGCTTCGCAGGGCACCGGCGTCGTCGCCGGTGGCTCGGTGCGGGCGGTGGTCGAGGCGGCCGGCATCCGCGACATCCTCTCCAAGTCGCTCGGTTCGACGAACCCGGTGAACGTCGTGCGTGCCACCATCGAGGCCCTGCGGAACCTGCACTCGGCGGAGGAGCTCTCCGCGCGACGCGGGGTGCGACTGCGCAGCGTGATCAGCGGCCAGCCCTCGACGAGCCCCGCGGAGGTCGCCGCCGATGCCCGCTAGGCTGCGCGTCACGCTCCGCAAGAGCCCCATCAGCTACACCGCCCAGGCGCGCGGCACCGTCCGCGCCCTCGGCCTTCACCGCATCGGCCAGACCGTGGAGATCGCCGACGATCCGGCCATGCGCGGGCAGGTCCGCGCCGTCCGCTTCCTCGTCGATGTCGAGGAAGTGCCGGCCGACGGCGCCCCGAAAGCGACCGAGCGGCGCGACCAGGAGACGAGCGCATGAAGCTCCACGATCTTAGGCCGGCGCCCGGCTCCACCACCGAGCGGACCCGCGTCGGCCGCGGCATCGCGGCCGGGAAGGGCAAGACCGCCGGCCGCGGCACGAAGGGCCAGAAGGCCCGCGCCGGCGGCAGCATCCCGGCCGGCTTCGAGGGCGGCCAGACGCCGATCCATCGCCGGGTGCCGAAGCTACGCGGCTTCAAGAACCGCTTCAAGATCGCCTATGAGGTCGTGAACGTCGGCCGCATCTCCGACTACGTCGACCAGGGCCGCTTCGCGGAGGCCGAAGAGGCCATGCTGGCCGTCGGGCTCAGCGTGGACGGGCCCAAGGGCGCGCCACTGACGGTCAACGGCGAGCTGCTGCGCGCCGTCGGCCTCATCGGTACCCTGCGCCGGCCGGTCAAGGTGCTCGGTGGTGGTGAGGTGAGCCGCCGGCTGTTCATCGTCGCCGACGCCTTCACGAAAAGCGCCCGGGAGAAGATCGAGGCAGCCGGCGGCACCGCCCAGATCATCGAGTTCGAGAGCGAGCCGCTGCCGGCGCTGACCCTGGAAGCCGCGGAGATCGCCGCGGAGGCCGAGGCCGCCGCCCAGGCCGAGGCGGCCGCCCAGGCGGACGCCGCCCTCTCGTCGGAGGAGGCCGCCGGCAGTGCGCCGGTCGAGACGCCCGCCAGGCGCAGCCGCAGGCGCGCCGCGCCCGAGACAGCGGAGTAGCCCGCGGTGTTCGAGGCCCTCATCAACGCGCTGCGCGCGCCGGACATCCGACGGCGCATCTTCTTCGTCCTCGCCATCCTCGTCCTCTTCCGCTTCCTGGCCCACGTGCCGGTGCCGGGCGTGAACCAGGCGGCGCTGGTGGATCTGTTCGCGACGAACGACTTCCTGCAGCTCCTGAACATCTTCTCGGGCGGCGGCCTGTCGAACTTCTCGATCGTGGCGCTGGGCGTGAACCCGTACATCAACGCCTCGATCATCATGCAGCTGATGACGGGCGTGGTGCCCCGCCTCCAGCAGCTCTCGCGCGAGGGCGAGTACGGGCGCAACCAGATCAACAAGTACACGCGCTGGCTGGCGGTGCCGATGGGCATCATCCAGGCCTACGGCTACCTGGCGCTCCTCTCGTCGCGCCAGCTCACCGGCGGCGACCCCGTCATCAGCGATTTCGACTTCGCCAGCCTGGAGACGTGGACCCAGATCGTCACGCTCACCGCAGGCACGATCCTGGCCATGTGGCTGGGTGAGCTGATCACCGAGCGCGGTATCGGCAACGGCGTCAGCTTCATCATCTTCGCCGGCATCGTCAGTAGCGTTCCCGCGGCCATCGGCGCCTTCGTCGAGAACCCGGACATCACCGCCGGCCTCGCCTTCGCCATCGTGGCCGTCTTCGCCGTCGGCGTCATCGTGTACATCCAGGAAGGGCAGCGCCGCATCCCCATCCAGTACGCCAGCCGCGTGCGCGGGCGGCGCATGTACCAGGGCGGCTCGACCTTCCTGCCCCTGCGCGTCAACCAGGCCGGCGTGATCCCCATCATCTTCGCGGTCAGCATCATCCTGCTGCCCAGCCAGCTGGCAACCTACTTCGCGCAATCGGACGTCACGATCATCCGCGACATCGCCAACGGCATCGTCGGCTTCCTGAGCCCCCAGGGCGCGCCGTACATCGTGCTGTACTTCCTGCTCACCGTCGGGTTCACCTACTTCTACACCGCCTTCACCTTCAAGCCCGACGAGACGGCCGACCAGCTGCGCAAGAACGGCGGCTTCATCCCCGGTATCCGACCGGGCAGCCCGACGCGGGACTACCTGGCGAAGGTCGTCACCCGCATCAGCCTCGCCGGCGCCCTCTTCCTGGGCACCGTGGCCGTCTCGCCGGTCATCGTGGGCTTCCTCTTCCAGGGATCGGTGCTGGGCAGTCTGACCATCGGCGGCACGGCGTTGCTGATCGTCGTCTCGGTGGTCGTGGAGACGATGAAGCAGCTCGAGGCGCAGCTGATGATGCGCAACTACGAGGGCTTCATCAGGTGATCCGCTGATGCGGCTGTTCGTCATGGTCGGCGCCCCGGGCGCCGGCAAGGGCACGCAGGCCGCGATTCTGGCGCGTGCCCTGGGCGTGCCGCACGTCGCGTCGGGCGAGCTGTTCCGGGCGGCCATCCGCGGTGAGACGCCGCTGGGCCGCCAGGTGCAGGAGTTCATGGGCCGTGGTGCGCTCGTCCCCGACGAGCTGGCCATCCGTCTCATCCTGCACCGCCTGGCTGAGCCGGACGCCGCGGACGGCGCGATCCTCGACGGCTTCCCGCGCACGCGGCCGCAGGCCGCTGCGCTCGACGCCGCGCTCGCTCGTCGCGGTGCCAAGGTGACGGGCGCGCTCTACGTGGGCGTGCGCGAGCAGGAGCTGCTGCGTCGTCTCTCGGGTCGCTGGCTCTGCCGCGCCGAGGGGCACAGTTACCATGCGGTGGATCATCCACCGGTACGTCCGGGCGTCTGCGACATCGATGGCTCCGAGCTGTACCAGCGCGACGACGACCGCCCGGCCACGGTGCGGGCCCGGCTGGAGCGGCAGCTGCCGCCCATGTACGAGGTCGTCGACCACTACACCGAGCGGGGCATCCTGACGGCCGTGGATGGCGAGCAGTCGATCGAGCAGGTGACCGAAGTGCTCCTGCGCGCCATGACCCAGCCGGCCCGCTGACCGCCTGATGAAGGGGGCCGAGCGCCGCGTCACGCTCAAGAGCCGTGCGCAGATCGAGCGCATGGCCGTCGCCGGCCGCCTCGTTGCCGACGTGCTCGACCGGCTCGCGGAGGAGCTGCGGCCGGGCATGACCACCCTCGAGCTCGACCGCATCGCGCTGGAGATGATCGGCGCCGCGGGAGCCACGCCCTCCTTCGTGGGTGTGCCGGGACCCAAGGGCGCCTACCGGCATGCCATCTGCGTCTCCATCGACGACGAGGTCGTGCACGGCGTGCCCAGCGCGCGCCGGGTCGTGCGCGAGGGTTCGCTCGTCTCGGTGGACGTCGGCGCCATCATCGAGGGCTGGCACGGCGACGCCGCCCGGACGTACATCGTGGGCGAGGTCCCGGATGCCGCGCGCCGCCTCGTCGATGCCACCCGGGAGGCGATGTACGCGGGCATCGCCGCGGCCACGCCGGGCCGTCACATCGGCGACATCTCCGCCGCCGTCGAGGACGTGGCCATCGCGCACGGCCTGAGCGTCGTGCGGCCCTTCGTGGGACACGGCATCGGCACCGAGATGCACGAGGATCCCCAGGTCCCGAACTACCGTCTCGCCTCGCGCGGGCGGAAGCTCGAGCCGGGCCTCTGCCTGGCCATCGAGCCGATGTTCATGCTCGGCCGCCAGGAGGTGCGCGTGGACGACGACGGCTGGACCGTGCGCACCGCGGACGGCAGCCTCGCCGCCCACTTCGAGCATTCCATCGCCATCACCGCCGAAGGGCCGCGGATCCTCACCTCCAACGACGCCGCGAGCGAGCGCTTGCCCGTCATGGTCGCCACCTGATACACTAGCCGTTCGTGCGCCCGCCCAGCGCGGCGCACGCATCACCGTGCCTCGCCGGGCGGGCCGCGGCCCACCGTGCCGGGGTAGACCCAGCAGGGATCGAACAAGGAGCCTGTCGCCGCCTGTGGCCAAGAAGGATGCGATCGAGGTCGAGGGTACGGTCATCGAGCCGTTGCCCAATGCGATGTTCGCCATCGAGCTCGAGAACGGTCATCGGGTACTCGCCCACATCAGCGGCAAGCTCCGCATGAACTTCATCCGGATCCTTCCGGGCGACCGGGTCCGCGTCGAGCTGTCGCCGTACGACCTGTCGCGTGGCCGGATCACGTATCGACTCAAGTAGGGCAGGGGCAATCGTGAAGGTCAGAGCGTCGGTCAAGGCGCGCTGCGAACGCTGCAAGGTCATCCGCCGGCACGGCACGGTGATCGTCATCTGCGGCAATCCCAAGCACAAGCAGCGCCAGGGCTAGGAGGGCGGAGTGGCACGCATCGCCGGTGTCGACATCCCGCGCGAGAAGCGCGTGGAGGTCGCCCTCACCTACGTCTTCGGGATCGGGCTGCCCACCAGCCAGAAGATCCTGGCGCAGGCCAACGTGAACCCGGACACCCGCGTCCGCGACCTGACCGACGAACAGGTGGGCCGGCTGCGCGAGATCATCGACCGCCGCTACAAGGTCGAGGGCGACCTGCGGCGCGAGGTCGCGCTGAACATCAAGCGTCTCCAGGAGATCGGCTCGTATCGCGGTCTCCGCCATCGCCGCAACCTGCCCGTCCGCGGGCAGCGCACCAAGACCAATGCCCGGCAGCGTCGCGGTCCCAAGAAGACCGTCGGCGTCCGGCGTAAGAAGTAGACCAGGAGCGTCGGACCGAGCATGGCCGAACGGAAGCGCGTCGCGAAGACGCGGCGTCGCGAGAAGAAGAACGTGCCCACGGGGCAC